>ERZ842401.4312-NODE-4312-length-16689-cov-11.573765_pt1 | contig 16689 bp, 18 predicted proteins | sample MGYA00521270_ERZ842401 | MGnify/ENA primary metagenome ERZ842401 (study PRJEB31892, sample SAMEA3878208) | bioreactor metagenome | biome: Moose rumen | place: Sweden | collected 2011-10 | study: EMG produced TPA metagenomics assembly of the PRJEB12797 data set...
AACTGCGATGTGTAACACGTTGCAGGTATGGATGTCAAAAGAGAAAGTGCCATATCCTTGCATTTTTGTGCAAAGGTATGGCACTAATAGGGGTGCGGAAAAGACACAAAAAAAGGGAGTACGGAGTCAATGTTAAAATGGTTGTAAAGGAAAACCCTCCGCACTCCCCCGTCCACGCCCGCGTGGATTATTTCAACTTTAGATGATAATTATTGTCGTCCGTCATAACGATAATTACATCGCCCTCTTGTTTACTATTGTCATGAACAATTTCTATTCTGCGTCCCAGTCGTTTACTTTCTTGTAGATACAAATATAGGTCATCTTTTGAAATTGGAGGATTGCCCCATGCTCCATCTGTTACTGCAGAATGTAATTCTTCCAAATACCAAAAATTCGGATCATCAAAATTATTTGATTTGACTTTCTCTTCCAATTCTCGGAATAAAGCTCGTCCTTTCTTCATATAATCGTAATCAAGAGGGAAACCTATTGGCGGAAATGGGAAAGTGCGGTACTTTGTTTGTTTTTCGCTAACCAAGATATAATGAAAGCCTGCTGTTTCTGCCTCCATTTCACTCGAATACGGAATAAACGCAAGGGATTTGCGGAAATGCCCCATATATACAGCAAACTCATAGCCGTGTTCTTGAGCTAATTTATCTGCTTGCTGATGATATGTGGTATTGTATCTCATTTATCTTTCTCAAAATAGAAAACAATGGGTTGCCGTTTCACTATGGCAATCTTCTTGTATCGGAGTGCTATCCGATACTGCTTGTTTTCGTCCAGTGTCTCGGTGATGTCCTCCAAGAAAGCGCGAAACTCCTCGATTGAGCGGTCGGCTTTCTGATTATTGCAGAGTTGGCAACTGGGGATAGTGTTCGCCAAATCATTACTGCCGTTTTTTGACAACGGAGTAATGTGGTCAATAGTCATATCATCGTACTCTATCTTTTTGCCGCAATAAGCGCAATGACCATCGTATTTGTTGTATATGTCTCTGCGGTTCATTTTGGAATTTCAGTTAACAATGGGATGTACTTGCGGTCGCACTGCTTGTACATATCATTGAGGATGGTGTCGGCTTCGGGGTTGTCCGTCCATTGCGATAACTCCGTACCGAGCCAACCAAGCACATACAACTGACTGCCCTTGGGCAATAGTGGTGTCATTTCCTTGTGCAGTTCGTCAGCAGTCTTGTCGGATAGAACAGCCCAAGACATCTCGCCAAGAGGAAATGACTTGTCGGCTACGCCAAAAGTCTGATACAAGTAATCAAGGAACTTGGCGTACTGCCTTTTATAGGCTTTCTTTACGATGATAATGTAGGCTTTCATAACTCAATCAATTATATATCCTTGTGAACGGAAATGTGCTTTGAGTTCTTCAAGGCGTTTTTCCGTTTCTCGTGAGCGTTCTTCTAACAATGCTTTGTTGTCTTCGATTGATTTTTTAGTCTTTTCATAAGCACTAATCATTTCGCGCATAAGTTCCTCTTGGGTCTGTCGCATTGACTCCCTGCTTACTATTTCAGCTTTCTTGGAGATGGTCAAATCCTTTTGCCCATCCAATGGAATCCACCACATTTCTTTGATGTCTAAATCCATAGACTTGCCAAGAAAGCGTAGTAAGTATTTCATACGTTTCTCATTATCCTCAAACAAAAGAAACTCTCTCCATTGCTCGGCTTTCATATCTACGATGTGCATAGATGGCTCTACCGGCTTATAAAATCTAAAACGTACTGCAAGTTTCATTTCAACTATTGTTTTGCGGCTTCCTTGTATTGTTTAATAAAGTTGCGGAGTGAAAAGCGTGTTACAGGTCCTCCACGTTCTATGCGACTTATAAAGATGGCTTGCAAACCGAGAGGCACATCAGGGTTGTCTTTAGCCGCATATGGACAAGCAATCTCAAGATAATCAAGCCCCGCTTGTAATTGTGGGTTGTACTCATCAAGTTCCCATTCAACCCATACCCTCTCATAGTCCCAATAGCAGGGACGCATACTTTCCTCGTCTTCGTATGGACATCTGTTTTCTCCTTTGTAGAATAAACATTGCGAAAGTAACCTTTTCCTTTTTGAAAGGTCAATGGGCGGTGGTCCATACATAGGAGCAGGAAGATGTTCTTCATTAGGAGAAAGTATATTGTCAATCTTTTCTCGTATTTTGCGTTCTGTCGGGTTCATAATTATTAGGATAATGCTTTTATCAATTCATCTAAACTGATGCAGACTTTGGTAAAAAGTTTGTACATCAGTTCGGGTTCAAAACTATCTTTGTCCGGGATGAGGACAAAGACCGGCTTGCCGTGTCCTGCAAACCAACCGGCTTCGGTGTGCGCAGATCTGCCGCAGGGCAAGACAAGCACACAGGCATCGCAAGCACTCATCGCGTCAATGTCGTTCTTGAACTGACGCTCTGCCAACGGGTGCGAGAGGTTGGTTTGATATTCAGCAGGCGACCAGTCAGCGCAAGCCTCATCGACATCCGTCCAATGAAATCCGGGGTCTCCCGTAGGCGGATTGCGGAAGTCATACACCTCGTATCCAGCCGCACGCAGGGCGGTAACGACTTCGGGATAATATGTATTCCTCCAAGAGGATGCGATGTAGAGGTGCATGTTAGAACCTATAAGTAAACCATAAGCCTGCGGATGTTGCGCCAACTCCGACTGCTGCATTCCAACCTGCTCCGTAAGTATATTGTGCGCCGAACAAACCGATGTCAGCAGACATTTCAAAATGTTCGGTAAGCCGAACACGCAAACTTGGACGCACGCCTAACTGACACATCTGCATAATATCTGTAAAGCCGATCCCGGCAGTGGCTTTGAAATCAATGAATACGATTTCATTATGCCAGGCACAAATGCGTACAAACGGCTCAACTACTCCCATTACAACGGACGTTCCTTTTCCGGCAGCTACGATAGGACCTATACCTGTTCCTATCGCTATTCTATCATTAAACTCATAACCAAATACAGGTTCAAGGGCGAACTGAAATACGCCGGTATAACCAATCTCGGCAGTTCCGCCAAGGAAAAAATGCCCTTTCTTTTCAGACGCTTGCTTGGCAGTTTCTTGATACGTTTCAGCTGTTGGTTGTGCAGAAGGAGTGTCGGCAAAGTATTGGTTCATACCATTGGCATAACGGATAGCTACAATATCTTGGGTCTTTACTGTGAATAAAGGACCTTCCTCGTAGCCTGCGAGTTTGTAAGTCACTTCGGTATTATTTACAGTCAATACTTTTGCATTGATTGAATCGTTAGAAGAACGATAAATCACATCTTGCGCCATCATAGAAATGGTTGCAAACGATGCTGCAATGAATATGGAAAGTCGTTTCATCATATGAAATAATTTATGTATTCATTATAAGTGGCGTGCATTGCGTTTTATTCACAACGCGCGCACGCATTAGTTTCATATCGGTAAAATTGCGACTGATACTTTGTACTAACTCCATATAATTATCTGTATTTTTCTCTAAATTTCGATAGTAATATGGTTTGATTGAAATGCAATTTACATGTTCAAAGATAGTATTGAGCAATGTACGGTCTGAATTGCCGCATGAGTGTCCCATAATAAGCACTTGGAAAGGGGCAGATTCTATAAATGACAAAACTTTTCTATAGTTTGGCGTTTCCATATATCGGATGGACTTGACATTTTGCAGACATCCGGGAGTATTACTCTCTTTGAGTTTTAGATAGTCGCAATCTAATTCATCGCCATAACCAAAGATTATACTTTCGGGTTTATCAATATCGCCATGGATATGTATATCAACAAAACCATTGCGAGTTTTCCTATACAACTCCGTAGTGTGGGTATAATTAAAGTTGACAAGCATTAAGTCTTTGGGAAGCAAGAAGGCATCCGGATATAAAGTTGAGCTATGAGGTTGGTCTTCTCTCCAACAGCGAGCTTGTCCTAAACATTGTATCTCGTCTAAACCATACTTGTTTACAATCTCCCTCAATTCGTTATCCCTTTCCTCGTGAGTTTCCCAGTAAGACTTGTGTTCTCTCAATTCGTTTAACTTGTCTATAGCAATATCATCTTCATTAAATGGTGCATATATTGCATCCCCTATGCTGCTTATCGCATTTTTATCAGTATTGTTGACCTCTGAAAGATACTTGATGAGCAGTTGGGTGATATACGATAACTGATTATTTAGTTCTGCCACATCGGCAGATATATCATCTTTCTTTGATGCGGAATTTATAGGAAAAGAATACTGCTTAAGCAATTCATAATACTCGTTTTCTATGTCAACCCATCCTTTGGTTTCTATGCTGTGTGTAATTCTTTCAAAGAAAGGAGAAAATTGGGTTTCAAAATGCTCTTTGTCTTCAATTATAGAGGCAATAATGTCTTTCCCAACATACACTTTCCCGAAAGCCGAATGAAAATAATTGTTCCCATAGGCTAATGTACTCCATGTCTCATGTTCTTCAAAATTTTTGTGAAGAATAGTAAAGCGACAAAGCACATCTTCAGAAACATAGCCATGTACGTTATTGAAGCCATACATCCGTTGGTCCCAATACCAATCTATAAAGTCGGCATAACTTGTTTTTAAGTTATGTGCTAAGTCAAAACCATTTCCTATCAGTACAAGCCTATTCATGAAAAACCAAATAACCTTAGATTATCCATGTTTACGATGGAATTCTTCATTGTGCCAGCGAAGATAGTGTCTGCGTTCACTATCTATATAATTGATTCCTATAGTTTTGTCGTGGAGATACTGAAAATCTTTCTCTTTTTCAATATCATCTATGTAGATTACACGACCATCGCGGTAATCCACTGTCATATAATTGGCAGATTCAAACAACTTATCGCAAATAGGACACATAAGTAATCCGTTTTGAGGATTCATTGCATCGTATGTATCCTCACACTTTGCATATGGCTTTATGTGACTTGCGATAAGGAAGCCTTCGTATGTAAATCCGCAAATTGGACACTTATGTGGTAGCGTACGAAGTAAGCCACTACGGAATTCTCCTTGTACAGTGCGAACTCTCATCCCTCCGCTTGTCTGCTTGTATCGACTTTCTTGCATTTTGCGCTTGCTTTCTGCAGTGGAATTGTCGGTATCAAGCATATCTAATTTCGTGTCTGCTACATCAATTGAAAAAGTATCTGAATATGTGATTTGCTTTGGTCGGTCTTCTTTGATAACAAGATATTGGCGTAGAGTTTCCAAGACATATGAATCAGAAAAGTCTTCTAAATACGCGTTCTTTTTGGGTAAATTTGCATTTGCTCGTGTTCCTTGCACGTTTAGAGCAATATCTGTACGGGCAACAAGCTTCGGTTTCACTCTCAAAGTTCTGGCAATCATATTTTGCTTATTGGCATAGTTAAGAATTACCATAGGATATTTTGGAGTAAAGTTTGCCCACTCCTTATCGGGATCTTTAATGCGTGAATCTTTCTGCGTATATAAATCCCGATATTGGTAATATATAGCTTGTTTCGCTTCAAGCGTTTGGGCATTACAAAATTGTTGATATATGCCCCATAGTCCATCGTGTTTGAACACGCAGTAACATAGCATATATTCAAATATATAAGCGTGTTCAAAACTGGAACTGATGAAATCGAGCAGATCTTCATCAACAATTTTATATCGTCCTCGTTTCTCTAAATCAAGCACGCCAGAAAACACAAGGAGAGCAAGAGTTTCGGTTAAATAGTTCGGCACTTGTGCCGCATCGCGAAGACAAAACAAATCTTTGTAGTATTCATTTGCTTTCTCGCGATAATCATCCTTATAGAAAAACTCCCCAAAGCGAAACCGATTCACAAATCTTGCCCCTAAAAAGAGAGTATCAAATCCATAGGACTTATCCGCCAAAAATTTTCCCTTGTCTGTTGTTAATGTCAAGTTACTAAGCTTTGACACTAACATATTCACAATTTTCTCGTTAAACATACCTTATCCTTTCTTTATGCCGATATAATAGCAGGCACAATCATCTATATTTAGTGTAAATTTAGAGTAACTTTTGACTATGGCATAATACTCACGGAAATCTTGTGTCGCATAGAGCGACAAATCATTATCAGTTATTTTTAGTTGTCGTTTGGGAGTGAGTATTGCAATACTGCCATTTGGTACGGTATTATGGGGTAACCTTGTGGCTCGTATGTTATAAGTAAAACTTACCATTAAGATTGCATTTGTATTGAGGTACTTACTTATCGCAAGTGAGGAAATATCATCCATATATTTATCGTACCCTTCAATAGAGATAATGCTACCATCATCAAGAACATTTTTTGACTTCAGTACACGGATTTTGCCTTGTGGCTTTACATTTGTAGTGGTAATTTGTCTATCGCGAAATGAATCAAAGACATCTAACTCAAGTGTTTTAATATATTCATCAAAGAAATCATTTCGGTATGGTAGCCACACTTTGTCATGATAGATATATTTGTGCGGCTGTGTAATTGTGCGCTCGTTGATGTAGTCTTGAATAGTGGTATTGCCTTTATATTCTTTAGAAAAATGTATGGCTACAATTTCTACAAAAACTTTCTTGAAGAATTTTACACCCAAGTCGGATATATTTGTTATACCAAAATCTTCGTATTGCTTACGAATAGAATTAAACTCGTCTGCCATCATAAAGTTTTTAGGAATGACGCAGGCAATTTCATCAGCAAGGTCATGTAGCTTAATGAGGAACAGTGCAAATAAGTTTTTTATCTTGGAATTAGTTGTTATCTCTGGATATTTGTTTACACTTTTTCCATACGGAGGATTAGTAATAATCAAATCATATCTTTCCGGTATTCTGATAGTGAGAAAATCATGTTGATAGAAATGGATATTTACATTCTCTCCAATGTTGATTTTTGTAAGACACGCTTGTAAGTCATCAAGTGTTTTCTCATCTAATTCCACGACATCAATATCAATTTGTTCCTTGTCAGAAAATTTAGATGCAACTTGTGGTATAAATGCGCCCAAACCTACTGATGGCTCTAAAATCCGAATTCGCTCTTTGTCTATTTCAATAGCCTTTATAGCATCATAAACTACGCATTGTGGAGTATAAAAAGAACCGCTATCTTTTGCATTCTCTATTTGTTGCTCACGCAAAAATGTATCTATGTAGAAGTTTCGTGTAAATCGCTCGTCTTGAAGATAAGATTCTACTTGTGTTTCATCAAAAACATCAACAAAACTTTCATATTCCAACATTGTGCGTATATTTGCGGCAATGTCTGCTACAATATGTGTAGGAACTGCTTCACCTATACAACGCCGGATATTTAACTCATTATCGACCAAATAGCCCTCTGAGTTTTCGGGCGTAATAAGACTATCATAAGATGTCCACTTAAAACTATCTGGAATAGTCATAAGCCTCATTAGCTCGCGAATACTTAAAACCCGGTCATCGGTAGGATGAATGGTATCTTGACTTGCTAATTGATCATTTCGAGTTGCAATGCAAGCACATGGTCTATCCCAAAATAAGCGACGATATTTATTGCCCATATATGCACCTTTAAGAGGCACACGGTTACCTTCTGCATCTAACTTGTATGGTTGAGTTTCATCGGGGTTATCAAACGCCGTTTCACCTTCTCTTAAATTACGTATCCACTCTCTCTGATATTCGGGGAAAGGTCTTGCGAAATGCAGAAAGTCATTTTCATCTTTGGCTCCAAAATCAAGGCGAGGCATATTCCCAATAGCCTCTCGTAGAGTTATTTCTTCTCTTCGTATTGGGAATAAATTGAATGGTGCAACGTTGCGCAGTTCCTTACTCGTACCAATAACGATAGTACGAGGTCGGCTTGAGGGAACACCATAATCTTTGAAATTGATGATTTTATATTCTATGTTGTACTGATGCGAAAGATTCCTTTTGATACTTTCCTCAATAGTCATATCTTCACCAGAAATGTCTGTGCAGATAGTCTTCATAAAAGCACGAACATTTTCAAAAATAAAGATTTTTGGATGAACATGCTGTATAATTGAAATAGCTTGTACAACAAGCGAGTTTCTAACTTGCTCGTCATCTGTCTTTTTGTAATTAGCAGTTGACATTCCTTGACATGGGGGAGTGGCAAAAAGTACATCTAATTGCTTTAATCCATGATTTAAACGCCAATTTTCTATCTCATCATATAACCTTTGCCGTATTGAGTCTTTAGTAATATCACCACCAATATATCCCGAGTCGAAGCGACATTTGTGGTTTGCACGTTGTACATCAAGCCTTTCTGAAAGCAGTTCGTTAGTAGCTACACATTCAAAATTGTTTTGTTTGAAACCATAACATCCTACACCTGCACTACTAAATAGGCTAACATACGTAAGTCGGTTCAATTGATCATGTACTGGTTCTTCCTCATCATCCATGTTAGATAATTTGCCAATGATAGTGTCGGTATATGTTTCCCAAATTAGTGGTTTGTGCGGCTCATAATGGTCATATAAATGCTTTACAAACTCTATCTCGAAAACTATGCGTAAATCATTAGGGTCATTGTCTATTTCCCCTTCTCGGCGTGAACCCACACGAGCTACTTTAATCAAATATAAATCACGAATGCCAGTATAACCCAATCCACATTTTGCGCCAATATATGGCACAAAATAATATAACTTATTCAGTGCAATAGTTGAAGGGAATTTTTTGCCTGTATAGTAAATTTTTGCGCTCCCGTCAATGAATTTTGCAACATTATCTTTCTTGACATTACATATAAGAACATGCTTTGTTGCATCAAGCTCACTGATTTGTGCTCGCTGGCGTTTGTTTTTTACAATTTCTTTTGGATATTGTTCTAACACTTGGAACAAATCCAATTCTAATGGTTGATATTTAGTTTTCTTTGCCATTACACATTTATACTCTATTTGTTATATCTAAACCACTCATCTATAACCTGAGAAATCTTTGAAACAATAGGAAGGAATTGTATTTTCCCATCCCCAAGTGTCTCAAGGCTATAGTCCAACTCGACTAATCCGTCCAAGTTCCACATATTCCTATCTTCGAAATCTGCTTGCTTGATTGAGACCTCGAACACCTCTCCAACTTTCGGTTGGAAAGCCGTTTCTATGCAGAGATAAGTGTGTTCGTCTATTGTTCCATCATATTTCTTTACGCACTCCTCAATATTATTGTAGAGATAGATGATATTGGTTGTTGTTTTGTCCATAGTCTATTAAAAAAGGCAACGGCTACGCAGCGTCCAAAGGCAGACCAATGCCCATCACTGCGTAGCTGCGTTGCCTATGGTTTTATCTGTTGTTTGTTCAATTCGTTTTGTATCTCCTCCACTGTCGGGAGTGCCGTTTGCATCTCTTTCGGCAGTTGCTGTTTTGCCAACTCATACTCGGAAATGCCGATAGGCGCATTGATACGTGATAAGGCATAACGCGCTAATACTGCATTCTTCTCCTTGCAGATGAGCAGCCCGATGGAAGGATTGTCGTTTGGTGTATTGAGCAAGTCATCCACCATAGCCGTATAGCCTGCCAACTGTCCGATGTCTTGAAAATCAAACTCGGTTGTCTTGACTTCAATCACACAATAACGGTGCAGAGGAATGACATAGAAAAGTAAATCGATAAACTTGTCTTTGCCCCCTGCCGAAAGTCTATACTCCCTCCCAACGAAAGAAAAACCTTTGCCCAACTCCAAAAGGAACTGCGACAGCTTGTTCATCAATTCGTCTTTCAGTTCGGTCTCGGAATAAGACTCTTTCAGTTGCACAAACTCAAAGCGATAAGGGTCTTTGAGCAGTTGCTGTGCCAAATCACTTTCTACGGCAGGGAGAGTGGCTTTGAAATTCGACAATGCCATTCCTTGTCGCTCATACAAATCCGTTTCAAGGAAATTAAGCAGCACTCCGCGTCCCCATTGGTTCTCCCATGTCTTGCGGACAAAGAACATCGCTTTCTTGCTATCTCCTTGCACTTTATCAATAATTTTCTGATGGTGCGACCATGGGATAGCGAAGAGCAATTCAAAATCTTCAGCAGGCTGCTGATGAATTATATTGTTTGATTTTTCAGCGAGTTGCTGAAAATTTTCAAAAAGAGGGGAATAGAGTTGATAAAAGTACTTGGTATAATAAAGAGTTGATGGCGAAAAACCTTTCTTGATGCCGAGCGTAGCCACCAAGTCGCGACTGAGATTCTCATAGAAATGCGAGCCGTACTTGTTGTCAAACTGCCGGTCGGTAATATCCCGCCCCAATGACCAATAGAAACGCAACATTTCCTGATTAACACGCACAGCCGCTTTCACTTGGCTTTGCATGAACCGCTTGCTTAATTCGGCAATCCATTCGAGATATTCCTTATCTTGAATGATGCTATTTGTTTTGCGCTGCAATTTGCTCATATTGATGTGTATAGATGTGTGTTCTTAATCGAGGAAGATCCAACTATTGGCGATGTCGCTTACGCGGTCGTTGTCCGGCTCTTCGCCATCGTCTCCCATCCGAATGAGGCTGTCAAGCGAATAAATGCCATCGTCCTCTGTTCCTTCGAGTTCGTCAATCTCGGCTTGATAAGTCATGTTCTCATCAAGGTAAACATGTAAGATTGGTTTGTCGTACCCATCGGGGTACTGAAGATACTCCTCTACGGCGTCATAAATCTTCTGCTCTAACGCCTGAATGTCTTGAATACTTGCCATAATTTTGGTCTTTTATGGATGAATAATAATGTAACTCGCTTATTCCATTGCATAGAAAAAGCGCACAAAGGTACTAAAAAATAAGGGGATATGCAAATTTTTGAGGGATAAAAGTTTAATTTTGTAAACTTTTTCGGCTTTTGATGACAAAATCATAAGATTTTGCAGTACAAAATGGCAAAAAACTCCCACGACATTGCTGCCATGGGAGTTTCCAATAGAATGAATTGCGATGGTTTACTTCTTAGCCACAAGGGCACGATTACTTTACTCTCGTGCCGCGGGCGTCGTAGAGGGCATCCTTGCGGAGGATGTAGAGTTGCCCATCCACCATAATCTTTTGAGCAGATACCGCATTGAAGAGGATTTTGTCAAGACCATCCTCTACCTCTTTCAGCTCGAATGAAGCGGTGATAGTGACATTCTCGGTTACGGTCAGTCCTGTTTCGGGGTTATAGTTGTCGGACCATCCTGTAAACTGATAATTGTCGTCCGGAGTAGCCGTCAAGTGCAGCACTGTGCCATAGGGCACAGCCTCAAGAGCGATATTTTCCGAGACGGCAATCGTTCCGTTTTCGGCAATAAGCGTTACCACAAACGTATTTATCTCGTACTGCGCAGTAACAGTCATCTCTTCTGTAACATTGTCAAATGCCTTGTCCCAACCGGTGAAGGTGTAGCCTTCCCTTTCGGGGTCGGCAGGAGCAGTAGCGGCATTGCCGGATTCCACTTCCGCTACTTTCAGTTCGGTTTCATCGAAGTCCACAAAGGTCACATTATAATATACCCTGTCTATCCCTGTAAATCTTGCGGTGTAGGTAGCGTCCTTGTTTACCGCCTCTATCTCCGGCGACCAAGAGGAAAAGGTATAGTGTGCGTCGTGGGTACTTTCTTTGACGGGTGTCTCACCATCATAAGTCGGTGTGGTGCCATACTCAACAGCTTCGTCAACCTCTAACTCCGTGCCATCATAATTGAGCCAAGTGATGGTGTACTTGTTAATCTCGTACTGCGCGGTAATGGTTATGTCCTCTGTGATGTTATCATATGGTTTATCCCAGCCGATGAAGGTATAGCCGACACGACTGGGGTTATTAGGCGGGGTTACTCCTGTTCCTGCTTGAACCTCTTCAACCTTAAGCAACGTGCCGTCCCAATCAACGAAACGCACAACCGGATTGACTTTAACAACTTTTTCTTCCGACAAGAAACTCTCGGGCAACTCGCCGACACCCGATATCTCCACCACTACAGTAAAGGTATAGGTGCCGTTTCCTGCATTAAGGATGATACTCTCCCAGTTATATTCGGTTACATAAACCATCTCATATCCTATTGCAGTGCCATCCTTGTAGAGTTTGACCCAATAGCGTACGACATCATCTACCGCGTTCCACGTGGCTTTATAACCATCCCATGCCAAAGTAGTGATGGAAGATACCTTGTCTCTCCACTTCGCATATAAGGTAAGGTTTCCGGTAACCACACTCGCGAAATCATACTCTTGCGTTAGTGCCTCGTCGCTATACCAACCTAAGAAGACACATCCGTCCTTTGTCGGATTGGCGGGTTGAGTTACCGTCTGTCCCTCTACAACGTCCTCCGAGGCAACGGCACTACCCCCGTTGGAAATAAAGGTGGCGGTATAAACCTGCCAAACGATAAACTCTTTCGTGGGCGCCGGTGCGCTTGCAGTCGCTAAACTGCCATCAATATAGGGCGTTACCGTGAAGGTATAAACACCATTGCCGGCTCCCTCAATCAGGTTTTGCATGTTGTACTGAAGCACATTACCCACGTCTCCGGGTCTAATAGAGCCACTCACCGAGACGGCTGTGTTATCCTTGTAGAGTGTCACATAGTATGCGGAGGCATCGGGTATAGCAGTCCAATGGGCAACAGACTCATTCCAACTCAGGGTGATGTCGTACTCAAAAATAGCAAGCAAGGTCATATCCGCGTTGACGGTCAGGGTGCGCGGGTTATCCGTGTTACCGTCCGACCAGCGTACAAACCGATATCCTTCAATGGGAGTCGCCGTTAAGGTTGCGCTTGCTCCGTCATCATATAGGCCCGTACCGGTGACCGTTCCATGAGTCGCCACATCAGGTTTTGCCACAAGCAAATGCAGATCCTCATTCAGTGCGGAAACTTCAATGAGTTGCGAGTACGTGTCGTTAGTTAGGGACTCGGTTTCCATGAGTACCCCGTCGAGTGTGGCTACACTACCTGCCGCTAAATCAGTACTCAAACTGCTACCCGGATGCGTGTAGTAATACGCTGTTCCCGAACTCTCTATAGTGCCGGCTTTAAGGAGTACAGACGAGCCGGATGCGGCGTTCAAGCCACGGAGCGTGCCGCCGGTCATGACCAACTCATCGTATCGCTTTAGAATGACGGCCATTTTGCCGTCGCAATCCACTAAACCTCCCTTCATCTGAATGGAGGAATGATCGGCACCGGAGGTCGTGGTAGTACTGATAGCACCTCTGCGATACACATTCGTCGGGTCAACTGAGATGGTTCCTCCCTCAATAATCAGTTCTGCATTACTCAACACAATGACATAGGTGGGACTACAAATGGTATCTGTCAAATTACCCATTATGGTCATTTGTGACCCGCTTTGAAGATAAAAGGCATAACTCGGGGCAGTTAGATTATGCCCGTTGAGGTCCAGCGTCTTGGTACCATACACATTTACATAATTAGTGATACTGATATTGGCGGAGATACGGATAGTATCGCCTTGGTAGTCGGAAGTTGAACTCAGATAGGAGTTTAAGGTGCTATAGCTTCCTGCGTCATAGACAGCAGCTTGTACGCTCCATAAGAATCCCAAGAGGAGCGCGGTGAGTGTGATTAATTTCTTATTCATATGGGTAGTTATTTAATACGTGAACCATGGATAGTGAAGATAGCTCCGTCCTCTCGGATGATGAATAGTTGTCCGTCTATGAGTGCTTTGCGAACGGCAGTGCCCATGTGACGGCTAACTTCCTCCAATCCACTTGCTTGATCGAAATAAGCAATGAGGTGCATCTCGTCTGCGGAAGTGATGGTGCGCGGGTTATCCGTATTACCATCCGACCACTGTTGGAAGGTATATCCATCTCGCGGAGTAGCCACTAATACGGTTACGGGGCTATTGCAATCTCCGGCATAGGTTACCACTACTACACCCTTTAACTCGTCCTCGCTCTCGGCAGAGATAGCACTCATGGTGGTGATATTCGTGAAGTTGCTCCATGCCTGCTGATAACTCTCTAATGCGGCACAAGGTACTTTGACAGACGCATTAGCGGGCACTCCCTCAAAGACGCCAGAAGCCAGAGTCGGCGCAGTAGTAGCATATGAGACTATACTTGTCAGGGCACTACTATAGGCAAACGCTTTTTGACCAATGCTCTCTAAACCTGCTCCAAGAACGATACCGGTAAGAGAGGTGCCGATAAAGGCGGCTTTACCAATGGTCTTGACTGAAGCTGGCACGTTAATGGTGGTAACTTTGTTGCAGTTATTGAATGTGTCGTCACCGATAGATTGAATTGTTTTACCCAGAGCAACGGTCTCCAACGAGGTGCAATTATAAAATGCCTCTGCCCCTAAAGTCTCTAAATCATTGGACATAATAGCCTCTTTCAGAGCCGCATTACCACTAAATGCCCCTTGACCTATTGAAGTTACACCGGACAAGTTGGCATTCGGGAAATTCGTATTAGCGAAAGCATAGTTGCCAATAGTGCGCAATGAGTTGGGTAGCGAAACCGAAGTTAGCCCTGTCGCATCGGAGAATGTCCCGTCTGCAATCGTCTGTACGCCTTCGCGTAAAACCAGGGTCTTTACGTTCTTTGTACCAAAATCAGTAGTGTTGATTGTGGATACAGCGACATTAAGGGTCTCTATCTGACTGCAACTTCCAAACGCTCCTGCGCCCACCGTTACACCATCCGGTAAATATAATGAACTAATGGGCAGGTGGCCAAAAGCATTGTTGCCGATATAAGTGATGTTGTTTCCGAATGTGAGTGTAGAGGTCAGATTGTCGCATAGGGAGAAGGCATTATTGCCAATATAGGTAATCGAATTGGGTAGGTCTCCTGTTACCAACTGAGGACAATTACGGAAAGCGTCTTCTCCTATCTTTTGTAATCCGTCGCTTAAAGTGACCGAACTCAGTTGTGCACAACCGGCAAAAGCGGAATTGCCTATCTCTGTCAATGAACTCGGGAGGGAAACTGTTTGCAGTTGCGAGTTAGAGAACGCGTTTGCCCCGATTTTCCGGATTCCTTCGTTCAAAGTAAGAGATGTGAGATTTGTGGTCGTAAATACGCCGGATGGGAATTCCGTCAGTGACGGACCACCGACTGCTATGGTAGTCAAGTTGTTGCAACTAAAGGCATTAGCACCTATTGATTTGACAGACGTGGGTAGGATAACAGCGGTTAGTTTGGTACCGCTGAAAGCATTGTCACCGATAGTTTCCAGTCCATCGTGGAAGGTGGCAGAGGTCATGGAGGTGCAATTCCAGAATGCATTTTGTTCAATGGTCTTAACCGATGCCGGGATATCAATCGTTGTAATGTTCGAGCCGTTGAAAATACCTTCGCGAATAATAGCAAGGTTACTTGATAAGGTGATAGAAGCTTTTTGTCCGCCTAAGTCTGTGATGTCGGTTACATTATAGACATTGCCGGTGGTCGGGCCCGTTACCGTGGAAGGGATAACGGGGTTGTAGGTGTTCCCCGGTGTGTAGGATGCCTCCACCAAAACGGCAAAAAGGCCGTCGTCATAACAACGAAAAAACAGCGCCCGCGACTCTTGTGAGACAACTGCGAAATCCTGATAACTCGATCCATAGGCTTGATTGGCCAATGCATGACCGTCATTGGCAAATAGCGAATTAGACATTCCTACTGCTAAGCAGGTTAATAGTAAGGGTAATAATTTCTTCATAATCTTTTGCCTGTTATATCCCATCGGCACGTCGGTTTGAAAGAGTTTGTTATGTTAATTAATTATTTGCATACAAAAAGACGGCATACACGATTAGTGTACACCGCCTTTAGCGTTGCGAATATATTGTTTTTACCTATCTCACGCCCATTCGCATGGGGGGGGGATTAAACATTTGATTTATAATTAGTTGCATAGGATTAACAGGCAATCAGGTATTCCGGAGCAAAATCTGCACCGTTAGCCCATTCAATTGTATTATACGCAATATGGAAATTCTTGAAGAACTCCATATCACGCAAAGGCTCAAAGGCAACTCCTTTCAGCTTGTCGCTGAAATCAACCACCTTGTCAACATTGTTGCTGAACCACAAATGAATCTTGTAGCCGCCAACATACTGCGCTTTTATGACTTCTAAAAAATCCATAGTTATTTATTTTAATGGAACAATACGTTCTACCATTATGCCCTTCTGTGCACGTTCCCAGTTCTCCATCAACTCATCTCTATGTAGGTCAAGCCACTCCAATACCATCCGCAAGGCGCGTCCGGGCATCTCCCCTTTAACAACTCCATCTTTGATACTGACGCTAATCTTGTAATCGCCGTACCACGCATGGAAGTGTGCAGGCGCATGATCTTGAAAGTTCATAAAGATGATTATTCCGTAAAAAGTACTAATCTGTGGCATATTAAGACAGTATTTATAGTTAGATTATATCAACAGCAGGCAATCATAGCACATCCGAGGACTTGGCTTTAATAGCCAAATAGATTGCTCTTGCCCTTCTTACTTTTTCAGCTGTAACGGGCTGCGGGTGCTCAACAGCATAGGCAAAACGCCTTGCGTCCTCACCGTACAGAGTCGGAGTTTCTTTAATTGGTTGTGCCATAAAGTCATTTACAATTTTGTTATTTAGTAGGCTTACTATACACCTAATTTATTTGACGCGGCAAAGGTACTACTTTTTTTTGACATATGCAAATTTTTGTTGGATTTTTTGGCAGATTTGGGTGTT
>ERZ842401.4313-NODE-4313-length-16684-cov-5.785435_pt1 | contig 16684 bp, 8 predicted proteins | sample MGYA00521270_ERZ842401 | MGnify/ENA primary metagenome ERZ842401 (study PRJEB31892, sample SAMEA3878208) | bioreactor metagenome | biome: Moose rumen | place: Sweden | collected 2011-10 | study: EMG produced TPA metagenomics assembly of the PRJEB12797 data set...
GATGCTGGCAACGCCACTTACTACGAGCGCGACGAAAACACTGGCGAGCGCACCGGCACCACCACCACCGAGCCCTCCTACAAGGACCGCACCATCACGGGCAATGCTCAGCCCAAGCTGAACCTGGGCTGGAACAACACGCTGACGTGGAAGAACTGGAACATGAATCTGTTCTTCACCGGCGTCTTCGGAAACAAGATTTACAACGGCACACGTGCACACTACAATGCTCCCGACTTCTTCTCGGGCGGCAAGAACGTGCTGAAGGAATACATCACTGACCGTCCCGCCACCGACCTCAGCAACAACATCCCCAGCGACCGCTGGATTGAGAACGGCGACTACTTCCGCCTGCAGAGCGTCACCCTCGGCTACACCTTCAACAATCTGAACGGCTGGGCTCAGAGCCTGCAAATCTATGCTACGTGCAACAACGTGTTCACCATCACCGGCTACAAGGGTCTTGACCCCGAAGTGCGCACCATGTTCAAGGACAACGTGCCCGACCCGGGTGTTGACTATCGCTGGTACAACTATCCTCACACGCGCACTTTCATGGCAGGTGTGAAGATTAACTTCGACGTGAAGAATGGCAAGAGCGCTGCCCCGCAGACTGTCTACGTGACTGACAACGCCGAGGTGGACCGCCTCAACGGTGAGGTGAACCGCCTGCGCCAGGAGCTGGACGCCTGCAAGAGCCGCCAGCCCGAGAAGGAAATCATCAACAAGCTGCAGACCGTCACCTTCCCCTATCTGGTGAACTTCGAGATTGGCAACACCGACCTGGCCAACCGCGAGAAGGTGAATCTGGAGACCATTGCCGCCATGATCAAGGCCACGCCCGAGAAGAAGTTCAGCGTCATCGGCTATGCCGACAAGCAGACGGGTTCGGAGGAGCGCAACGTCGAGCTGGCCAACGGCCGTGCCCAGAACGTCTACGACATCCTGGTCAGCCAGTACGGCGTCAGCGCCAGCCAGCTGGTCAAGGACGCCAAGGGTGGTGTCGACGTGATGTACCTCAACGACCCGCAGCTCTCCCGCTCGGTGATTATCTCAGAAGTAAAGTAACTATAGAAAAGACTGAAATATGAAGACAAATATCAAAATGTATATGGCAGCCGGCTTGATGGCATTTGCCGTGACAGGCTGCACCGACCTTGACGTCGACGTGGATTCGCTGTACACCTCCACGCCGCTGACCGAGGTGACCAAGGAAGCACAGATGACGGCCCTCTATAACCAGATGCGCGACTGCTTCGGCCGTCGCTACATGGAGGCCATGGCTCTGTCGAGCGACGAGTGGACGGCCGTGAGCTACGGCGGCGGTTGGTATGACAGCGGCGCCTACGCTCACCCCAGCTACCATAACTTCACCTACGAGGATGCCACCATCGACTGGATGACCGTGCTCGGTTCGGGCGTCATTCAGGCCAACAACATCATCAATGGCGACATTGAGGAGTCCTATAAGCTATCAGCCCGCGCCATGCGTGCTTACTTCACGTTCCTCATGATGGACTGCTTCGGCGATGTGCCCATCAACGACCCCTCCATCGAAGGTCTCGACCTCGAACTGCGCCAGCCCCGCGCCGACGTGGCCCGCTGGATTGAGAGCGAGCTGCTCGCCATCATCCCCGACCTGCCCACCGACGACCTCTGGGGTGCCAACTATGGCAAGCCCACGAAGTATATGGCACAGGCCCTGCTGGCAAAGCTGTATATCAACTGGCCCGTCTACACCGCCGATGCCGTTGAGAACTACGACGCTGCCTCGGCTACGAACGAGAAGCTGGCCGACTGTATCGCCGTCTGCGACGACATCATCAAGAGCGGCAAGTTCAACCTCGGCTCCATGGCCTACCGCTTCAAGTTCTCCTACGACAACACCGAGCGCAAGGTGGAGGACTTCATCTACGTTATGCCTTATCACACCACCGAGGCTACCGGCATGCAGTATGGCCGTTCGCACAGCTATAAGGACATCAAGAACTGCAAGCCCAGCTACTACGGCGAGGCACTGTCGCAGTCGGGTGGCGGCTACATGACGCTCACTCCCGAGATTACCAAGCTCTTCACCCTCGAAGGCGACGAGCGTAACCTGTGCGTGCTGGGCGGTACGGTGCATGTCTACGACCCCGTCACGCTGCTGCCCACCAGCGAGGTGTGCAAGGACAAGAACGGCAACGACCTCGTGCTGACGCAGGACATCACGCTCAACATAGCCAACGACGAGCGCCTCGACGTGGGCGACAATGTGGACGGCTATCGCCAGGGCTACCGCAGCATCAAGTGGTTTGTCACCGATGCCGACTTCAAGAACGGCCGCAACCAGTCGAACGACCTGCCCCTCTTCCGCTATGCCGACATCCTGCTCACCAAGGCCGAGGCACTGGTGCGTCAGGGCAACGGCGGCTCGGAGGCACAGAGCCTCTTCAACCAGATTCGTTCCTACGCCAAGGCTCCCGTCCTCGACCATGCTCCCTCGCTTGCTGAGATCTACGACGAGCGCGGACGTGAGTTCTTCGACGAGAACATGCGCCGCAACGACATGATCCGCTTCGGCCATTTCGAGGATGAGTTCTTCCCCCACTACAAGAGCAACCCCAATGCTAACTTCGACAAGACCCGCCGCATCTTCCCCATCAAGAAGGGCGACCTCGACCTGAACCCGAAGTGGACGCAGAACAATGGTTACTAATTTCCGGATTTTACTATCTACACTATGTTTTTGGGCAGTCACAGCTACTGTGGCTGCCCAAAATATTAGCATCGTCGTGCACCGCGGCGCCAACGCCCTGGCGCCAGAGAACACATGGCCCTCGGCCCTGGCCGCCCTGCAGTACGGTGCGGCATGGATCGAGGTGGACGTGCGCCCGTCGAAGGACGGCGTGCTCTTCAACCTGCACGACGAGACGCTCGACCGCACCACCAACGGCCACGGCCTGCTGGCCGAGACGGTGGCGGCCGATGTGGAAAAGCTCGATGCCGGCAGCTGGTTCGGCCCGCAGTTCGCGGGGCTGAGGGTGCCCACTATTGCCGGGATGCTCGACTCGCTGGAAGGTCGCGCCAGCGTCTTCTTCGACGTCAAGCGGGGCACGCCCGTCCCGGCGCTCGTCCGGCTGGTGCGCGAGAAGGGCTATGCCGAGAAGAGCTTCTTCTGGTTTGCCGACGAGGGCATGCTGCGCGAGTTCATCGCGCTGGCCCCCGACATGAAAGTCAAGGTGAACGCCAAAAGCATCGAGCGGCTGAAGTACTGGCAGACCGTCTGCACCCCCTCCTACGTGGAGATTGCTCCGGAGCTGATCACCCGGAAGTTCCGCCGCTATTGCCACCGCCACGGCATACGCGTGATGGCGGCCTGCCAGGAGGACGACACCTCGCAGTTCCAGCTCGTCATCGACAAGAAGGCCGACATGGTGAACCTCGACCGCCCGGAGGTCTTCGTGCAGCTGCTGAAATAATCCCCAAAACGACGGCCCTTGCTTCCTCTCGGCTCGCAGAGCTTTCTGCGGAGCCGAGATTTTTTCGTGGGAGGCCGAGATTTTTTCAAAAACGGCCGAGTTTTGAAAAAATCTGGCGCCAGATTTTTTCTTGCGGAGGCACATTAGCTCAGAAACAGCCCCTGTCACCGTGAAAAACGAAGAAAAAGGCCGCATTTTCTTTGTTTTTCGCTCGCTAATTCGTACCTTTGCAGCAAAATTGTATCATTGGAATATGAATAACTTGATGAAACGCTGGCTGCCCGACGTGTTGGCAGTCGTATTGTTCGCCGTGTTGGCCTTTGCCTACTTCTATCCTGCCGACACGGAGGGTCGCATCCTCTATCAGCACGACACCTCGGCCGGTGCAGGAGCCGGACAGGAGGCGAAGGAGTACTTTGAGAAGACGGGCGAGCGCACCCGCTGGACCAACTCGCTCTTCGGCGGCATGCCCACCTACCAGATTTCACCGTCGTACAACAGCACCGACACGCTCTCCGTGGCCGAGAAAGCCTACCACCTGTGGCTGCCCGACTATGTGTGGCACCTCTTCGCCTATCTGCTGGGATTCTACATCCTGCTGCGGGCCTTCGACTTCAAGCAGTATCTGGCAGCCCTGGGTTCCATCTTCTGGGCCTTCTCTACCTATTTCCTCATCATCATCGCCGCAGGCCACATGTGGAAAGTGATGGCGCTGGCCTACCTGCCGCCGCTCATCGCCGGCGTGGTGCTGGCCTACCGCGGCCGCTACATGGCAGGCCTCGTGGTGACGGCCATCTTCGCGGCCCTGGAGGTGCACGCCAACCATGTGCAGATGACCTACTACTACCTGTTCATCATCCTGGCCATGGTGGTGGCCTTTGCTGTTGAAGCCGTCCGGCAGAAACAGCCGGCGCAGTGGCTGAAGGCCACCGGCGTCTGCCTGGTGGGCGGTCTGCTGGGCGTGCTGGTGAACATCTCAAACCTCTACCACACGTGGGACTACAGCAAGCAGACCATGCGCGGCGGCTCTGAACTGAAGTCAGCCAGCGTCGGCGGCAACACCGGCGGCGGTCTGGACCGCGACTACATCACGCAGTATAGCTATGGCATCGGCGAGACGTGGTCGCTGCTCATCCCCGACGTGGAGGGCGGCGCCTCGATGCGTGCCGACGCCGAGCAGGGCACGGCACTCTACCCCCTGGGCGAGAGCAGTGCAGCCAAGGCCGAAGCCAACACCATGGTGACCTTCCCCAACGGGCAGACGGCTCCCGCCTCCTACTTCTTCGACCAGATGCCCCAGTACTGGGGCGACGGCGGCACCATGGGTCCTGTCTACGTGGGCGCCTTTGTCTGTCTGCTCTTCGTGCTCAGCCTCTTCGTGGTGCGCGGACCGATGAAATGGGCACTTTTGGCCGTCACGCTGCTCAGCATCATGCTGTCGTGGGGCCGCAACTTCATGGGGCTGACCGACTTCTTCATCGACTACGTACCCATGTATGCCAAGTTCCGCACCGTGGAGAGCATCCTCGTCATTGCCGAGTTCACCATCCCCCTGCTGGCCATGCTCGGCCTGAAGAAAATCATCGACGAGCCGCAGCTGCTCAACCGGCGGCTGTATAAAAAGGTGCCGCTGACGCCCCTCTCGGCCAGCGTGCTGCTCACGGGCGGCGTGCTGCTGCTCTTCGCCCTGCTGCCGACGGCATTCTTCGACTTCATCCGCTCCGAGGAGCGCGAATGGCTTGGCCAGTTCGGCTCGTTCGCAGGCACGCTCGAAGACGTGCGCCGCAGCATCTTCACCTCGTCGTGCTGGCGCTCGCTGGGCTTCATCGTTGCCGGCACCATCGTCCTCTGGCTCTACGCCGCCAAGCGCCTGAAGGCCCTGCCCACGGTGGCTGCCATCGCCGTGGTGTGCCTCGCCGACCTGTGGACGGTGAACAAGAACTACCTGAACGACTCCATGTTCCGCGATGCCAGCATCAAGGAGAAGACACACCAGAAGACGGCCCTCGACAATTTCCTGCTCGAAGACCGCACCCCCGACTACCGCGTGCTGAACATGCCCTACCCCACGGAGCGCCTCAGCACGGTGTTCAACGAAAACCAGACGAGCTATTACCACCAGTCGGTCGGAGGCTACCATGCCGCCAAGCTGCAGCGCTACCAAGACCTCATCGACAGCTGCCTCTACCGCGAGATGTCGGCCATCAACCAGATCGTGCCCCAGGCCGCCTATCAGCTCGACTCCCTGCCCACCGACCAGTTCATGCCCGTGCTGAACATGCTGAACACCCGCTATGTGGTGGTGCGCACGCAGGAGGGCATCTGGCCCATGCTGAACAGCCAGGCCTACGGCAACGCCTGGTTCGTGGACAACATCAGATATGTGGGCAACGCCAACGAGGAGCTGTCCGCCCTGCACCAGCTGGAGCTGCGCCACGAGGCCGTGGCCGACAAGCGCTTTGAACAGGTGCTGGGCCAGCCCGCCGCACTCGACTCCGCTGCCACCGTCCAACTCGACAGCTACGAGCCGAACCGGCTGAGGTACACCGTGGAAAGCCAGACGGGCGGTGTGCTGGTATTCTCGGAAATATACTATCCCGACTGGACGGCCACCGTCGATGGCAAGCCTGCCGAGCTGGGCCGCGTGAACTACGTGCTGCGCGCCATGCACATCGACGGCGGCAAGCACCAGGTAGAGCTCTCCTTCAACCCGCAGTCGGTGAAGACCACCGAGACCGTCGCCTACATCTCACTCGTCGTGACGGCCCTCCTCATCCTCGCCGCCATCGCCCTCGGACTGAAGAGAAGAAAGACTATAGATAAAAAATCATGAGCGAGTCAAGAGTCCTGCACGAGATAACCCCGCTGGCCGACCACGACTTCATGTACGTGGCCGACCGCCACAAGAAGGAGTTCACCTACCCCATCCACTGCCATGAGCTGTTCGAGCTGAACTTCGTGGAGAACGGAACGGGCTGCCGGCGCACGGTGGGCGACAGCAGCGAGGTCATCGGCGCCTACGACCTGGTGCTCATCACCAGTCCTGACCTGGAACACGTGTGGGAACAGCACGAGTGCCAGAGCGACGACATCCACGAAGTCACCGTGCAGTTCCGCATCGACTTCGAGGACGAGCACAGCATCTACCGCACCAACCCCTTCAGCTCCATCTTCAAGATGCTCATGCGAGCCAAGAAGGGACTGGCCTTCCCCCTGCCCGCCATCATGCAGGTCTATCCCAAGATTACCCGCCTGTCAGACATCAAGGAGGGCTTCTACGCCGTGTCAGAACTGATGACCATCCTCTATGAGCTGTCGAAGCAGGACGGCGCCCGCGAGCTGTCGTCGTCGACCTTTGCCAAGGTGAGCGCCGAGAGCGACTCACGCCGCGTGCTGAAAGTGAAGAACTACATCGAAGAGCACTACCGCGACGAGCTGCGGCTGGCCAAGCTCAGCTCCATGGTGGGCATGACCGACTCGGCCTTCAGCCGCTTCTTCAAGCAGCGCACTGGCAAGAACCTCAACGAGTACATCGTCGACGTGCGCCTGGGCCACGCCGCCCGCCTGCTCGTCGACACCACCCACACCGTATCAGAAATCTGCTACGAGACGGGCTTTAACACCGTCTGCAACTTCAACCGCCTCTTCAAGAAGCGCAAGGGCTGCAACCCCACCGAGTTCCGCGACAAATACCGCAAGACCAAAGTCATCGTCTGACGATATCGCGCAAAAGTATATCATTTTGCAATAAAAGTATATAGTCATTTCAATTATTTTGCTTAACTTTGCACCGTGAACAAAAACTCTTACCGGAAAAAACTAAAACCTGAATAACCTCATGAAAAGACTTAGACACCTCTTTGTTGCCGTCGCCCTGACAGTGACGGCATTCACCTGTTGCACCGAAAAGAAGGCCGACGCCCCCGCCTCGCCCTTTGTGCAGCGCGACGGTGCCAGTTTCGTGCTCGACGGCAAGGAGTACCGCTACGTGGGCACCAACTTCTGGTATGGCGCCATCCTGGGCTCCGAGGGCCAGGGGGGCGACCGTGAACGCCTCTGCCGCGAACTGGACAAGCTGCACGAGCTGGGCCTCGACAACCTGCGCATCCTCGTCGGCAGCGACGGCGAGCGCGGTGTCACCACGAAAGTGGAGCCCACGCTGCAAGTGTCCCCCGGCGTGTACAACGACACCATCCTGGCCGGCCTTGACTATCTGCTGCAGCAGATGGGCCAGCGCGGCATGAAGGCCGTGCTCTACCTGAACAACTCCTGGGAGTGGAGCGGCGGCTACGGCTTCTACCTGGAGCAGGCCGGAGCCGGCAAGCAGCCCCGCCCGAACGAGGACGGCTACCAGGCATTCATGCAGGCCATGGCGCAGTATGCCCTGAACGACCAGGCGCACGAGCTGTTCTACCAGTACGTGCGCGACATCATCGGCCGCACGAACCGCTACACCCACGTGGCCTACGTGGACGACCCCACCATCATGGCCTGGCAGATAGGCAACGAGCCGCGCGCCTTCAGCAACGAGTCGAAGGAGCCCTTTGCCAAGTGGCTCGGCGAGGCCTCGGCACTCATCCGCGAGCTGGACAAGAACCACCTCATCTCCATCGGTTCGGAGGGCATCTGGGGCTGCGAGAACGACACCGCCCTGTACGAACGCGTCTCGGCCGACCCGAACATCGACTACATGAACGCCCACATCTGGCCCTACAACTGGAACTGGGCAAAGAAAGACTCACTACAGGAGAACATCCAGCGGGCCTGCGACAACTCGGGCGAATATCTGAAGGAGCACATACGCCTGGCCCGCAAGCTGCAGAAGCCCCTGGTGGTGGAGGAGTTCGGCTATCCGCGCGACGACTTCCGCTACGACGCCGGCTCGCCTACCACGGCGCGCGACCAGTACTACGACTACATCTTCCGCATGGCCATGGGCGACAGCATCGTCAAGGGCTGCAACTTCTGGGCCTGGGGCGGCGAGGCCCGGCCCGTGCACCAGGAGCAGTGGCTGGTGGGCGACCCCTACTGTGGCGACCCTGCCCAGGAGGCACAGGGCCTGAACTCGGTGTTCGACTGCGACTCGTCGACCATCGCCATCATCCTGAAGTACAAACAATAATCAATCAATACACATACCATTTATGAAACAAACGTTCTCTCTACTCTTCAGAGCGCTTGCAAGGGGCAGGAGCATGGCCATGGGGCTGATGCTTCTGCTGCCGCTTTCTCTCCTGGCGCAGAACGTCGAGGTGCAAGGCACCGTGACCGATGCCGCCACCGGCGAGGAAATCATCGGCGCTACAGTGAAAGTGAAAGGCACGGCCAGCGGTTCCATCACCGACTTCAACGGTCACTACAAAATAGCGGTGAAGCCTGGCTCGGTGCTCGAAGTAACCTATGTGGGCTACAAGTCGAAACAGGCCACGGCCTCGAAGGCCGGCACGCTGAATTTCCAGCTGGCCGAAGACGTGAACATGCTCGACCAAGTAGTGGTGGTGGGCTATGGCGTCATGAAGCGCTCCGACCTGACGGGTGCCGTAAGCAGCATCGACGAGAAAGCCATCAAGCAGGGCGTTAACACCAATATTGAGCAGGCCATGCAGGGCCGCATTGCCGGCGTTCAGGTAACACAGAACTCTGGCGCTCCCGGCGGCGGCATTTCGGTGCAGATACGCGGTGTGAACTCCCTGTCGGCCAACGAGCCGCTGTATGTCATCGATGGCATTGCCGTGAGCGGGCAGACCGACGGCAACTCCTCGGCACTCTCCTCGCTCAACCCCAGCGACATAGTGTCGCTGGAGGTGCTTAAAGATGCTTCGGCTACGGCCATCTATGGCTCGCGTGCCAGCAACGGCGTGGTGCTCATCACCACCAAGCGCGGACAGGAAGGCAAGACGCAGGTGCAATATGAGGGCTATGCCGGATGGCAGAGCATCCCCGGTAAGCTCGATGTGCTCGACCTGCAGCAGTATGCCTCGTTCTATAATGAGCGAGGAATGCTCTATGGCGGTGAGTGGGCCGTCCGCGAGGATTTCAAGGACCCGTCGCTGCTCACCAAGGGCACCGACTGGCAGGACGTGCTCTTCCAGACAGCCTTCATGCACAACCATCAGGTGAACGTCAGCGGCGGTGCCAATGGCACACGCTTCTCAGTGAGTGGCGGATTTCTCGACCAGGAGGGCATCGGCATCGGCTCCGACTTCCAGCGAGCCACCTTCCGAGCCAACCTCGACATGAACGTCAACAAGTGGATGACGGCAGGCGTCAACACGTCGCTGTCGAACACACGACGAACGGTGACCTTCGACGAGTCGAACGTCATCCAGACGGCTCTGCAGCAGTTCCCCGACGTGGCAGCCAAGAATCCCGACGGAAGCTATGGCTTCAACAGCGACATGAGCGACAAGTTCAATGTGAGCTATCAGAATCCACTCTTCGAGGCCGACATGCGCGAGAACAACCGGCGCAACTTCGGAGTGGACTACAATTTCTTTGCCAACATCTTCCCCGTGAAAGGGCTAAACATCCGCGTAGAGTATGGCGGCAGCCGCTCATGGAACTACACTAACCAGTTCCAGCCCGACTACCAGTATGGCTCTACTATCATCACTTCGCAGTCTACGCGCCGGGTCGACAAGAACGAGTATAGCTCGTTCAAGCAGTATGCCACCTACGACATTGACCCCTTCAGCGGCCATCACCTGCAAGTCATGGCCGGACACGAGGCTCAATGGGGACTGTGGGGCTATCTCTCCGGCTCGCGCAAGGGCTATGTCAGCGATGACATACACTTCCTCAATGTCGGCGACAGCGACACTGCCACCAATGGCGACGGCGAGAATGAGTGGGCCATAGAGTCCTATTATGGCCGTCTGAACTACAATATCTCCGACAAGTATCTCTTCACCGCCACCTTGCGTACCGACGGCTCCAGCAGCTTCAGCAAGGGCAACCGCTGGGGATGGTTCCCGTCGGCTGCTGTGGCATGGCGCATCAACCAGGAGAAATTCATGGAAAACGTGAAATGGATTGACAACATGAAGCTGCGACTGGGATGGGGACTCGTGGGCAACCAGCAGGCAGGCAGCGGTGCTTACCTCTCAACGCTGAAGGCAGTGACCACGGCCTGGGGAACAGGTTTCCTTCCCAACAACCTGGGCAACCCTGAGCTGACGTGGGAGACTACAAGAGCATGGAACCTGGGCCTCGACCTTAACATGCTAGGACGCATAGAGCTGATTATTGATGCCTACTACAAGAAAACCGACGACCTGCTGATGGATGCCGTGCTGCCACTCTACGTGCTCACAGGCGACTGGATGGGCATGGCCGCCCCGAAGGTCAACGCCGGAAGCATCCAGAACAAGGGCATAGAATTCACGGTGAACACCCTCAACATCAAGAAGAAAGATCTGGAATGGCGCACTGGACTGACGCTCTCCATCAACCGCAACAAGCTCAACAAGCTCAACAGCTCTACGGCTGCCATCCCAGGCGTGAACCCCAACAACGCTGCCACATATACACTTACTGACGTGGGCGGACCCGTGGGGCGCTTCTATGGCTACAACGTCATAGGAATGTTCACATGCGAGGATGACTTCTACCAGAAGAACCAGCTGGGTGAGTATATGCTCGACCAGTATGGCAATCGTCTGGAGGTGGCACGCCCCGTTGACAGCGAGGGAAACATGCACCCCATACAGGTTGACGGCATCTGGGTAGGCGACTATATCTTTGAGGATGTCAACAAAGACGGCAAGATTACCGAGGCCGACCGCAAGTACATTGGCGACCCCAACCCCGACTTTACCTTCGGCCTTAACAACATTATCACCTGGCGCGATTTTGAGCTTTCGTTCTTCCTCAACGGCAGCGTGGGCAACGACCTCTACAACTACATCAAGGAGCGCCATACCAACTACCTCAACTGGGGCAACTATCTCAGCTCGGTGGCCAACTATGCCCGTGTTGAGCTGATTAACCCTGACGGCGTGGGTACCGACCTGTCGAACGTCTATGTGCCTAATGCATCAACTGCCGAAGGGCAGCGCATCAATCCCGCCCGCACCAACCTGAATGAGAACAACCGCATAAGCAGCCGTTTCATTGAGAACGGCTCCTACTTGAGGCTGAAGAACCTGTCACTGGCCTGGAACCTGCCAAAGAAGTGGACCGACAAGGCCAGTCTGGACTGGGTGCAGGTGTATGTCAATGCCCAAAACCTCTTCACCATTACTGGCTACGACGGCTATGACCCTGAAATAGGTGCCTACAATCAGAGCGTCATAATGCAGGGCATCGACATCTACCGCTATCCCTCGCAGCGCATCTATAATGTTGGGCTGAAGGTACGTTTCTAATAATAAATAATGAGTAATTAGCAATTAGTTATAAGTAATTATGATTACCAAGACATATCAACTACTCTGCGCATGTTTCGTGTGTTGCGTTGCCAGCACAACCTTCACAAGCTGTGGCGAGGACTTCCTCGACAAGCAGACAAACAGCGACTTCACCGTGCCGCAGTACTTCAGCAGCGACGAGGCGGTCATCAAGGCCGTCAACCCCCTCTACAACCGTGCCTGGCATGAGTTCAACCGCCGCTCCTTCCTGAACATGGGCTCCACCCGGGCTAACGACGCATGGAACCCTTACGTCAATTCAGAGTTTGCAAAGTTCCAGCTTACAGGCTTGAACGAGAATGTCAGCGATGCCTGGAAGTCGCTCTACAACGTTGTGTCGATGACCACCGAGACCATGGACAACGTGCGACTTTACTCCACGGCGGGAGTGTCGGAGAGCGTCAGGCACCAGGCCTATGGCGAGTGCTACCTGCTGCGCGCCATGGCCTATTTCTACCTCCTGCGCGGATGGGGCGACATTGTGCTCTACGACAACAACCAAGAGATAATCGACAACCCCATCCGCCCGCTCACCAAGGAGAAGGACGTTCTGCGCTTCATTGTGCGCGACCTGCGCCGGGCCGTGGATTACCTGCCGGAGAGAGGCACCGACAATCACCCCTCGCGTTACGCCGCCAAGGCCCTGCTGGCAAAAGTGTTGCTGGCACAGAGCGGATGGGACAATGGTGGCACTCGCGACGAGAGCATACTTCGAGAGGTGGTGAGCCTCTGCGACGAGGTAATCAACTGTGGGCAGTTCTCCCTGATGGACGACTACGAGGAGCTGTTCCGCATGCAGAACAACGACAACCCCGAGACCATCCTTGCCTTGCGCTGGGCCAAGCCAAGCAGCAATGAGTATGGCTCGATGAACGCCACCTACAGCGACCTGGCTCCCAACGACATCAGTGACGACGTCAACGTGTGGGGAGGCTCGCTATGTCCCTCGCCCGACATGATTGACTACTACAACGAGGAGCCTGCCGACAGCTTCCGCCTGCGAGGAACATTCTTCACCTACGGGCGACACTACGACTATCTTTGGACAGACAAGGGCGGCTTCACCTATAAGAAAAACTGGATGCAGGTGAAGAAAGGCGTGCTTGGCCGCAAGGCCGACGTTAATGGCGAACTCGACCAGATGGCCTCGCCCCTAAACACCTACCTCATGCGCCTGGCCGATGTCTACCTTACGAAGGCCGAGGCCCTGCTGGGCAACCAGTCGCAGACCAGCGACCCCGAGGCCCTTAAGGCATTCAACGCCACGCGCCTTCGCGCCAAGGTGCCTGCCAAGACCAGCTTCACCTTCGACGACCTCATTCGTGAGCGCCGCATAGAGTTCTGCATGGAGTACCTCAACTGGTTTGACATGGTGGTGTGGTATCGCTGGAAGCCGCAGTATATGCTCAACTTCTTCAACAACGTGCAGCACCGCTCGTTCGAGATTCGTGAGAACGACATCCTAAAGAACGACGACGGCACCTTCAGCTACCGCTGCTACCTGAACAACGGTACTGACTGCTGGTACTTTGCCGACTGGGTGAACTATGCCGGAGGCACCTACTGGAACAACTTTATGGCTCTCAACCAAGACGTGAACGCCACCAATGTCCTCGACAACGGTAACATCATCCTTACCAAGGCCGATGGCTATGTCTACGACCTCAACGCGCTGGTGCGCGCTAACTCAAACATGATTCCCATCACTCTGTCTGAGGCTAACATCTTCATGCCTTATCCTGAGACCGACGTCATCCAGAATCCTTATTTCAAGCAGCCAGCCGTTGACTACGACTTCGGAGAATAAACAGTGAAAAGTGAACAGTGAAAAAAAGAAAGACATGAAAACAAAGAACTTCTATAAATATCTCCTCAGCTGCATGCTGTGCTGTGGCATCACAGCAGCCATCACCAGCTGCAAGGACGACGACGAGGGCATGGGCACACCAATGATTACTGGTGTGCGCGCCTGCGACCCGGCCAAGGCCGACAGTCTGTTCCAGAAGGCCAGCGCAGGGCAGATGATTGCCGTCGTTGGACAGAACCTGGCCGACGTGCAGAAGGTGTACGTCAACGACCAGGAAGTGAGCTTCAACCCTACCCTGAACACCTCCCACAGCATCATTATCACCGTGCCCACAGAAGAGAACGGCTTTAAGCTTAGCGCCTTCGACTCTGGCATAAAAGACGAGATACGTCTTGAAACATCCCACGGCACCGCCACTTACGCCTTCAAGATTACGGCTCCGTCGCCATCGCTCTCGCTGCTGCAGGCCCGCTATCCGCGAAAGGCCGGCGACGAGCTGCGCATCGTAGGCCAGAACCTGGTAGACATTGAGAAAATCTACTTCACCGACCTCACCGCCGAGCAGCTCGACACCACTGTGTGGACTACCATTGGCGGCAACCACACCGAGGTGAGCTACGAAGTAGTGTCGCAGAACCACTATCTGAACAGCCGCGACACCTACGTCACTGCCTCCCAGCTCAAGGCCACCATCCCCAGCCTCAGCTACGACACTGGCACGCTGGTGGTTGAGACGGCTGCCGGCACGGCCTACTATCCTTTCTCGCTCTACCTCTCAGCACCTGCCATCACCGCTGTCAATACCGACATGCCCGTCATCGGCGAGACGCTCACCGTCACCGGCACATACTTCGTGCAGGTGGAGGCCGTGAAGTATGGCGACGTCACCCTGACTGAGGGCGAATACACCATAGCCGACACCGAGGACGAGATTAGCCTGGTGTTCAGGCAGAAGCCCACCGTGGGCAGCGATGCCCGCCTCACCATAGTCACCGGCGGAGGTGAGACCAGTATCCCCTTCTACGACTACAGCTGCCTGCTGGTAGACTTCGATGGCAATGCCGTGAACAACGGCTGGGGGCCTGATGCCAGCTACGAGACCACCGACGGCACTGCCGTGCCCTACACTGCCGATGGCACCTTCGCCCGTATCAACGTGCCTGAGGAGGGCAACCAATGGTGGGGCACTATGGTGTTCTTCCGCAAGTCGTGGGATGTCAACACCTTCCCCCTGCCCGGTTTCGACGTCATTCCTGCCGACGCTTCTGCCAGCGACATCTATCTGGCCATGGAGGTTTACAACAACAACTCCGACTACAACAATGGCGACTGGGCAGGCTACCTGCGCTACACCGTGTGGCCCAGCGGCCTTGACACCGGCAACGTAGACAACCAGTGGGACAACGGCTTCGAGTGGACAAGCTACGACGAGGGCCTGGGCAGTACCACCTACCCCGTGCTGGCCGACATCAACGGCCTGACACCCCAGCAGCAGTGGTACCGCCATGTGGTACCCCTCAGCGTCTTCCCCTGCTACAGTGGCAAGACCTACGCCGACATTGTGGCCCTGGGCCTTGAGAATTTCCGCATACAGAGCATCAACCAAGGCTCGAAGGTGGGAAAGATTGATGTCTGCTTCGACAACATCCGCCTGTTCTATAAGAAGTAATAATAAGGAATTAACAACCAGAGATTATGATTACCAAAAGCATAAGCAAATTCCTCCTAGCCCTCTCAGTAAGCTGTGGCATTGCCGCAGCCCCCGCCCTCACTGCATGCAGTGACGACGACGACAACAAGGCCAGCCGCCTCACCATCCTGAAAGACGGTACGGCCATAAGCCAGCTTAACTTCACACTGGCCAGCGGCTCGCAGATGCTGGCCGTCAATACCGATGGCGAGTGGACGGCCGAGAGCAGCGACACCACCTGGTGCCGTCTGCAGGTGCATGCCGGCTATGGCTACGCTGACTCGCTGCTCAACAGCTATACCCGCGTCACCGTGTCAAAGAACGAGGGCGACGCTCCTCGCCAGGCCACCATCACCGTCAGGGCCGGCTCGCTGACAAAGGTCGTCGCCGTGAGCCAGAACGGCATGGGCACCGACCCTGGCGACACCTTCATGAGTGCATTCACACTGGTGGAGCAGATGCACCTGGGCTACAATCTTGGCAACACCCTGGATTCGAACCCCATCGGCTCGTGGTGGAACCCGGTGGGCAAGACGCCCCAGGCCTGGGAGCAGTCGTGGGGACAGCCGCTCACCACGCAGGCCATCATCGACTCCATCGCCGCCAAGGGCTTCAACGTCATCCGCATACCCGTGACATGGGGCATACACTGCGACGAGAACGACCAGATTGACCAGGCCTGGATGGACCGCGTCCACCAGGTGGTAGACTATGTGCTCACTGCCCACTGCTTCTGCATTCTTAACGTGCAGCATGACACCGGCTCTGCCGACAACCGTTGGCTCTATGCCGATATGGACGACTACGACGGCATTAGCACACGCTATAAGAAGATATGGCAGCAGATAGCCACCAGCTTCCGTGAGTATAGTGACAGCCTGGTGTTCGAGGCCTTCAATGAGATTCTTGACAAGAGCAACAACTGGGGCGACCCCACCGACAGCCGCGCCTATGAGGCCGTGAACCGGCTGGAGCAAGACTTTGTCGACGTGGTGCGTGCCACCGGCGGTAACAATGAGTACCGCAACCTTATGGTCAACCCCTACAGCGCCGGCTCCACCCAGGCCAAGCTCGACGGCATGCAGCTGCCCACCGACGTTCATGCCAACCACTTGCTCTGCTCCGTCCACAGCTACGACCCCTACTGGTTCTGCAACGACGATGACAACAGCGATAGCCAGCAGTGGTACATCTACATGTTCAACGACCAGTGCCGTGAGGAGATTGACGCCATCTTCGCCCGTGTGCACAAGCGTTTCGCCGGCGACTTTGGTGTGCCTTACATTTTCGGCGAGTTCGGAGCCATCGGCTCTCATCC
>ERZ842401.4314-NODE-4314-length-16682-cov-4.562699_pt1 | contig 16682 bp, 15 predicted proteins | sample MGYA00521270_ERZ842401 | MGnify/ENA primary metagenome ERZ842401 (study PRJEB31892, sample SAMEA3878208) | bioreactor metagenome | biome: Moose rumen | place: Sweden | collected 2011-10 | study: EMG produced TPA metagenomics assembly of the PRJEB12797 data set...
TCCACCTGGAGAACAGCCACGTGATGCCTGCCATGATGCGCAAGGTGTATCTGGCAAAGCTTATACATGATGGAGATTGGGAAAAGATAGCTATTGACCTGAATAAACGACCAGTAGAAGGCGTCACTGGTGAAGGCCTTCTCTGCCATCAGCCATCATACATCACACATCGAGACGAGGTTTTGTCAAAACTTGCAAAATATGGCATTTTTGATAACCGAGTCGTCCTTTGGGGTACAGGAACACCGCTCCGTGAATTCCTTTGGAGCGAAGATATGGCAGATGCCAGTGTGCATGTATTGCTAAATGTGGACTTCAAAGATGTCATTGGCATTGAGAAATACAGTTCAGTGCATTATGGAGCATCTACCGATGGTGCAGTGGATAGAAACCATAGCTCAGGCCGTGGTGGAGCCATCCCTAGCCTGGGCGAGATTCGCAACTGCCACATCAATGTGGGCACCGGCAAAGAACTCACCATCCGTGAGCTCTCCCAACTGGTTGTCAAGGCCGTAGGCTTTGAAGGCGAAGTTGCCTTTGATGCCAGCAAACCCGATGGCACCATGCGCAAGCTCATTGATGTGAGCAAGTTGCACTCTCTGGGTTGGACTCATAAGGTTGAGATAGAGGATGGAGTAGCTAAACTATTTGTGTGGTATCAAGATAGTTTAAATTAGATAAATACGTTTACGATATATGAAAAAAGTAATGTTAGTGTTTTAGACGCTTCAGGTGGCGAAAGCTACCCCAATAGGTCGTTTTAAATCCTGGACGTCAAAATTGACAGTTTACGTAAGTAATGAAAGAACGAATTAATTTTTTAGATTACATAAAGTTTTTCGCGATGTTAGGAGTATTATCCCTGCATAGTAATATTGGAAAAACTGATAACCTTGTAGGCTTTGTACTTCAAACGATTGCTTCTATATCGATACCTTTATTCTTTATGGTTAATGGCTATCTGATGATAGGTAGAGATATAGATTATTCTTATGTATCAAAAAAATCAGGAAAGATATTGAAATTTATTCTGACCGTAGGAATACTTTATTGGGTTATTAACTATATCATTGGAAGAACAGATTGGGCAGATTTGCTACCAACTGTTCTCGGCTCTCTTATCCAGCAAGGACAGTTTTTCGTTTTTTGGTATTTTGGCTCTATCATAATTATTTATTTAGCCTTGCCATTGTTGAATAGATGGATTAATAATTCTCAAATAACCAAAATTGCTGTTTGCTTATTAGGGGGGGGCATTTTGATAAACACTATTTTTGTTCTAAATGTTCAGTATAATTTTGAATCAAATATTATCCAAACTTTCAGGCTATGGAATTGGCTATTCTATTTCATTCTTGGAGGGCTACTGAAGAGCTCATCTAATGTTTTTTACCGAGTTAAATTATGGCATATTTTTATAGCCGCGCTATTATTGTTGTTGATAGTATACTCTACTAAGAATAAACTTGATTCAGTCGAGTATTATTTTGGCTCTTTGCAATGTATAGTACTTGCGTTATTAGTGTTCCTGTTTTTTATGCAGCATTCATTTAAAAAAGGACTTGCACTTTCAAACCTTTTTTTACCAGTATATACATTACATATGTTGTTCGTGAGAATTCCGAGCCATTTGTGTATTGATACAATCAAGATATTTGGCTTTTTATATCCACTCGCAGATTACATTATTTTTAGTGTTTTTACAATTACTTTTTGTTTCTTTCTTATGAAGATTCCCTTTATGAAGAAAGTATTCAGTATTTAATGTAGAATGAAGGAGGGAATAGTGAACCACTTCTTACTAAACATAATATTAGATTATGACTACTCAAGGCACAATTGAAATTTCAACATCAAAGACAATTTTCTATTCTCTGATATTATTAGGGAATTTAGTTACGATTGGTAGTCCTTTGAATTTGGTCATTTCTATACCAGAATTTGCATATGTATTCTATTTGATTTATAAGAATCGTATAGACATCGCTCTTTTCTATCATATTGTTTTTGTAATAACCAGTGTTTCAGCAACAAGTGCTATGGGATTATCAGACTCACCAATGACAATCTATAGCTATTCACGTCTTAGACTTGTTGGACCTGTGGGAGCATCATATGTTGTAGCGATAATAATTTTGTTTTTGTCATTTTCAAAAAAGGCAAGGCCCCCAAGATATTCTTTGTTTTATAAGTTGTTTTATGGCCTATTAATATTAGCTTTGTTAGGATACTCAATAGGATTATTCGGATTCCTCGTAGATAGTCATTACTCCATGGAAGGAGTATTGAATTATGGCGTATATATTTTTGTCGTGCTGATTAATATGTATGCTCTCCTTTTGAATTATAAAGAATCTCTAGTAAAGTTGTTTTATGAGAATACAATTCCACTTTTAGCTGCATCGGTTTATGCAAGCGCAATAGCATATTATTTACTTCATATATCCACTTCTTATGGAGGCTTAGATAATCTTATATTAAAAGCAGATTTATTATATTATGCTGCAATTCTTCTGCTTTCATTTTTTGCGGTTCAAAAGAAAATCAGCGTTGTTATACCGTCGTTATTATTATTAATAATGAGCTTTAATTCGAGTGGAGGAAAAGATATAATCATAATTGGTTTTGCAGCAGTTTTTTTTATATTAAAAGTATTTGGTGAGCAGACGAACTCGAAGAAAAGATCCTTCTTTTATTACCGTATTGCTGCTGTTTTTTTAATTGTATTAGTTGTTGTAGGCGTTCTACGATCTTCATCAGATTCTTTATTTTCCATGAAGTTAGGACAGTTTACTAGTATGTTTTCATCCGATATTTCAGAAGTCGATACGTCACCTTATGTGAGGATGGCTACAACTTTGAATATAATCCAAGGGTATATACAACATCCTTACTTGATTCCATTTGGTTCAGGATATGGTGGCTATTTTATTGACCACCTAAACATGTTTGCTGGAATTGATCTTGAAAATGGTGGCTTTTCACAGCCAGATGTGGCAAGCGGTTATTTCCATACAGCCCATGATACATTTGCCGCAGTTCCATTATTGAATGGTGTGTTTGGATTGTGGATTGTTTTAAAGTATTCCATTAAATATATAAAGAGAACGAATAATAATTTTTGCGCGTTTGCAGCTGTTCCGTGGTTACTTCTCACTTTCTATTTTAATACACAGTTAGCTCTCACGGGTGTGTATTTTCTATTTGCGTCTGAATATGTTAACAGCTCGGAAGCTGGTAAGAATAGTGATTAAAGGTTACGTATATGAGGATATTATTTTGTGATCTTCTATTCGAGTTTGGTAATAGACATGTAGATAATTCCATGATAGAATTAATGACCAAACAGCATGAAGTGTATCTTCTTATGAATGACGACTTCTTGAAGGGGGAGTCTTCGAATAATAACTTAATTGTTTTAGGTAATAAATATGATAATAAACCGAAAGGCGCAATAAGTAATGCGACTCAGATATTACGCAGGATGAGACTGGCAGCTAAATATGCTAGAGAAATAAAGCCGGATGTAATATATATATCAACCTATGAAACAAGAACTTTCCCATTTGGGCTATTATTTTTTGATAAGACAAGTAATATCGTCGTTTTAGAAAACTATAATATTGACTTCTTAAGATACCGCTCTCAAAAGATTGCTTATAAGTTATTCGCAAATAAGGTTCACCATATGGTATATGAATCATATTTCGGTGTTTACTTGGCGAATAGTATTGGCGTTAAACCAGCATTGATTCATACGGTTCCTCATTTTTATTATCCGCCTTATGCAAATTCCTTGGCCAATGATGAAAATAGTAGTTATGATGTTGTTGGATTAAGCGGATCAAATGACCAAGATGTGATTGGAGAAATTGTGGAAATAGAAACTAAAGAGCATTTCTTTGAAAACAACCGTATTCGTTGTTATATTAAGTCTTTTATTCATCATTATGAATCCAATTATTTAACCGTATCAAATAAATTTCTTTCAACTGAAGAATATAACGCATTGTATTGTGATAGTAAGGCAGTACTGGTACTTTTCCCCACTAGTTACATCTACAGAATGAGTGGCTGTATTGTGGACGCATTTTCAAATCATAAGCAGGTAATCTCAACGAACCTTGAATTGTCCAAGTTCTATCATTCAAAATATGGTTCGATTATTCTGCCATGTGAATCGAGTCGAGACATCTTGAATCAGATTAAGACCGTTATGAACGATAACCAAAAAAAACTTGATTTCAGCGGGTTTGAAAAAGATCATAGTGACGAAACAATAGATAAATGTCTAAATAGAATGCTTAACAGCATAAAACAAGGTGTGTAATGATTATCACTAAACCCCCCTTCCGCATGCCTTTCTTTGGAGGCGGAACAGATATGCCTACTTTCTTTAATGAAAATGGTGGAGCTGTTATCTCGACCACGTTTGACAAGTATTGCTATGTCAATGTGCGACACTTACCTCCGTTTATGCCATATTTTTCAGAATTGGTGTATAGTAAGATTGAGAGAGTGAATGAAATAGATGACATAGTACATCCTCTGATTCGCGAATGCATGCGCCTGCATGATATTCACGAAATTAGATTGACTTACGAAGGAGACTTGCCCGCTAGAACAGGACTTGGTACAAGCAGTACTTTTGCTGTTGGTATGCTGAATGCTTTTTGCGCTCTTAAAGGTAAGATGATGAGCAAGGTACAGTTGGCTCAAGAGGCTATTCATGTTGAACGTGATATACTCCAGGAGCATGGTGGCTGGCAGGACCAGGTAGCTGCTGCATTTGGAGGGTTTAATCGTATAGATTTTAAGGATAATCAGTTTAATGTTTCTCCAATTGTAATCCACCCCGACCGAAAGGCACAGTTGGATAAGAACCTGATGTTGTTCTATACGGGTGTAACTAGGTTCTCGTCAGAGGTGCAGAAAGATACCTTTGCAAAGCCAGAAGATAAGAAGGCTCAATTAAAAGAGATGTTGTCTCTTGTGGACGATGCTCAAGCTATCCTAGAAGATAAGAATGCAGACCTCAATGACTTTGGCCGTATGCTTGACCATACATGGAAGCTGAAGAGAGGTACGGGTAATAAAGTAAGCAATGGCTCAATAGATGAATTATATGAACGAGGAATCAAGGCTGGTGCTCTTGGCGGCAAGTTGCTTGGCGCTGGTGGTGGAGGCTTCTTGTTATTCTACGTAGAGCCTGATAAACAGCAGAATGTGATAAAAGCTTTAGACGACTTAATGCACGTTCCTTTCAATTTCGAAAACGAAGGAACATCAATCGTGTATTATAATCCTATTGTATATATTCCACGTAAAGAAATCAAATTGGTATAGATATGAGTTATATAGTAACAGGTGGAGCCGGTTTCGTTGGCTCCAATATGGTTAAAACTTTAAATAAGTATGGTATCAATGATGTTATTATAGTAGATAATTATGATGAAAGCAAGATGCCTAATTTGTTAGATTTGCAGTTTACTGATTACATTGACTATAGTGATGGGATAGATTCTGTAGAGGCAAAACTTCGAGCGATATCAAAAATTGAGGGAATATTCCATATTGGAGCAGACGCTGATGTGCTAGATTATAATCCAAAGCACATGATGATGCTCAATTATGAATTCTCAAAGATGTATTGCCAAGTTGCAAGCGACAATAAAGTACCATTCGTCTATGCATCTTCATCTGCCATCTATGGGAACAGCAAGAATCAAGATGCTGCTTCTGAGAGTGTTCTTCCTCATAATATATATGCTTGGTCAAAGTGGCTCTTTGACAAATATGTTATAGCCAATATGGACACTTTTGGTGGCAGGGTTATGGGCTATAGGTTCTTTAATGTGTTTGGTTGGGGTGAATTCCATAAGGGAAAGAATGCTAATATAGTATATCGTTTTTATCGTTTTTTAAAGGATGAAAACAAAATACCCCTGTTTAAAGGCGATATAGTCCGCGACCATGTTTATGCAGAAGATGTTACAGAGGTACTCTACCAAGCGATGACAAACAAATCTGTAATGAGCGGAATATACAACCTTGGTGGTAATAATCCTATTTCCCATCTCCAGATAGCAGGGCTAGTGGTAGAGACTTTAATGAACAATGGTGTTGTTCCTATTATTTCAGACCCTAATGATTATATAGAGATGATTGATATGCCAGAAGACCTTAAGGCTAAGTTCCAATTCTACACACATTCAGAGAACCAGGAAGAGTGGATTTCAGATATTACAAAGGGTAATTATATAAAAATGAGGGCTTACATTGAAAATCTCATCAAGTATAATAAGTAATAACAATGGACGCTAAAATACTAATAGAGGGCTTGATAAACCGTTATCCTGCTCTGGAATCATGCAAAAAAGACATTTTCAACGCATACGTAATTCTTTCTGAAGCGTATGCTAAAGGTCGCAAATTACTTGTGTGCGGTAATGGTGGCTCTGCATCTGACTCTGAACATATTGTGGGCGAGTTAATGAAGGAGTTTAAACTAAAAAGAAAAGTATATGCAGGTCAAGCAGTTGCTCTGAAAGAGATTGATCCTGAATTGGGACAGGTGCTGGCAGACAATCTTCAAGGTGCTTTACCGGCTATCTCTCTCACTGGTCATTCATCTTTGCAGACTGCTTTTATGAATGATGCCATTCCTGAGTTGGTGTTTGCCCAGCAAGTGAATGGATTCGGTAAGCCAGGTGATGTGTTTCTTGGAATATCTACATCTGGCAACAGTAAGAATGTTCTTTATGCAGCTGTAAACGCTAAGGCCAAAGGATTAAAAGTAATTGGCTTGACAGGGGCAAAGGAGAATAAACTGATGAAGTATTCGGATGTATGTATTCGCGTACCTGAAACGGAGACTTATAAGATTCAAGAGTTACACCTTCCAGTGTACCATTGCTTGTGTCTGATGTTGGAAGAAAAATTTTTTGGAGAATAAATGAAGGTAGTCATTATGGCGGGGGGAAAGGGTACCCGCATCGCTTCCGTCAAGAGCGATGTGCCCAAACCCATGATTCCCATTTGTGGAAAACCTATCCTTGAGTGGCAGATTGAGAATCTGAAGGCCTGCGGGCTGATAGATATCACTCTGGTTGTAGGATATCTGGGTAATGTTATCCAGGAGTACTTTGGTGATGGCTCTAAGTTTGGTGTGTCAATCGATTATTTTGTTGAGGATGCACCTTTGGGTACAGCTGGCGCATTGTTCAAAATGCCCGAACTGACAGAAGATTTTCTGTTGATGTGTGGTGACGTGATTCTTGATGTGGACTTCAATCGTTTTATTGCGTTCCACATAAAGAATAACGCATGGGCTAGCTTGATGGCACATCCCAATGGGCATCCATACGATAGTTCATTATTGGTAACAGAGATTCTTCCTCCACAAGTTTCAGGTGGTAATCCAGTTGATACGCACCGAGTGATACAATGGATGAATAAGGAGGATGAACGACTCTATTATAAGAATCGTGTAAATGCTGGCGTTGAGATTATCTCTCCTGAGCTTTTAAAAGAGACGATGAAACACTTTGTTCCACGTCATCCTGAAACACCAGATAAGATAGATCTTGACCGTGATGTGTTGAAGCCAAATATCAAGAGTGGACGTATCTATGCATACGACACTCCCGAGTATATCAAAGACATGGGGACTCCTGATAGGTTCTATGAGGTAGAGGAAGATATAAAAAGTGGCAAGGTAAAGGCAAGGAACCTTAAAAACAAGCAAAAGGCTGTTTTCCTTGATCGTGATGGTACTATCAATAAGTATGTTGGGTTCTTGACCAAGCCAGAACATTTTGAGTTGATTCCAGGAGTAGCTGAAGCTATTAAAAAGATTAATAAATCAGGTTATCTGGCAATTGTTGTTACTAATCAGCCAGTGATTGCTCGTGGTGATTGTACCTGGGACGAGCTTCAGAATATTCACAATAAAATGGAGACTGAGTTGGGCAAGGAAGGCGCTTTCGTGGATGCAATTTATATTTGTCCTCATCATAAAGATAAAGGTTTTGAGGGAGAAAGACCAGAGTACAAGTTTGATTGTGAGTGTAGGAAGCCAAAACCAGGTCTTCTTCTCCAAGCTGCTAGAGATTTCAATATAGATTTATCTCAATCTATCATGATTGGGGATGGTGTAAATGATTTAAAGGCTGGTAATAATGCAGGATGTTCTTCGTCATTATTAGTCCATCAACAAGAATTGTTAAAGGTGTTAGAGGGTGTTTTATGAATATTGTCGAACTGCTTGTATACTTACAGATAAAAGGCTTTTATAAGATACCTCACGTGATTTTAGCCTTCTTAGGTTTAGAGATACCGAAGAGTGTAGTGTTTAGCGATAGACCAGGTGGGGGGGGGTACAATTTGTTCACAGAGCCCCTGGAACTGTATTCCATCCAAATACTACGATAGGGAAAAGGGTTCACATCTATCAAAACGTGACAATAGGTAAAGCAAGGCCATGGGATGCCAGTCAAACTGAAGGTGGTGTATTAATAAAAGATGACGCTATTATTTGCGCAGGTGCGAAAATCCTTTTTAAGAACGAACAACTTGTTGTTGGCAGAGGTACTGTAATAGGTGCGAACGCAGTATTGACACAGTCAACAGGAGACAATGAGATCTGGGCAGGTATACCTGCAAAGAGAGTTGGTATAAGAGTTTGGGAATAATTGATGGAATGAGTTTTATATAAACAGGATGAAGAAGTCTATTGGGATATTATGGTTTTTCCTAGCGATTCTTTCTTGCTCCAAGGAAGAGGATGTAATTGTGACAGAAAAAGGGAAGATAACGTCTTTTGTATTTTCAGAGCATGATAATTATATGACTCTTCTTTCGGATGTCGCTTGTTCAGTTGATGGTAATGTCATTCAAGGAAGAATACCTCATTACTTAAAGGATAAGAAGCTAATACCCACAGTAACTTTTTGGGGGTCTGGTATGATTGTACTCAGAGGACAGGAGAATTCAGGCACTCGCCAACCCACAGATTTTACCAGAGAGGTTGTATACGATATTGTGAATGAAACTACGGGTGAGATTGAAAATTCATACGTCGTCCATATCACATCCTATACAGGTTTGCCTGTAATCAATGTATATACTGAGGATAATACAGAAATTGACTCCAAAGATGTTTATAAGGATGCAACAATCTGTTGTGACTTTAATAATCCGGATCATCCAGAATATAGTTTCGAAAATGCTAAAGTGAATATTCGTGGGCGTGGTAATTCAACATGGGAATTAATGCCTAAGAAACCCTATAAACTAAAGTTTGATAAGAAAACCCGTCTGTTTGGAGAATCAGAAGGGAAGCAGTGGGTACTGCTTGCAAATTATGCAGATAAAAGTGCATTAAGGAATGCAATAGCATTTAAGTTGAGTGAACTGAGTGATTTAGCGTGGACACCATGCAGTCATTTTGTTGAACTCTTTATCAACGACAAATATCGTGGTAATTATCAGTTGACAGAACAAATCAAGATTGCAAAGGATCGAATAAATCTGCCGGAAGGAGGAATGATACTTGAGATAGATCATCCTACCAGGATTGCGGCTGATGATGTATGCTTTACTACTGATAAATTGTTATTTGTTATAAAAGATCCAGATGTATCGGTTGGCTCCGATGATTATAATTGGGTAAAGGACAGGCTGAATAGTATAGAACATATACTGTTTTCAGACTCTTGGCTTGCTGAGAGGGGGGGGGTATAAAGATTACATTGATATCAAGAGTTTCGCAGACTGGTATCTGGTGAATGAGATATGCAAAAATAAAGATTCCAATTTCTTCTTAAGTTGTTTCCTAACGATAGCTCCAGGTGAGAAACTTATGATGGGACCGGTGTGGGATTTTGATTTAGCAATGGGTAATTATGACTGGTCTGACTACATGCTGCCAGAAGGCCTTTGGACAAGGAATTGTGATTGGTTCAATAGAATGTTTGAAGATCCTGAATTTGCAACATTGGTTAAGGAACGGTTCGCTTATTTCAAGAGTAAGATGCCAGAAATATATGAGTTTATTAATGAACAAGCAACATATCTTGAAGATTCAATGGTAGAGAATAATAACCTTTGGGGAACTTTATATAATGTGACATGGCCAAATTATGCTGTAAGAGGAAACTATCAAAATGAAGTTGTATACTTAAAGTCATTCTTGAAAAGAAGAATAGAATGGATGGACACAAACTTATAATTCAAAGAATATGTACGATTATCTCATAGTAGGTTCAGGACTCTTTGGAGCTACATTTGCTCACAAAGCTACAAAGCAAGGAAAGAAATGCCTTGTTATTGATAAACGTCCTCACTTGGGTGGAAATGTATATTGTGAAAATGTGGAAGGCATTAACGTTCACAAGTATGGAGCCCACATTTTCCATACAAACAATAAAGAGGTATGGGACTTTGTGAATAGCCTTGTGCCGTTTAATCGGTACACTAATAGTCCCGTTGCCAATTATCATGGCAAACTCTTTAACTTGCCGTTCAATATGAACACCTTCTACCAGATGTGGGGCCTAACCACTCCTGAAGAAGCAATGGCAAAAATAGAAGAGCAGAAGGCTGAGGCTGTTGCTAAGATGAAGGCAGAGGGTGTAACTGAACCCCGCAATCTTGAAGAGCAAGGGCTTTGTCTTGTTGGAAAAGATATCTTTGAAAAGCTTATTAAGGAATATACAGAAAAGCAGTGGGGGCGTAAATGCAGCGAGCTGCCAGCTTTCATTATCAAACGCCTACCAGTCCGTCTGGTCTTTGATAACAACTATTTCAATGATGCCTATCAGGGTATTCCCATTGGCGGATACAATAAGCTGATTGAAGCGTTGTTAGAAAGAATCGAATGCAAAACCAATACTGACTTCTTTAACTCCGAGTATAAGGACTGGCGTAAATATGCGAAGAAATTGGTATATACAGGTCCTATTGACGAGTACTTTGACTTTAAGTATGGTAAGCTTGACTGGCGTACTGTTAGTTTTAAGACTCGTGTGGTTGATACCCCCAACTACCAAGGTAATGCTGTAGTTAACTTCACATCTCATGAACAGCCCTATACTCGAGTCATTGAGCACAAACATTTTGAGATGTTTGGACAGAAAGTCTTCGATTGCAAAAAAACCGTGGTATCTGAAGAATACTCTACAGAGTATAAAGCAGGGATGGAACAATATTACCCTGTAAATGACGACAAGAATAATCTTTTGGCAGAAAAGTACCGTGCTCTTACTGAGATTGAACAGGATGTCGTATTTGGAGGACGCTTGGCAGAGTATAAGTATTATGACATGGCTCCTATTATTGAAAAAGTTCTATTACTATAAATAGATTAGTCCCGATTTCTCATATATGGCTCAATCGATAACGAAGAACGCTTTTTATAATGTACTGCTAAATATAGCCTCTGTTATTTTCCCGCTGATAACAGCTCCTTACATTTCGCGTGTATTAGAGCCTGATGGAGTAGGTTTATATAATTTTGCAACTACATATGCCGGTTATTTTGCCTTGGTTGCATTATTGGGAATTCCGACATATGGTGTTCGTGAAGTTTCTAAGGCAAGAGAAGACAAGGAGGCTCTGACTAAGTTAGTATCACAATTGATGTCAATCGCTGCTATTACGACAATAGCTATTTCAATTATTTATATTTTATCTATAGCGCTCGTCGGTCAACTTACAGAAAATTATGTTATTTTTCTTTTGGCTGGATTCGTTATTTATTTAGCACCTTTTAAGATTAACTGGTATTATCAGGGTGTAGAAGATTTTGGCTTTATTACTAAAGTTTCTCTCATAATAAGGACTGCAAGTGTTGTCTGCCTTTTCTTATTTGTAAGAGAAAAGAGCGATTTAATTGTTTATGTAGTACTAAGTGTTTTAGGCGGCGTGCTGGCAGATGTTTGGAACTTTTGTAAAATGTGGAAGTCAGGAATAAGACCGCAATTGACATTTGAAGGCTTAAAGCAACATATAAATCCATTGTTGGTGTTGTTTGCTTCTTCTGTGGCAATATCTATTTACACGGTTCTTGATACGCTTATGCTTGGGTTCATTAAAGACTATGATGAAGTTGGTTTCTATACAAATGCCATGCATATGTCAAAAGTGATATTGACGGCAGTAACGAGTCTTTCAATAGTCGCTGTCCCAAGGGTATCATTGTATATGAAAGAGAGGGATTATAATAATATCAACCTATTGATGAACAAGTCCTTTTCGGTAGTTTCATTTATTGCCTTCCCTGTTGCAATTGGTATGATTTGCATTGCTCCAGTTTTCGTTCCATTGTTTTTTGGAGTAAAGTTTATGGGCTCAATTGTACCGTTGATGGTTCTTAGTCTGTTGATAATATCAATCGGACTTAACAATCTCACAGGTGTTCAGATACTTATAGGCATGGGATTTGATAAATTATTTTTGTATTCAGTTTTAGTTGGAACTGTATCAAATTTCGTTTTGAATTGCGCTCTTATCCCTTTATTAGGTGCCGTGGGTGCTTCTATTGCATCAGTTGTTGCAGAAACATTAATTCTGATTGTTACAACTTATTATGTATACCGAAAGACTCCAGTAAGGATAGTTAAATGGGTTGATATTATAAAAGCATTATTAGGTGCTTTGGCTTTTATCCCAATAATGCTATTACTTAATAAGTATTTGGAAGGCTGGTGGTTAATAATGTCATTCGTTATAATAGGAGGTTTTATTTATTTAATAATTGAGGTCATATTACATAATAGTTCAGTTGATTTCTTTAAATCATTAATTATTAGTAGATTAAAAAGATAATGATGAAACAGATTATAAAACAGGTAATAAAATCATTTTTCCCATCTAAGGTAAAAAGGTTGGGAAGCGGTTTTGCCACGATTAAACGTCGAAATCCACAAATGTCATGGTCGCAGGTGATTAAGTCTGGGACTCCCATTTTGCCAAATAGAGGCTTTTCTTATTTGGATGATTATGCAAGACAGTTCTCTTTGATAGTAGATAAAATTATTTTTGCTACACAGACTTTTTATGTCTATCCATTTGATTCTAGAGTATTAAGGATGTTTGATCGCACTATGATATGCAGTATCACGGTGGATTTCGACAAAGTATTAAAGTCGGATTTAAATGATTTGCGAAGAATAATTGAAGCTGGTCATGATCAAGAATTCAAAAACCGAGAGCTGAAAATATTATCTTCAATAGAGATTCTGTCATCGAGAATAATAAGAGAATTGAATTCTATCAATACTGAAAGAAGTAATATATTAGCCTCTTATTTCAAAAAGATGCTTTACAGGAAACCGAGCACCCTTGATGAGGCTTTACAGAAAATATTGTTTTACGATGCTCTGTTCTGGCAAATGGGGCATTTCCATATTGGATTAGGTCGGCTTGATTATATTTTGTATGATTATTACAATAACGACGTTCAAAAAGGAACCCTAAGCCAATCTGAAGCAAAGGAATTGTTGAAGGAGTTTGTGATGAGTCTCGGAAAGGATACTATTGCAAAAAGTTTAACCTTAATTGGTGATACGGGGCAGTATATTTTATTAGGAGGCGTTGATTCTAATGGAAACAACGTTGACAATGAGCTTACTAGCATATTCCTTGAATTGTTTTCTGAGATTAAAATACCAGATCCCAAATTGATTTTACGTTTTAATAATAATACCTCTGACAAAGTATGGGAAAAGGCTGTGCTTTGCATAAGAACCGGGATAGGCTCACCATTATTAATGGGAGAAAAACCTATTATGGAAAAGATGGTTAATTTTGGATATAACGTAAATGATGTTTGGAATGTTGGTACCTCAGCATGCTGGGAACCTCTGGTTATAGGGAAATCTTTCGACCAGAATAATCCATTCAAGAGTGCAGTAGCCATGAAGCCTTTGAATAGTGTCATACTGAGTGGTAAGACATTTGAAACATTTGAATCACTACTAAGTGCTTACAAAGAAGAGTATAGGAAAGAGTTAACGAGCGTAGTTTGTGATATGAGCTTTGACTGTTCGCCGCTCTTCTCATTATTTTTTGATGATTGTTTGAAGAGGCAAAAAGATTTTGCAAATGGAGGTGCTGTGTATTCATATCATGGAGCTCAGGTTGTTAGCCTCCCCAACACTGTAAATGCGTTATTAAATATAAAGAAAATCATTTACGAGAAAAAGTTGTTTACAATTGGGGATTGCAGAAGGGCTATTGAAAACAATTTTGAGGGAATGGATGATTTTTATACATTGTTAATAAATAATGAGGAACGATTTGGTTCAACAAACGACAGAGTTGTAGAATTAACAAACAACCTCATTTGTTTTACAAGTGAGGTCGTAAAAGAATTAAGGTGCAACGGCAAGCCTGTTAAAGTAGGTTTTAGCTCACCAAAATACATAGAAGAGTCAAGTCATTTTCAAGCATCATTAGACGGTAGAAAATATGGAGAACCTTTCGCAGTGCATATTTCACCGACTTCTTCGAAAATAGATATTACCGAAGTGTTGGATTTTTCAACAAAGTTGGTGTATAAAGAAAATTGCATAAATGGTAATGTTGTAGATTTTATCCTGCCCTCATCTTATATTAAACAACCAGACAAGTTTATTGGGATTTTGAAAAATGCATGTCTAAAAGATGTATTTGAAATACAACTAAATGTGATGGATAAGGCAACATTGATAGATGCAAAGAATCACCCAGAAAAGTATCCGTATTTAATAGTTAGAGTTTGGGGATTCAGCGCTTATTTTAACGATTTACCTGAAGAGTTTAAAGATAATCTGATTCGTCGAGCTGAGATTTATGAAGCTGCTTAGGGTCACTAATATACAACATGGTTGTGTCTTCGATGGCCCCGGAGTGCGCACAACTGTTTTTTTAAAAGGATGTTCGCTGAGATGTCCTTGGTGTTGTAATCCTGAAACAATATCTTCGAAGCCGCAATGGTTTGTTGATAATAATAAGTGTATCCTTTTTAAAGGAAACAATTCAAGAATTTGCGAACATTGTGAACGTAATAATGGAACAAGACCCATTCAACAATGCGAGTTTGGGGTGGCAGTGCCGGTATCAACGGATTATGGTTGTGAAGAATTATATGAACAACTTTTAAAACAAATAGACATCTATAAAGAAACATGCGGGGGGGTTACTTTTTCAGGCGGAGAACCCCTATTGCAGTCGGCTAATCTAGTTCCCTTGCTGGAGAAGTTAAAGAATTCAGACATTCATATTGCTTTTGAAACAACGCTAGTAGTAAAACAAGGCAATATCATGGATATCTTGCCCTATTCAGACTGTTTCATAGTAGATTTAAAGCTACAACCTCAAATGTTTCTTTATGACGAAGAATATATTATTCATTTGGCGAAGATGAAAAATCTGGTTAGAGGGAAACAAAATTTCTTTCGAATGGTTTTTATTAATGAAGTTTTAGAACAATCGGATTTGATTATTAACGCTCTTCGCGCAATTGAGGTAGAAAAGATAGAAATACTTCGTTGTCATAATCTTGGAGATAAGAAGTATTCTAAGCTATCTTTGTCACATAAAGACTATACAGCAGACAAAAATTTGGCTTGTCTTTTTGTGAAACGTCTGCAGGAGGCTGCAATTGAAACTACATTGGCAGAGGCTTAAAAATTATTAGAACAATGGATAAATTATTAACTGTGGTTATTCCTACCTATAACATGGAGCGGTACCTGAATAATACTCTTGCGACCCTTGTTATAGAAGATAAGGAAGTTATGAACCTTTTAGAGGTCTTGGTTGTAATTGATGGAGCAACTGACAATTCCAGCCAAATAGCTCACGTTTATGAAAAGAATTATCCTAATGTGTTTAGGGTTATTGACAAGTCTAATGGCCACTATGGATCATGTGTGAATGCAGGATTAAAAGTCGCCAAGGGAAAGTATTTTAAAATCCTTGACGCAGATGATTGGTACGATAAAAAAGCATTAATCGGAACACTTAAAGCACTGGAAGGTATTGGTACAGATGCGGTTTTTACATGTTTTTCGCTTGTTTATGAAGATGGGCGGGCTAAAGAGATGAAAGGTGACGGCACTCTGCCTTTCAACACAACACTATCCCTGAAAGAAACAGAACTTCCAAGATCTTATCAAGAAATGCATGGATTGATGTTTTTAACAAAACTGTTGAAAGACATCAACTATAGACAAACAGAGGGTATTTGTTACACGGATACGGAGTTTGTTTACTATCCTTTAATGTCAAGCAAAACTATCACTATTCTTCCATACGATTTGTATCAATACAGAATTGGACGTGATGAACAAACAATCTCTGTAAAATCCATGTCAAAAAATATTAAGCATTTTGAAATGATTGCAGACCGTTTAATTGAGAGTGAGTTTAATATAGAAAAAGAGTCGTATCTTTTGAATTGTTTTAAAGAGCGTATACTTTATAGTATATTGTATGTAGGGATATTACTTAACTATAAGAAAGTCAGCAATCCTGAGTTAAAGAAATATATTGATGAGGTATTCAAGATGCCTTTGACTTGGAGAAACGAGCTTTTAGAGAGGAAAGCTCATGGATTAAGGTTTATTAGAATATGGGCACAGTTTCCAGAGTTATTATCCAATATACTTCTTTATCCTTTACGGTTGTTTTATCTA
>ERZ842401.4315-NODE-4315-length-16679-cov-12.719321_pt1 | contig 16679 bp, 9 predicted proteins | sample MGYA00521270_ERZ842401 | MGnify/ENA primary metagenome ERZ842401 (study PRJEB31892, sample SAMEA3878208) | bioreactor metagenome | biome: Moose rumen | place: Sweden | collected 2011-10 | study: EMG produced TPA metagenomics assembly of the PRJEB12797 data set...
CTTGATGGCTTCTGGAAACGCGTCCGGAGAAACAGGGTAAGGATAGAGATTGTCACCTCGGACCTCTCGGCTGCCTTCATCGCATCCGTGAGGGAGAATGCTCCCGATGCCATTCACGTCTACGACAGGTTCCACGTCACCAAGCTTGTCAATGAAGCCGTAGATGCCGTGCGGAGGCAGGTATACGCGCAGGAGACCGACCTGGAAAAGAGGAAGATCATCAAAGGCTCACGCTGGCTGCTATTGACAAAGGAGAAGGATGTCTTTGATGATGACAGGAAGAAGCGTCTGGACAATATTCTTGAGACAAACACGCCGCTCTTCCACGCCTACTACCTGAAAGAAGACCTTGAGCAGATATGGATGCAGGAGAGCAGGCAGGAGGGGGAAAGGCAATTGCGATATTGGTGCGAGAGGGCAAGGGAAACAAAACTGACACCTTTCATCAGAATCGCTAATACGCTCATGGCAAGCAGGACGGGCATACTGGCATGGTATGATGCACCTGTCACTAATGCAATGCTTGAGGGTATCAACAACAAAATCAAGGTTATGAAACGAAGAGCCTACGGATATAGAGATGACGAATACTTCAAACTGCTGTTACTTGGATTACATGACAAGACCAACGCAATTCGGGGATGAACCAAAACATTATTGCGCTTATGTGTTTTAGCGGACAGCAATAGTTAACAATCAAAGCTTCGGAGGCAGCGAAAGCCTACGGGTGTTGAAGTATAGCACGCTCTGGGAGCGCAAGAGTCTGGGAGTGCCGGCGACTCGCCTGCATTCTCTTGCACGCGGCTCAATGTCGGAGCGCAGGCGGCGCGCCTGCAATGCCCGTATGGGCAAAAGCTACGCCTGTAAGGTTATGTTTTTTATGCCCTTACGGGCATTGCACGCGAGGCCGCGTGCGCTCCGGCATACGGCTCGCCCTGAAAGGGCTATAGCCATCAGCGCAGCGCCCTATGTATGCAGCAGGAGGTATATGCGCCCCGACGGGGCAACAGCTTTTCGACGAATAAGAGCTGTTGCCCCGTCGGGGCGAGTATTCCCTTGTCCGCCGTACCCAGAGCGATTGCTCTTGACTACTTGAACACTCAAATTCCCAGATTTGTTCGTTTCCTGCGTAAAAACATACGCAATTATAGCACGGGACACGCCTTTCTGAAGATTTCTTGAGGCGGGTTTTATTCATTCGCTTTGTCAGATTTCTGAGCTTTTTTGCTTTCAGTCTGTCTGTTGAAGAGTGAGTGTAGCGGGCTACACGACCGATGAAACGGAATGAAGCAAAAAGAGCCTTTTAGATGACAAAACGTTAAAGCCACATCTATGTCAAACTTAACCGTGGAAATGAATAGAACCCACCTTGAACTATATCGCTGGTTATTGGCACGTAATTTCTTCAAAAATCAGCGACCGCGAAAAACAGGGAAATGCGTAACTTTGTCGCCGAAAAGTGAATCATAAAAGCAAACGAAATGAGAAATTATAACTTGGGATTCATTTCCGACGAGAACATTTATAATCACGTCCGAGAGACTGTGACAAGGTATAGTGCAAGCATAAACCTGCGGGAGTTTAACAAGAATATCGTTGACCCCATCAAGTTGACGTTCGATGCAAAGGTTTATGGGCGCACGATGGAAGAAGTTGTGGCTTCTGAGTGCATCCGCCAGATGGACAAGTCAAACAACAATCATATCGGATATTTCCATCAGAATTTATTCCGCTATGCGGGAAATGGCTGGACAGTTCCACCAGAAGGCTTTGATGTGGTGAACGAAGAGCAGCACATCTTTGTCGAGATGAAGAATAAGCACAACACCATGAATTCCGCTGCCTCGGCAAAGACTTACATGAAAATGCAGAATAAAATCGTGCGGGACAGCCATGCCACATGTATGCTGGTCGAAGCTATCGCCACTCGCTCGCAGAACAAGATATGGATAGTCACCGTTGATGGCGAACAGTTCAATAACGACCATATTCGTCGTGTCTCAATGGATAAGTTCTATGAAATTGTTTTCGGCGACGCACTTGCATTTGCCAAGTTATGCCGTACCCTACCAGACATTCTGGATGATGTTATCAAAGGTATGAGGCGCGAGGACATCCAGAATAGCGTGTTCACCGAGTTGGCTGCAATCTCACCCGACATTATGAAGAGCCTGTATCTGCTTGCTTTCAGAACCTACGATGGATTTGACAAATTCTAACCTATGCCCACATTTTTATCTGCAACGAATTTGGCCGATCTGACAGGCACTTCGCTCGCCACGACGCAGAAGTGGGGCAAAAAAGGTGTCTATCCTTACCACAAGAACGAGAAAGGCAAGGATGGCTTCTATATGGAGGAACTGACCGACGTGAAGCCAGTCCGCATGATGCTTGAAACCCATTGGGAGGAAGAGTTCCACGTTGCACCCTTACGCGACTATACGTCCGTGGAACTATTTGCTGGTGCTGGCGGCTTGGCTCTTGGTATGCACTTGGCGGGCTTCCGTCACGTCTTGCTCAACGAAATGGATGCTATGGCTTGTCAGACCTTGCGGCGCAACCATCCTGAATGGAATGTGCTTGAAGGTGACATCCACAACGTTGATTTCACGCCGTTGCGTGGCCGTATCGATTTTCTCTCTGGCGGGTTTCCCTGTCAGGCTTTTTCTTATGCAGGCAAAAAGGGCGGTCTGAATGACACGCGCGGAACATTGTTTTTCGAACTTACCCGCGCCGTTAAGGAAATCCAACCGAAAGTCTTTATGGGTGAAAACGTCAAGGGACTGCTATCGCACGATGATGGAAAGACGCTTCAAGTCATTCGGAATGCCATAGCCGAACTTGGCTATACGCTCGTTGAGCCTCAAGTGTTGAAAGCCATTATGTATCAAGTTCCGCAAAAGCGCGAGCGACTGATTCTTATTGCCATACGCAACGACATTGCCCAGCATGTGCGCTTCAAATGGCCAGACCCTTACCGCCGCGTAATGACACTGCGCGATGCATTTTTCAGCGGTGAACTGTTCGATAATGACGTGCCAGAATCGGACGGCCAGAGCTATCCTGCAAAAAAAGCAAGGGTAATGGCTATGGTTCCCGAGGGCGGTGACTGGCGCGACCTGCCGCCTGAGGAACAGAAAGACTATATGGGCGGCAGTTTATATCTCTGCGGCGGCAAAACAGGTATGGCTCGCCGTCTATCTATGGATGAGCCGAGCCTCACACTGACGTGCGCTCCGGCTCAGAAGCAGACTGAGCGTTGTCACCCCACCGAAACCCGTCCGCTGACGGTCAGAGAGTATGCCCGCATACAGACCTTTCCCGACTACTGGCACTTTGAGGGCAATCTTTCCGACCAGTATAAACAGATAGGCAACGCCGTTCCCGTCAACCTGGCTTTCGCCATCGGACGCTCACTGATACGCCTTTTCAACGATATCGACGCGCAGAATCAGGAAGAGAGCCAGTTTGAAGAGGCCGACAGGATAGCTCACGGAATGCTCCCACCCAAACTTTTCGCCGTGAATATGCTTGATGTGAGGCGTGAATATCCTGCCGAAATTGTCAAAAATACATTTGAGAAGAAAAGGCGCGTCAACATCAACAAACTTGACGATTCAAAGAACGTCCTTATCTGTTTTGTTCCCGACAAATACATTGTTCCATTTACCGACGGAAAGGCCAAGGCATATTTCACGGGTAAGAAATTCCCCTCGACGGTAGCACTCAACAAGCTCTTCTATTTTATGCCATACACTAAGGGCAAAGGTATCCGCGACCTCTATCAGATTAAGGTTGCCCGCGTCGCTCCCAAACATGAATTTGCCTGCGGAACGGACGATAACGATTTACGCCTTGCTTTTGAAATCGAATACGTAACCCATTTGTATGAAGACTACAAGCCCGTCAAGCTGAACATCTGGCATACATTTACGGACACGAAACTGAGAAATCTTATGGATTAGGAATGATGCGAGGGAGGGGTACAAGCTGCTCTACATCACGGTCGGGGAGGTGATGCCCGTCACGCCGGAGTAAGGTTCTTGCCTCACAAGCGGCAGAGTCGAGGCCTGCTACGATATTGTACTTTTGTGGAAACGTTTCGCTGAATAAGAACTTTGGCATTAAGCCAGAAGAGCAAAGCGAAGCTTGCTTCAGCATTGCTCTTCTGGCTTAACGCAAAAGTTCAGAAATCTGACAAGGCGAATGAATAGGACACACCTTACGTGTATCGCAATTCTCCTATTGTACCACGACCTTCTTTCCACCTACGATATAGACTCCACGTTGTGGATGGGCAACGAGGCGTCCTTGGAGGTCGTACCACTGGCCGGTGGGCGTGGGCTGTGCCCAAACAGGGTTAATGGCGGTGGTAATGGCGCGAATGTCAAAGAAGTCTTTCCAATAGGTGGCTGCCTGATAGGCATTAACTGCGGAGCCTTCGGGCACATACAGCACGCAAGCGTTTTGGTCAACACGCGTGAAAGGATTGGCTAAGCACTCGGCAGGAGTCTCGGCATTGGCCACGAGGCGTGTGAGTGTAGAGAGTGAGAGCGCATCGGCACCGATAGTTTCGAGCGTGGCGGGGAGTGTCACAGCCGAGTAGCCGGCGTCCTCTAAGGCATAGGGTGCGAGTACTACAACCTCGTCGGGTACGTCAAACACGCCTTGGCCGGCAGGAACTTTTACCAGTGTCCAAGGCAAGGAAGAGCCGAGGCCGCTTACCTCTACGCTGATACTGGAAAGGAAAGTACCGCCGCCAGTATTGGTAAATGTCACACTCTCTGCATTTCCCGTCCACGTCTTGCCACTGAGCGCGCCGGTGCTGGCTTGTGTGAGATACCAAGCGTTGCTTGTGGTGGCAAATGTTATCTTTGTTATCGTGGCTCCGCTGGGTACGGAGAGTGTCAGTGTGCCATTCTTATACGTACGGAAGGAGATGCCTGCCGCTGCTTCCCACATACGTGTAGGAGTGGTGCCGTCGGTGGCAGTGAGCGTAACGCCTTGATAGGTGACGGGGCCGGTGAAATTGCCCGCCGTTTGTGCTGTCTGCGAACTGATAGGCAGGTTGAGTACGTTGTTGGCGAAATCAAACAATACGGTTTGCTCATCGGTAGATGCTGCTCCGACATGTTTCGTATAAAGCGCACGGTTCACAGCCTCAAAGTTACCATTGTCGTCGGCCACGGCGAGTGTGGTGAGAGCGGGGGTGTGGCGCATAGCACCTTCTTCTATCGTGGCCACACGGCTACCGACGGTCAAAGCCGTGAGGTCGGTGCAACTCGTAAATGCGCCGGTGCGAATGCCAACGACTTTCCACGTAGTGTTGTCGTAGGTTACGGTGCCGGGGATTACTACTTCGCCGCTGTAGGGCTGTCCATCGTTAGGCGCATGAACAAATACTTCGCCGCTGGCAGTCACCTCGTAGGTCAAGCCATCGGTGGCGAACAGGTCGCATGGCTTCAATGAGCTGATTTCCTCTTGCAGGAAGTTGAACGTGATGTTTTGTCCATCTACCGCAATGCGATAGAGCGGCTTGTTCATATATGTACCGGTGAAAGCACGCATGGCGGGTGTTCCGCTGTTGAGTATTTGTGTCTTATTGGTGGAGCCGGGGAAGAGGTCGGACTGGAAGTCGAGCTCATCATCGTAGGGGTCTTCTGTAGCACCATCGGCGGCGAAGACTTGCATACGCAGTTTGCTTGAGGTGTTGTTGAGTGTGTTGTTTGTCCACGTGGTGGCATCAAAAGCAACGTGCAGGGCAAACATTCCGCCCGACATAACGGTGGGATACCACGTACCGGCTTGTCTGTTCTCAAAGATGTAGTACTCCTTGGGGTCTTTATCGTTGCGTACAAGCACGGCGTGGTCGGCATCCTCGGTGCCAAAGGGACAAAGCGTCACTGTTTCGGCCTCGGTGAGTTCGCGCAACTGAAGCCAGCCGAGGAAATTCCTTTCGTAGGCGGTATGGCCGATGGGTGCGAAGCCATCGTTGAGATAACTGCCCATATCCATTATATCCCAATAGCCGAGCGGACTTACATCGTGGCTGTAGTCGGTGCAATAGAAGTCGGGCAGGCCGAGGGCGTGGCCAAACTCGTGGCAAAAAGTTCCTATGCCCTCAAGGATAGGGCTACCGGTGGTTTGATAGGTGTATTCGCCGGTGCGGGAGTTATAGGAGGCTGTATAGTTGTATTGTATCTCGTTGCCCACAAAGAAGCTGTTGATATGCACTTTCTTGCCACCGAGCGTGAAGTCGGCATCTTCGTCCCACTCGCACGGCCAGATGTAGTTGCTTGCCTCGTCTTCGAAACTATTTGCCTCGCCCTGGCCGGCATAGAGGAAGATAACACACGGCACGCCGCCCTCATAGACGTACTTACTGAAGTCAACACCGGCGGCCACGGCGGCACTGAGGGCATCGTCACGAAATTTTTCGAGGTTGGTGTCAATGTCGTCGTCGCTCTTGTCCTTACCATAGTATGCACGGGTGCGCGAGAGGGTTACCTTGGCGGCAACGTCAAACTTTGGGCGGAATAGCCCACCGCTCTGGCTGATAAAATAGTCGCGAACGCTCCCCACGCTGCTACCGTCGGAGAACCCCTCTTCGTTGTACTGACGTGTGAGGAGAGCCTGCGTAGTGGTGGTTTGGAACTTCACGTCGCTAAACTCCACCATAATAACGGGCATCGTAAACTCGCCGATACTCGGCACGGCACCGCCCGCCGTCTTTCCGTAAACGCCCAACCCGTCGTTGCGCGTGCTGCTACCTGTTGATATGCGATTCACGGGTTGCCGGCGCACGCGGTTTGCTACCACCTGCGAGGCCGCATCGCTACTTAACGAAGACGTTTGCAGGAAAGCCACTTCGCCTGCATCGCGTTGGTCGGCCTCGTGAGCCAGGAAGGCTGAAGCCACAAGGCGATTACCGCTTGCCACGGCATAGCAGAGGTCGCCGTTGAGGTTCGGCACCAACACCACATTGTCGTGCGTGCGATAGAAAACCACACCGTTGTGGCCGTCGCCCATACGCTGCACCACAATCTGCGTACCATCACTCTGCGTTTTTACAAAATATCGAGGGAGTGGGCGTACGGCCCAAGCACTAACCGCCACAACGACTGTTAGCAAAAGAAATGCGAGAGCTTTTTTCATATTTCTGAAAAGGGTTAATAATTATCGTTTATATAAAGCGGGAGGCTACTAATTCCTACGGTTTAGGTTTTACTTTGACAAGGCTTTAACCTCCGGGCTTCTTTCTGCTCTTTTGTTCGTCTTCTACATACCTTTGCTGGCCAAGGCAAAGCGAAGGAATGAAACCCGCCATAAGGATATTGACTGCAAAAATAGCGTAAAACGCCTAAATATCAAATCCGTTACCCTTCCTTTTTGGTTAGCAAGGGATATAGAGATACTGTTTTTACATTATTGCTGTCCGCTAACGACCGATTTGAGTTTAACGTCCCTACTTTTCAACCACCTTGGGAGAAAATGTTTGCTAATACGGCACAACTTTTTACAAGATAGGAGGAATTATTCAAGTTGTGACTATATTTTCACAAACATAGCCTATATTTATGAAAATATAACTTATGTTTTTGAAAATATAGTCACACTTTGAATTCTTTAAGGCGCAGAGAAAAAATGTCGCGGCAGGAAAGATATTACTCATTCCCACCGCGTGTGTTAGTGATTATAAAGTGTTTAAACGATGTCTGTGTGACTACTCGTTTTTGTCGCCGTCCTCGGGCTGTACTTCGGGAGTTTCAGCCACAGGCTCTGCTGCGGGTTCGTCCTCCGTGGCGGGGCTCTCTGCGGGTTGTTCTATTGCTTCGGGCGTATCGGCAGACGGAGCGGCCGGTGCTTCTTCCTCTGCGTTAGCAGGGTTGAGGATTTGGTCTTTCACCACACGGATTTTCTCCTCCAGCACACTGAGATCGCTCTTCAAACGGCTGATATTTTTTTGTAGGCCTTCCACAAGTGTGTTGCCGCTCTTGCTCTTTGACGTAAAGAAACTTAAGTTGGTCTCGTAATTCTTTATTTCGTCACGTTTCGTTTCGAGTTGTTGCTTGAGGCGTGCCAATTCGCGCTCTAAGGGCGTGCCGGCCTTTTCGGCAATGCGCGCACGGAAATTGTCCACGTTGCGGCGTCCCGCACTGATATGGAACTCTGTACGCAGGCGGTCGATAGCATCGTGATAGCGCTTATAGACTCCTTCCTTTTTGCGGAAAGGAACATGGCCTGTGGCATTCCATTCGGCTGTGAGTTCTTGCACTTTCTCACGTGCATTCTCTGCGCCTTCTGTCAAAAGGGTTTCGAGCTGCGAGATGATGTTGTTTTTCTTTTCTAAGTTGTCTTGCTCCTCTTTGCGTTGGCTTCCCGTGGCTTCGTTCTTTTTCTCAAAGAAAGCATTGCACGCTCCGTTAAAACGCTTCCATATTTGGTCGCTCACGCGGCGCGAAACGGGGCCTATCTCTTTCCATTGACGTTGTAACTCAATGAGTTTGTTGGTGGTCTTGTTCCATTCGGTGCTGTCCTGCAAGGCTTCGGCCTCTTCGCAGAGGGCATTTTTCTTAGATAGGTTCTCTGCCCATTCTGCACGTTGAGCCTTGAAGAAATCGCTCTTTGCCTTGAAGAATACATCGCAGGCTGCACGGAAACGCTCAAATATCTTTGCATTAACTTTGCGGGGCGTGAACCCGATGGTCTTCCATTGGGCTTGCAGCTCAGTAATTTCTTTAGTGACTTTATCCCAGGCTGAAACGCTCTTTAAGGCGGAAGTATCGATTGCCTCCACTTGTTCACATAGGGCGGTTTTCTTAGATAGATTTTCTTCCTCTTGTGCGCGCAGTTGTTCAAAGTGTGCTTGATGGCGCTTATTCACTGCTGTGCTGGCAGCCTTGAAGCGTGCCCATATCTCTTCGCGCAGCTCCTTAGCCACGGGGCCTGCCTCGCGATACTGACGATGAAGCTGCTGGAGCGAGCGGGCGGCAGACACGGGGTCTTCCACCTCGGCTAACCGTTCGGCGGCCTCGCAAAGGGCGGTCTTTATCTCTAAGTTTTTCTTAAAATCGTAGTTGCGGAACTCGTAGTTAAGACGCAACAGGTCGTAGAACATCTCCACTTGCTGCTGATAGGCTTTCCAAACATCATTGGCTCGTTCGGCAGGTACCTCCCCTATTTCTTTCCAGCGAGCCTGAAGTTCCTTAAACTCCTTATACGACTTGTCAGCAACGTCGGCGCTGACATTCATTTCTTTTACACGAACGATGATAGCCTCTTTTTCTTCTAAGTTTTTCTTGAGTGCTTCGCCCTGTTCCTCGGCGGCTTTTGCGCGCATCTCTTTGATACGCGCCATCGCGGCCTTATACTGCTCTTCATATTCTTCCTCTTCGGGCACGTAGTCCTCCTCAGCACCACCGGCCTCAACAAAGGCGGCACGCTTGGCGGCTACCTCAGCATTGTGCAACCTATAAAACATTTGTTTGAGACTGTCAACCACGGTGCGCTCCACAGGCTCGCCTTTGTCGGCAATCTCTTCCAGCCGAGCCACGATTTCGGCTTTCGTCTTCAAAGCGCGAATTGAGGAAACAGTACCAGCGTCAGGCGTCTCGGAAACCTCGGACTCGGCAACTGGGCTTTCGTCTGTTACCGGGCTTTCTTCCGCTACCGGGCTTTCGTCCACTGCTGGGCTTTCTTCCGCTACCGGGCTTTCTTCCGCTACCAGGCTTTCTTCCACTACCGGGCTTTCTTCCGCAACTGGGCTTTCTTCTGCTACCGGGCTTTCTTCCACTACCGGGCTTTCTTCCACTACCGGGCTTTCTTCCGCTGCTGGGCTTTCTTCCGAAGCCACCTCTTCAATAGCGGAAGGTATCTCTACCTCTTCTTTCTCTTTTACAGGTTCAACATTGGGTTCTACACTCGTTTCAGAAGTTACCTCTGCGGGAACCGTCTCTTTCGTTTCTTCCAAAGGAAGGCTGTTCTTATCGTCCATGATAGATTTTATTGGTATTAAATTCGGCACAAAAGAAACATTTTCTAACAACCTACACAAACATTTGCCACATTTTTCGTCGTTTTTTGCCCCTCACACCAAAGCAATCAAGCAATTTACGTACTTTTGCTTCGCTTTCAAAGAAAAAAACGGAACAAAGTCCCTACTAATGGCAAAAACACCTAAAAGAACAAAAAAGAAGCAACGCCCTTTCTTAGTACTCTCCAATGATGACGGATTTCGTGCCAAAGGCTTGAACGTACTCATTGACACACTTCGCCCGATGTGCGACCTTCTCGTGGTGGCTCCCGATGGCACACGCTCCGGAATGGCCTGTGCAATGACTGCCACAATACCCGTTACGCTACAGAAAATTAAGAAAGAACGCGGACTAACCATATATGCCTGTAGCGGCACACCTACCGACTGTGTGAAACTCGCTGTGGCACAACTCCTGCGCGGACGCCGCCCCGACTTGGTGGTATCGGGCATCAATCACGGCGACAACTCTTCGGTAAATAGCCACTATAGCGGCACGCTCGGGGCAGCCTATGAGGGCGTGATGCACGGCATACCCGCCGTGGCGTTCTCGCTTTGCGATTTCAGCCCTGATGCCGACTTTGAACCGCTGCGCCCCTACTTGATAGACTTTGTGTTTAAGGCGATTGCTGCAGGACTGCCACCGCTGACGTGCCTAAACATCAATTTTCCGAAAGCGCAAAAGTTCAACGGCGTGCGTATTTGCCGGATGGGACGCACACACTGGAACAACGAGTTTACGAAAGCACGCCGACCGGGCATCTCCCATCAATTCGTCTATTGGCTTACTGGCGACCGTATAAACGATGAGCCACTGGCGCAAGACACCGACTCCTGGGCTTTAGAAAATGGCTTTATCGCCGTAACCCCAGAAACCCTCGACGTTACTGCACACGGGCTTATCACTGGTCTGCAAGATGTTTTTTAAGGTGTGTGCTATTAATTCGCTTTGTCAGATTTCTGAAACTATTTTTGATTTTAGTCTGTAAGTTGAAAAGAGCGTGTAGCGGGCTACACAACCGATGAAACTTACAGAATAAAATAAAAAGAGCCAGAAAGATGACAAAAGGTAAAAGACCCGTCAATGTCAAACTAAACTTTGGGAATAAATAGAACACACCTAAGGTGAATTCCAAACGGCCTCAATAATCTCCGAGTTCTCCGCACCTTTATGAAATACTTCCTTATAGCGGGTGAAGCATCAGGCGACTTACACGCTGCCCACCTGATGCAAGCCTTACGCACCGTTGACACCGATGCCGAGTTTCGTTTTTACGGCGGCGACCAAATGGCAACAGTGGGCGGCACGTTGCTCACACACTATAAGGACTTGGCTTATATGGGCATCCTACCCGTACTGACACATCTGCCACAAATCCTACGCGGCATGCGCCAGTGCAAAGAGGCCATCAGTGCCTGGCAGCCCCACTGCGTTATTCTTGTAGATTACCCCGGCTTCAACCTCAGCATTGCGAAATATGTGAAGAAACACTCCATTTGCCCAGTATATTATTATATCTCTCCCAAAATATGGGCTTGGAAAGAAGGACGCATCAAACGTATTCGCCGCGATGTTGACCATATCTTTAGCATCTTGCCGTTTGAGGTGGATTTCTATGAAAAGAAGCACCGGGTACCTATCTCTTATGTAGGCAATCCCACCGTTGACGAGATTTCACTATTTCGCGAGGCGCATACCGAGAGTACACGTCTGTTTTGCGAGGCACAGGGGCTTGACCAAACGCGACCTATCATCGCCCTACTCGCTGGTAGCCGCCGACAAGAAATTACCGACAACCTCGGACGTATGTGCCGTGCGGCGGCAACGTTTGTGCCGCAGTATCAACTTGTGCTGGCCTGCGCACCAAGCGTGGAGCGCGAGTTCTATGAAAAAACTCTCGCAGCAATACCACCGGAAGCACGACCCGCCTTACTCTTCGACCGCACATACGCACTGCTCTCACACAGCAAAGCCGCACTCGTAACGAGCGGCACTGCCACACTTGAAACAGCACTCTTTCGGGTGCCACAGGTAGTGTGCTACCGCATAGGAGCAGGGTGGCTCGTGAAAATCCTTAGACGCTTGGTGCTCAAGGTAAAATACATCTCTCTGGTCAACCTTATTGCCGAAGAAGAAGTAGTACCCGAACTTGTGGGTACGGATATGAATGAAACAAACGTAAGGGAACACCTCAAATCTATCCTCCCGCCCGGCACGCGCCGCGAACCTATGCTCCTGGCCTATAAGAAAATGGCTTCCCGCCTCGGCCTACCTGGTGCGCCACTACGTGCCGCAACCGAAATCGTTGAACGGCTCGGAAATCATTAACCCCGTTAGGAAGAGAAAGATTATAGGTGGGATTTCTTCACCCTTTGTAAAGCAAATGCTATGCGGATGGACTATCAGGTAAACGCAGATAAGGAGAAAAAACGTCTTATTGAGTTAGAAGAAGATATGGCAAAAGAGGACGGATATGGTCTTAACATACTTGTTTGCACTATTCCAGGCTGTAAAGAATGGCAATGGCCCGCCCCAGAACTGAAGCAGATTCTACCTCAGGCAAATATACTATCCCCGAAATTGCCTATCGTCGGAAGAGAAGCAACCGTTGCAGTGAATGAAATTTTAGGAAACCATCAAGGCATAAACATCGTGATAACAGGAAAGCTTGAATACCTCCATCCCGACCTGTCTTCATACAATGTCTGCAAGGTGAGACCATCGCAGCCTCTTTCAGAACTCGGAGAATATGTATGCCATGAAGCGAGAGAGCTGAACGTCTTTTATAAGAAAGAAGCAGATCCTTCTCTGCAGTATCGTGTTGAAAAACGCCTGAGTATTTTTGCCAAAAGAATTCTTGACAAGCGTGTTGAACGGTATCACCATGAAGGAGGGGAGTATGAGGAGGTTGCTAATACGGCAATTCTTCTGTATGCGATGCTTGTGCCAAAATTGCCCAAGGTCGGAGGGTTGGAGAGCAAAATTGAAGAGACAAAGCCTGTCAGAATACAAAAGAAAGATTTTCAACTGACGATGACTATCTCACCGATTAAAGAGCAAGAGGTAAGCGTAAGTGTTGAGATAAAACATAAGATGATAAGAGACTATACATGTTTTAGTGACTTCGGAATGGTCTATAATCTCGGCAGGTTGATAAGAAGTCGTGAGGTTATGTATAAGATATATTCATCTGTTCAGAGGCTGATGGAAAGATGGCCTACATCACTTGAAATAAAGTTGAAAGAAGCAAAACTCATTGATACAGATGACTTCTGGGTGGAATCCAATGGCGATGCCCAAATCGTAAGACTGAACAAGAACTGCGTATTACATATTATGGGGCATACCTTCCTTGGAATTGAAGAGGTGATGTCATGGAAGGGAGATAGACCAGCCATTCTTGAAAGGGACAAACTCTTTCCCTGTTTCGATAGCTATGACTATGCAAATGAAAACAGGTTCTATCATCATTTTCTGTTCTGTAAAGACCTTTCTGATGCTGACGAGAAAAGGAAAGACTTCGACGCGATTCCCCAAGGATATGGATGCCTGATTGACAGGAAGTACCCCGAATATCTTCGACCGCTTGTTTTTTACACTGACGGGGCAAATACAATGACACTATTTTACTAAGACTATGGCAATGGTAGAAAATAGCTTTTCGACATCAAATCCAATGTAATGTAGGTGCTATCCTTTGTAACCACCTATGAAGACAAGAGTTGACTACCATATACAAAAATCCGCCGCGGGGCATCACGCTCCGCTGCGGACAACAAAAAGGAATTAAGAAAAAGGAAATAAAAGTTACGATTGTAGATGTGTTACGTCTATATGGTGGTAGGTTAGTCTTATATGTATGAATGCTTTTTGTAAGTCACCTCTTGAGGCCGGCAGGATTGCTATTGATTAGTCTCTTCAAAAGTTGCGCGACACTTCTTCCTGAGGTTAAAAATTCTTTCCAGTATATAGGGTTACCAAGATTTCTTAATCAGTATTCACCAAGAGCGAGCAACTATTTCTTAGGCGGGAAAAACGACTCGTACGTGCCGTTATCGTAGAAGATTCTTATCTCCGTAACCTTGCGTTGCGGTTTGTCAAAATTATTGTTTGTCTCTTGGGCATCGCTATACGCATTAGATAAGTTACTATCTTGAGAAAGACTGGTAGCCTGTAGGCTTCCGACTTTAGCCTGCCGATGATGTGTAGTACGTGTAGAGTAGGGAGTAGTAGCATTGCCTGCAGCACCAGTCTTAGCTTGAGCTACGAGCGGCAAATCTTCTTCGCGGGCTAATCCGACAACCCTGCTGCCCGATTTCGTTCCAAATGTAGTATTAAACGCATCTACCGCAGTAAAGAGATCGGTCTCTATGTCTGTTTCATTGGCGGCAGGAGCTTCCGAAGCATTTTGAGCAGAGGGGACGTTCAGCATATCGCCCTCACCAAACAGCAACCAATTGACATTAATCTGTGGGAAAGCGTTGTGGATAGAAACGATGTACATATTCGTGGGACGAGTACGCCCGGAGAAAATGCTACTAAGCGAGGCGGGGGACACATTTATCTTAGCAGCAAATTCTTGCTGGGTCATCTGCGCCCAAACCATCACTTGACGTATTCTATCTTTGGTGTCCGACATACGCTATTCCAACCTTTCTACTACTTAGACAATTACTCGCCATCGCAATTGACGGGGCAAAGGTAAAGAGCAAATTTGACACAAACAAGGAAAAAGATAACAAATTTGCAAATACACATTTGTGAATTACAGTCGTGAATTTACGTTTACGAAACTTCTTTTTGCGCGACTGCTTTAGGTTTTACAAATATAAATTGACGAAAAGGCGTTTTCGCCGTTATTCCACGTTCATAAAACAACTTATTTATTTGATTTCAATCCTTTTACTTTCCTGATTATCGTTATCTATTCGTGCTTTGCAGCCATAAGACGCAAACGGGGCTTCATATACTTTACTTTTCAATTAAGCGAAGACACCTTTTTATCTTATTTACAATAAATTGCATCTATCTGAGACGCGGACGCGAACAATTGTAAAAGTTGCCGCAAACCTTGTCAGTTCAGTTTTGTAGATTACATTTCAAAACGTAAATAATCTTTGTTTGGCCGCTTTTAGCGTGTTTACAGCCGTGAATACTTGTTGGTTTTGAATTTTCAATTGTAAAAAACCTGTTTACGCGTTGTTCTTCTTTTACAAATTTGAAACAAATTCGGGCATCTGGCAAGACGGAGAAAAATATCGCATTCTCGCGGGCTTTATTTTCGGCAAACGTATTGATTTTCACGAAATAGAGCCTCAAAATCTTGTTCGGAAAAACGAGGCTAAAAAATCTGGAAAGAAGGTTTTGAGGGCTTTTTTGGCAGATTTAAGGATTGTTTTTAGGTTAAAAACCGACTAAAATTTTCGTTCTTCGGACACAAATTCACGTTTTTTTGAGCGTTTTTTTGATAATTCATTCGGGTTTTGGAAGTAGTGTAACTGCGCTAAAAGGGCAACAGCGGGCAATAGTAATTTGCTTTCAACAGGCTCTTGCGTTAGGCCAGAGGAGCAAAGCTGATGAAGCACGCTTCGCTTTGCCTTGGCGAGCAAAAGTCTGTCAACGACAAACTTTTAGCGGACAGCAATAAAAAAACAAATCTCCTACCCTCTCAGGGTTATAGGGCTTGTGTTCGTTTTGTTGAAAACGAAGAGAAAACAAGTCTTATAACCTCTCAGGGTTATAGGGCTTGTGTTCGTTTCATTGAAAACGAAAAGAAAACAAGTCTCCTACCCTCTCAGGGTTATAGGGCTTGTGGTAGTTTTGTTGAAAACGAAGAGAAAACAAGTCCTATAACCTCTCAAATATAAATCTTGTATGTTTCGGAAGTAGTGAAAGCCTACGGGTGATACACGTATAGCACGCTCTGGGAGCGCAGGTGTCTGGGAGCGCAGGTGTATGGGAACGCAGGCATCTGGGAGTGCAGGTGTATGGGAGCGCAGGTGTATGGGAGCGCAGGTGTATGGGAGCGCAGGCTTCTGGGAGCGCAGGCGGCTCGCCTGCATTCTCTTGCACGCGGCTCAATGTCGGAGCGCAGGCGGCTCGCCTGCAATGCCCGTATGGGCAAAAGCTACGCCTGTAAGGTTATGTTTTTCTGCCCTTACGGGCATTGCACGCGAGGCCGCGTGCGCTCCGGCATACGGCTCGCCCTTACAGGGTTATAGCCATCAGCCCAGGGCAGCACCCTGGGTATGCGGCAGGAGGGGTATGCGCCCTGGGTATGCGGCAGGAGGGGTATGCACCCTATGTATGCGGCAGGAGGTATATGCGCCCTGTAAGAGCAACAGCATTGCTACGCCTCTGCCCCCCTTTAGGGCGATTATATAGGACGCATATTTCTCAGGGCATCGCTCTGGGTTGGCTTCTCGTCGCCCAAATCTGGCTTCTCATTGCCATAGGTTTGCTTCTTGCCGGCCAGAGCTGATTCCTCGTTCCCCGGGGGTTGACTCCTCGCCGGCCCGGGTTGGCTTCTCGTCGCCCCTTTCGGGGTTTCTACACTGTTTCCGAAACTTGAAGAAATCTCTAATTAAGAATTATTGGTGTCCGCTAAAACTCAAATGAGCAAAAATTATCTTCCGCAATGCCGAT
>ERZ842401.4316-NODE-4316-length-16674-cov-7.592334_pt1 | contig 16674 bp, 14 predicted proteins | sample MGYA00521270_ERZ842401 | MGnify/ENA primary metagenome ERZ842401 (study PRJEB31892, sample SAMEA3878208) | bioreactor metagenome | biome: Moose rumen | place: Sweden | collected 2011-10 | study: EMG produced TPA metagenomics assembly of the PRJEB12797 data set...
ACCCTGTAGACATACAGTCACCCAGCAGGGTGAGGTTTATTCTTATGCCTGCATATATTTAATATGAACGGAATTGCGAAAAGTGCTATAAAACGCATGCACGTCTCGGGAAAATTTTTTCTTTGCCAAATTACAGATGTTGCCGTATAATGGAAAGAGGAGATGAAATAGGTAAGTGAGGTGAACTATGGCAGTAACAAGTTATTCTTTGGGAGCGGCACAGGAAGTTACCGGAAGTAAGCATATATTGGAAGTGGACGGACGCAGTTTTATGATTGACTGCGGTGCCTTTCAGGGTAAGCGAGCAGAATCCGACCAGAAGAACCGCGACTTTGACTTTGCGGCAGACAAGATAGAAAGCGTAATTCTTACTCACGCCCATTACGACCACTGCGGACTTTTGCCTGTTCTTGCAAAAAACGGCTACGGTGGAAACATTTATGCAACTCCAGCTACACGGGATTTGGCAAACATTGTCATGATGGACAGTGCGCGCATTCAGGCACGAGATGCGGAATTCCTTGGCAAGCAGGCAAAGAAAAAGGGCGAAAAGTTTTTCTGGAAGCCCCTGTTTTCAGAAGCAGATGTTGTAAAGGCTGCAAATCAGATTGTGTGCCTTAGCTACAACCGCAAGATGTTCATTGCACCAGATGTTCAGCTTGAATTTTTTGATGCGGGACACATTTTGGGAAGTGCCTTCGCCTATGTTACCATAACTGGCCAGCGAAAAAATCCCATTACGGGACGGACTGAATCTAGTGGTATGGGAAGCGGAAGGCGTTTCTGGCACAGACTGTTTGGAAGGGCGGACGAAGCCAAGACTGTAGGAGAAAAAAAGCATCATTCAGTAAAGAGCGGAGAAGCGGCTTTAAGAGGCGCCCCCTCTGACGAAATCCGCATATTGTATACTGGAGATTTGGGACGAATAGGTAAGCCTATTGTTAGGGATCCGTCAACAAATTTCCCTGCTCCAGACTACATCTTTATGGAAAGCACATACGGTAACCGCCTACACGAAAATTCAGAAGTTGCCATGAACGACCTTATTAGGGTTATACACCGTGCCGTAGAAAAGAGGGGAAAAATCATCATTCCTACATTTGCAATCGAAAGGGCTCAGGAAATGGTTTACTATCTGCATCTCCTTGCCGACCAGAAGAAGATTCCCAAGATACCGATTTATGTTGACAGTCCCATGGCGGTAAATGCAACAGGCATCTTCCAGCTGCATCCCGAATGCTACGATGAGCAGACGACGGAACAGTTCCTAAAGCACCACAAAAATCCCTTCGGATTCAGCGAACTTACATTTGTTACAAGCGTAGACGAATCCAAGGAACTGAACAAAAAAGAAGGCCCCATGATTGTGCTTAGTGCCGATGGTATGTGCGAAGCAGGACGGGTTCTGTATCACCTTGCAAACTCTGTGGGTGACCCTCGCAATACAGTCCTCATTGTAGGATACATGGCCGAAAACACTCTGGGAAGAAAACTCATGGACGGTGAAAAGGAAGTGAAGATTCTTGGAGACTGGTACAATGTTAGGTGTAGCATAGAAAACATAAATGCATTCTCTGCCCATGCCGACTACGAGGAAAGCACCGACTGGCTTAAGCAGATTGACACAAGCCGCCTTAAGAAAATCTTCCTAGTTCACGGTGAGCACGAAGCCCAGCTCTTCTTTAAGGACTACCTTAAGGACAACGGATTCCCCAATGTGGAAATAGTAAAATACGGTGAATCATACAGTCTGGAGTAGGAAATGGATTCTGAAACTCAGGAACAGTTTGTCGCCCTAGAAACAAAGCTGGCTTATATGGAGGATTTTGTAAACCAGCTTCAGGGGGTTACGGTTGAGCATACAAAGCTGATTGATTCCCTTAGAGAAGAAAACAGGATTCTTGCCCAAAAGGTAAAGGATATGTCCGACATGCTAGAGGGGGACATTCCCAACAGGAGACCTCCCCATTACTAGTTTGTGGCATAAATCCTACTCCCAAGAAATGGAAAACTCACAGGATTCAGAGTCGCCTTCGTTAAAGCCGAATGTAAGAAAGTCCACAAGGGGAATGCTGTATGTCTGCACCGTTGCTGTCTGACTTTCGCAATAGTAAAGACTGTGGGATTTTCGTTTTTTTCCTTTTGGCTGACTTAGAGAAAGGGTAACTGCAGAACTTTGCAGTTCATTTGCCAAGTCGCTACCGTAAGCGCTTTTTATCAGTTCAATATATTCATCTCTGGAAAGTTCTTCTCCTGTAAAAATTGGAGCCATAAGAAGGTCAATGTAGGCCTTTGCTTCTTCAGACATGGACTCGTATTCCGTCTTTAGGGCTTGGGGAGAAAAGTAAACTGTTAGACTGTTGCCTGTATTTTTTATAAGAGCAGAAGATGTCTTTGGTGGCATTCCGGCTTCTGCAGAAAGTTTTGTGTCGCTTGATTCAGCCCTTGCGTTTATGTATCCGCCCTGAGTAAGTGCTTCGGTAATTTCTTTAGGGCTTACAATGCTTTCTACCTGCTTACCGGAGCCTGTCATTCCAAACAGGGCCTTTATAAGTCCGCCTACAGATTGTCCTATGTCCATGTTAATGCTTATGTTGGTTGAGCTGTCTTCCTTTGCACTGACGGCAATATCTGCACAGCATCCCGTAAGTGCGAGAGACAAGAGGAGTAACACGCCCGTGTAGATTCGCTTAAATGAGTTCATGCAAATAAAACCTTTCTTTAGCGTAAGAGGTTACGCTTATTTTTCGGGTGTAAGGGGAATGTCTTCTAAAGAAGAGTCGTCTGCAAATGTTTCTTCCGCTCCAAGGGATGCCTCTTCTGCAGCTTTTGCTTCCTTGCTTGAGGGCAGGATTCTTCCGCTTGCAAAGTAGTGGGTCTTCCAGAAGTTTTCGTCCATTGCACGGATTACTACTCCTGTTTCGGGACCATCGCTTACAGCAGAGATGAATACGCGCTTTCCCTCGTACTGGGTCATGTTTCCGTGGTAAACGCCAAGATATATTCCCACATGGGTAACCTTGTCTGAACTCATGTCGTTCTTAAAGAAAACAAGGTCGCCTGGTTCTCTTTCCTTTACCGTTACCGGATCTACCTTTTGGTAAATTGCCTGAGCTGTTCTTGGCAGCTGAATGTTCAGTCCGTAATTTGTTACATAAGAGACATAGCCTGAGCAGTCAAAGCCTTCTTCGGGAGTGCGTCCGCCGTAGACATAGGGTGTTCCCCTAAACTGCAGTGCGTAGTCAATGAAGTCCTGACGCTGGGTGGAAACTCTTTCCGTACCAAATGCGAAAGCCAGTGCAATTAATGCAAGAATCGAAATGCAAGAAACTCTAATAAGAATGCGCTTGTTCATACTGATATTATCGGTGCAAATGTTGAATTTTGCAATAAAATTCGTTACAGTGGAGCATCATTCATAAGACAGTTCGAAGTCCTTCCTGTCGTTAAACAAAACCAGGTCAAACGATACGGAATCTCTCTGTCAGGAGGTTTCAAATGAATGAACTTTTACTAATCACTACACTTTTGGTTTCTTTTGGAGGCACGCTGCTGTTTCTGAAAGTATTTGGAAAAGGCGGACTCTTTGCCTGGGTTGCCGTAAGCACTGTGTTTGCAAACATTGAAGTTACAATCGTTGTAAACGCATTTGGCATGGAGCAGACCTTGGGAAACACCCTCTTTGCTGCTACCTTCCTTGCCACAGACATATTGAGCGAGGTTTATGGAAAAAAAGATGCACAGAAAGGTGTCCTTGCAGGAATTTTTACAAGCCTTACATTCATCCTGCTTTCATTCCTGTGGATTCACTACACGCCTGCAGAAAGCGACTGGGCAACTCCCTTTGTAAGGGGACTATTTACAAACACACCCCGTATGCTCCTTGCAAGTCTAATAGCCTATGCTGTTTCTGAGGCTATAGATGTATTCCTCTATCATGCCTGGTGGAACCTTACGGAAAGAAAAACTGGCAGCCACAGTAAAATGCTCTGGTTTAGGAACAACTTTTCTACGCTGATTTCTCAGTTTGTAAACATAGTTCTGTTCAATTTTGGTGCGTTCTGGGGCATCTACAGCTTTAAGGAACTCCTTGCCATTACTGGCGCCTGCTATGTCATATATGTAGTAACAAGCCTTTTGGACACGCCTTTTGTTTATCTAGCCCGTAAAATAGCCACAAAACCTGAATCCGTGCAATAGGAGCTGTTTTTGCGCAACGCAACTTGTAACCGTGTTGCGCAAAAATCCTCTTAAAATTTAATAAAAGTTAAGTAATCCAATTTATAACCTATGGAAGTTTTAAGTAAATTTACTTAATAACATGATTTTCCCTTGTTTTTTTGACCAAAAACATTATTTCTTTTTATTAAAAACTTGACAAATCAAAAATAAGGTGTAGAATAAAATTATGTTAGGGTGAATTCAGCAAAAGGGAATGAGCCTTGACGGCGGGAAACCGCAAAAAAAATGCCTAAAAAAAGGGTTGTTCATACAGAACCAAACAGGAGGTAAATTGTATGAAAAAAATGTTGGTAGCTGGTGCTGCACTCGTCCTTGCAGCAGCTTGCGTATTTACAAGTTGTGGACAGAAAAAAGAAGCATCTGGAAAAGTTCTTAACATCTATGCATGGAACGAAGAATTCCAGAGCCGCTTTAACGACTACTATGTTAAAGCAGGAAAACTTCCTTCAGATGTTACTGTAAACTTTGTTATCACTCCTAACGAGAACAATGCTTACCAGAACAAGCTTGATGAAGTTCTTCTTCAGCAGAAAAGCGCAAAGGCTGACGAGAAGGTAGATATCTTCCTCGTAGAAGCTGACTACGCTCTCAAGTATGTTGACACAGCATACACACTTGATGTACAGAAAGACATTGGTCTTACAGCAGCTGATCTTGCTAACCAGTACAAGTACACAAAAGATGTTATGACAGACAGCAAGGGAGCACTTAAGGGTGTTTCTTGGCAGGCATGTCCAGCTGGTATGGTTTATCGCCGCTCAATTGCTAAAGACCTCTTTGGTACAGACGATCCCGATACAGTACAGTCAAAAGTTTCTGACTGGACAAAGTTCAACGCTGTAGCAGCACAGGCAAAGTCAAAGGGATACTTCATGGTATCTGGCTATGACGATACATTCCGCATCTTCAGCGACAATGTAACTTCTCCGTGGGTTGTTAACAACAAGATCGTTATCGATCCTGCTATCCGCGAATGGGTTGCACAGACTAAGGAATTCACAGACAAGGGTTACAACAACAAGACTTCTCTGTGGTCAGCTGAATGGACAAACGGTATGATGATGGATGCTAAGGTATTCTCATACTTCGGACCTGGCTGGCTCATCGACTTCTGTATGCAGGACGGAACTGAAGGTTCTGCTGCAACAGCTGGTGACTGGGCATTCTGCAAAGGACCTCAGGGATTCTCTTGGGGTGGAACTTGGATCTGCGGTGCTGCTGGTTCAGACAACATCGACCTGATCAAAGACATCATGCTCACACTTACTTGCGATGCAGACACAATGACAAAGCTTGCTAAGGAAACTGGCGACTTCGCAAACAACGAAAAGGCTATGAACGCTGTAGCAAACAGCGACTACTCTGACCATGTTCTTGGCGGACAGAACCACATTGCACTCCTTCTTGGAAACGCAAAGTCTATCGACAAGAGCAACATGTCTGCTTATGACCAGGGTATGAACGAAAAGCTTCAGACCGCTATGAGCGACTACTTCAACGGAAATGTTGATGAAGCAACTGCTTGGGATAACTTCTACAAGGCTGTTCTTGAGATGTATCCTAACCTTTCTCGCTAAGTCTAGCGTAGATTGGTAAAGCTGGAGGGGCTGCCCTTACTGTTTAGAGGTGGGGCAGCCCTTTTTTTCAAAACTTAAAATTTATGAAAACAGAATAATAGTTTAAAAGTCAAAAAGCTTACAAACTATCATGATTTTTCAGAATAAATGAGGATGCCATGTCAGAAAAAACAGAAGTGCAAATTGCAAAACCGCTAAAGAAGCATAAGAGCGTCCAGTATGATCGCTGGGGTTACTTCTTTATTGCTCCCTTCTTCATTGTGTATATAATTTTCTCCCTTATTCCATTGCTGTCTACTTTCGTCTACAGTTTTACAGAAAACTATCGCGTAGGACTTATGGAAGTTGGACCAACTTTTATCGGTTTAGAAAACTATAAGAGCGTTTTCCAGAGCGACATCCTTAAGTATCTTGGAAACACTGTAATCATGTGGATCCTTGGCTTTGTTCCACAGATTGTTATTTCGCTTATCTTGGGCGTATGGTTTACAAACACAGAACTCCGCCTCAAGTTTCAGCAGTTCTTTAAAACAGTAATTTACATGCCAAACCTGATTATGGCTTCGGCATTTTCTATGTTGTTCTTCGCACTGTTTAGCGATAACGGTCCTATGAACCAGATGTTCATGTCTTTCGGTTGGATTGAAGAAAATATTCGCTTCTTTACATACACCAGTTGGACAAGGGGTCTTGTTGCCACAATGAACTTCCTTATGTGGTACGGTAACACAACCATCCTTCTGATGGCTGGTATCATGGGTATTGACGACAGCTTGTTCGAAGCAGCTCGTATAGACGGTGCTTCTCCTGTTCAGGTCTTCTTCAAGGTAACCATGCCGCTCCTGCTCCCAATCTTCGTATATGTTCTTATTACATCAATGATTGGTGGTATTCAGATGTTCGATGTTCCACAGATTTTGACAAAGGGCGAAGGCCTTCCAAACCGTACAACAATGACTGCAATCATGTACTTGAACAAGCACTTGTACAGCAAGAACTACGGTATGGCAGGTGCAGTTTCTGTACTTCTCTTCATTCTGACTGCAATTCTGGGTATGTTCTCTTACCAGTCAACCATGAGCAAGTACTCTAACAAGAGATAGGAGATAAATATGAAAAGTCAAAGCGCTAGTTTAATTTTACGCCGCAACCTGTGTTACATAGTGTTGATTATACTTACAATTTTATCTCTCTTTCCGTTCTTTATTCTGATAATCAACTCTACACGCAGCCACAATCAGATTCAGTTGGGATTTTCCGTCCTTCCTGGAGTTTCTTTCATTGATAACTTTAAGACTTTGATTACCAACGATAACATTCCTGTTATGCGCGGTTTGGTAAACTCAGTTTATGTTTCTGCAATGTCTGCCGTTCTTACGACATACTTCTCATGTATGACTGCATACGGCATTTATATGTACCGCTTTAAGGGCCGCCAGTTCAGTTTCCGCTTCATCCTTCTGGTTATGATGGTTCCTGCACAGGTTTCTGCAGCTGGTTTCTTAAAGCTTTTGACTAGGCTTGGCATGATGGACAAACTTGTTTCTTTGTACATTCCTGCCATTGCGGCTCCGGTAGTATTCTTCTACCTGTATCAGGCTATGGAATCTACACTGCCTTACTCTATCGTAGAAGCGGCTCGTGTAGACGGATGCAACGAGTTTAGGACATTCAATGAAGTTGCCATTCCAATGATGAAGCCGTCTATTGCTGTTCAGGCAATTTTCGCATTCGTTTCTTCATGGAACAACTACTTTACTCCTGCCTTGGTTATCAGCACCAAGACCAAGAAGACTGTTCCTATCTTGATTGCAGAGTTGCGCTCGGCCGACTATCAGAAGTTTAACATGGGTACTGTATACATGCAAATCTTCCTTTCTATTGTGCCTCTGATGATTGTATACCTGTTCCTGTCACGCAGCATCATTGCTGGTGTTACTGCTGGTGGTGTCAAGGAGTAGAAAATCGCATCCTTGCGATTTTCTACTCGCGAGTTTTGCAAAAGCAAAACTCGCATGTGCCTTTGGGTAATAGTCTGACGCAACATCCGTGTTGCTACAAGGCGGACTGTTTCCTTTGGCATTTTTGCTCTGCTAGTTTTGTTAAAAACAAAACTAGCGGGTGCCTTGAGGTAAGAGCTTGACGCGCCCTCCGTGGCGCTTAATGAAGGACTGTTGCCTTGGCATTCTTGCTTACCACTTGGGTAAGAGCCTGATGCACACTTGCACGCAACTGCTATAAGTAGTGGGTGGGCAAATCGGGAACATTTTTTTTCCAGCCCCTAGGTTATGTCCTAAGGGTAACAAACTGATATGACATTAAAAGGCTGTCCTTATGGGGCAGCGTTTTTTTGTACTGATACTTTTAATAATCTTAAATTTAGAGGCGTTTTATGCAAAGCATTAAAAACTATGATCCCTGTTATTTCCTTCCAGAGTTCAAAGGAACCGAATACACTGGTGAGTGGCCCACACTTCCCGAACTCTTTAACATAACCACAAAGCGGTTTCCAAACAATGCGTGTTTTACCGACTTTGAAGGTCCAAACGGTTCCCGCAATTCCCTTACATATTCTGAATGTCGGGAAAACATAGTTTCGCTTGCAAACTTTCTTGCGGCCAACGGTCTCAAGCACGGAGACAGGGTAGCTGTAACTGGTAAGAATTCCCCTGAATGGGCCACCGCCTATCTTGCCGCCCTGTATGCTGGCGGAATTGTATGCCCCCTTGACTACGCCTTGCACGAAAACGAACTTGAAAACCTTATGAACACCGCCCGTCCAAAGTTTCTTTTTGTGGACGATGAAAAATATGCCCACTTTGCGGAAGGTGAGTTTACAAAATCCATAGGATGCAAAGTGTATTCCCTTAGCCCGAAGCACAGAGAAGAATATGTTTACAACCTTAAGTCACCCGAAAAAGCAGAAATAATTCCTGCAAGAGAAGACGAAACTGCAGCAATTCTCTTTACAAGCGGAACTACTGGTGTGCCAAAGGGTGTAATGCTCAGTCATAAAAATCTTGTCTCTGACTGTTTTGCGGCCCAGACCCACATGATTCTGTACAATACTGATGTTTTCTATGCATTGCTTCCAATCCATCATGCATATACCATGCTTGCTGTTTTTATAGAAACGATTTCTGTTGGTGCCGAAATTGTCTTTGGTAAGAGTCTTGCTGTAAGCCGAATGTTAAAGGAACTGGAGGAAGGTCGCATAACCATGCTACTGGGAGTGCCGCTTCTCTTTAACAAACTGGCAGCTGGTATTATTAAGGGTATTCGGGACAAGGGACCTGTAGTTTACGGAATTATGCGCTTTTTGATGAGCCTGCTGTATGTAATTAAGAAACTCTTTAGGCTTAATCCTGGAAAGCATGTGTTTAAGGCAGTTCTTAAACAGGCCCATATTTCTACTGTAAGAATTGCAATTTGCGGTGGCGGACCTCTTGCACCCAGCGTATTCAAATTCTTCAATCAACTTGGAATTGACTTTGTTCAGGGCTACGGACTTACCGAAACTTCACCAATTATTGCCCTTAACCCCATAGAGCATTTTAAGATTCACAGTGTCGGACATATTTTTGAAGGTTACGAAGAAATGAAAATCCTTGATCCCAACGAAGATGGCATAGGCGAAATTGCCGTTAAGGGGTCAATGGTTATGCAGGGGTACTACAACATGCCCGAAGAAACTGCAAAAGTCTTTACCCAAGACGGCTGGTTTAAAACCGGAGACTTGGGCTGGCTAGACAAGGAAAACTACCTTATGCTTTCTGGTCGTGCAAAGAACATGATTGTTACCGAAGGCGGAAAAAATGTTTACCCAGAAGAAATAGAAGACGCCTTTCAGCTTGAAACCGACATTGAGCAGATTATGGTGCGTGGTTATGTTGCAAACGAGGCGACTCGCAGCGAAGAACTTGAGGCACTTATCTATCCGGCAGAAGATATGCTTAAACGCCTTGGACTTGACCGTTCCGCAAAAATGCAGGGCAGTCAGGTTCAGACAGAACTTGAGGCCATTGTTTCAAAAATCAACAAGGGACTTCAGCCTTACCAGCGCATAACAAAAGTTACCGTGCTGGACAAGCCGCTTGAAATGACCACAACAAAGAAAATAAAGCGCTTTTAACTATGGTAAAACTGATTTACAAAATTGCCGCAGGAAAAATCCGCAGAGACTCTAGCACTAACGACAAAAAGCGAGATGCTGGAAGAAAGACTCCCGATGATATAGTTCGCTACGACAACATTCTGTACGGTGACGATGTAAAATGGAAGAAGTGGCAGTTGCTGGATGTTTACCGTCCGCGCAGTGCAGTTTCTGACTCTGGAGAACTTAAAGCTCTTCCTGTAATTGTCATCGTTCACGGTGGTGCATGGGTTTACGGCGACAAGGATGTGTATCAGTTTTACGCAATGAACCTTGCCCAAAGAGGGTTTGCCGTAGTCAACTATTCATACAGGCTTGCTCCAGAGGTACGCTTTCCCGCTTCTCTCGAAGATACAGAAAAAGTTTTTGAATGGATTTGCAACAAGGCTTCCGTCTACGGCTTTGACACTCAGAATGTATTTGCTGCAGGAGATTCTGCTGGTGGACACCTTCTTGGCCTGTATGCTTCTGCACTTTCTAATCCTGACTATGGGGCAAATTTTCCCTTTATCAGAAACAAAAATCTTGTTCTTAGGGGGCTGGCCTTAAACTGCGGAAAATACCGCATGCATGCAGACCTTGATACAAATCCCCAGTTGCGTCTGCTTTTAAATGCCTTTATGCCGCAAGGTGGTAGTCTCGACGAACTAAAACTCATAGACGCTTCAGCCCATGTTACAAATAATTTTCCGCCAACTTTCGTAATGACATGCAGGGGAGACTTTCTTTTGTCCGAGGCATCATTTATGAAAGAGGCATTGGAAAATGCCGGAGTGCGCTACGAGTTCCGCTGTTACGGTACAGAAGAAGAACCTTTATGGCATGTATTCCATTGTACCATAGACTTGCCCCAAGCTGTATTGTGCAACGACGAAGAGTGTGCTTTTTTTAAGTCATGTATGGCATAGAACTTGCTTCCGTGCTATACTGTGCCCATGATACATCAGATGCAAAAATTACAGTCTCTGGCTGTAGAAAACGGTCCCCTTTGTGTTGGTCTTGATACAGACCCTTCATATCTTCCCAAAAATGTTCTGGAACAGTATGCTTCTCCGTCTAAGGCGGTTCTGGCTTACAATAAAAAACTGATTGAACGCATTGCAGAAGAAAAGCTTGCCTGCTGCTTTAAAGTTCAGATTGCATATTACGAGGCAATGGGACTTGAGGGCATGGAAACCTATGCAAAGACTTTGCATGCTGTGCGTGACACAGGACTTGTTTGCATAAGCGACATTAAAAGGGGCGACATTGGCGCAACAAGTGACGCTTACGCCAAGGCACATTTTACTGGCGATTTTGAAACGGACATCATTACAATAAATCCCTACATGGGATTCGACACCCTACAACCCTTTACAAAATACAGTTCTCCCGACTGTGGAGGAAAGGCTGCCTTTGTTCTTTTGTGCACTTCTAACCCTGGCATGACAGACATAGAGCATCAGGTTTTAAAAGACGGAACCCTTCTGCTGGAACGAGTTGGTAACGAAATAAACCGCATTGGAAAAGAGTGGGCTTCTTCTTACCCAGAACAAACATGCGGAATTTTTGGAGCAGTTGTTGGTGCAACTCAAGAAGGTGATGCAAGAATCTTACGGGAAAAATATTCTGACACATTCTTTTTAATTCCAGGCTACGGTGCTCAGGGTGGAGCAGCTCGCATTGCCGCCACACTTTTGCTTAAGGCCGGAGGTACTGTAAATTCTTCTCGGGGAATTTTGTGCGCATGGAAAAAAGACGAAGCGTGCAGTAAGGCAAATGTTACCCTTGACGACATAGTTAATTCCGCTGTTAAGGCTGCAAGGTTTTCAAAAGAAGATTTGTGTAGCGCAAAAAAAAGGCTGGAGCAGTAATCATGAAAGACAGACCCTTGGTAGACAAAGACGGAAAAGGCATTCAGTTTGCAGGCGAAGTTGCGGTAGACTTTTGCCGTATTGTAGACGGTCAGCCCAATGTATATCTTTTGCAGACAACGATTCCCCTTGAGCGCGAGTCTCAACTTCTTCCGCAGCCAGGTCAGTTCTACATGATTCGCAGTGCAAAAAGTTCGGTGCAGTTTAACAGACCTATTTCTGTTTACAGCGCCCAAGAAATCCGTAAAGAAAAAAATCGTCAGGTGTGCATTCAGTTTTTAATTTTACAGAAAGGCGAAGGAACTAGGGAACTGTGTCATCTTCTTCCTGGCGAAAAAATGAATCTTCTTGGTCCCGTAGGAAATGCATTTTCTTCCGTAGCGGATTTAAAAGACAAAGAAAATAAAATCTGTATTGTGGGCGGAGGAATTGGAGTTGCACCCGTTGCCTTTTTTGCTTCTTCTCTTAAGCCTGAGTCCTACGACTTTTATGCCAGCTTTAAGTCTGGTTCTTACGGACTGGAAAACATTAGAGCAAGAAATCTTGTAGTAACTACGGATGACGGTTCTGTGGGCATTAAGGGAATGTTGCCTGCTGCCCTAAATGCACAGACTGTAAAGGAAAAGGGCTACACCTGCATTTATGCCTGCGGACCTACCCCCATGCTTTCTTATGTTCAGGGTCTTGCAAAGGAGTGCGGAATAAAGGCTTACCTTAGCGTAGAACACAGAATGCTCTGCGGAGTTGGAGCCTGTCTTGGCTGTACCATAAAAACAAGAGCCGGAGTGCTTCGCGTCTGCAAAGATGGCCCCGTGTTTGATTCCGACATTCTTCTGTTCCAGTCTCCTCTTCCTAGGTCAGTACCTCTTGCTCAAAATGATCAGCCAGACTTAGGCGTAACAATATGTGGCGTGCATTTTAAAAATCCTGTCTTTGCCGCTTCTGGAACATTTGGTTACGGAGAGTCTTACCGTGGTTTTGCGGATGTTGCTGAGTGGGGCGCCCTGTGCTCAAAGGGAACTACACTGGAAAGCCGCGACGGAAATGCAGGCGAGCGGATTATAGAAATTGCTTCGGGTAACATCAATTCAATCGGACTTCAAAACCCCGGTTTGGATGAGGTTATAAAAAACGAACTTCCCGACATGATGTCTCTTGAGCCGGTAACAATTTTAAATCTTGCAGGAAGCGACATTGCATCTTATGCGGAAGGAGCCAGACTTCTAGATGCCACAGATGTTCCCATGATAGAGCTTAACATAAGTTGCCCCAATGTTAAGACAGGAGGACACGCCTGGGGAATGAATCCAGATGCCGCCTTTGAATGCGTAAGTGCCGTCCGTGCTGCAACAAAAAAGCCACTCATGGTAAAGCTTTCTCCAAATGCGCCAGACCTTCGTGCCGTTGCCCTTGCCTGCATTAAAGCCGGAGCGGATGCCCTTAGCCTAGTAAACACTTTTTCTGCAACAGCAATAGACATAGAAACAGGCAGACCCTTCTTTAACAACATAAGAGCTGGAATGTGCGGTCCTGCAATTAAGCCGCTTGCCCTACGCATGGTTTACGATGTGGTGGAAGAAATAAATAAACTGCCAGAAGAAGATAGAGTTCCAGTTGTTGGCATTGGAGGAATTACCACATGGCAGGATGCTGTTGAATTTATTATGGCGGGAGCAGTAGCCGTAGAAGTGGGAACAGGAGTCTTTACAAATCCCCATGTTGCCCGTGACATAACGGAAGGTCTTTCTGCATTCATGAAGCGCAAGGGATACAAAACTGTTTATGATTTTTGCGGTCTGGCTCAGCGTTAGCCCTTAAGGGTGCTGTTCCATTCTTCTATGAGGGAGTCGTAGACATAATCCTTAAGGTCGATTATCATGGAAACTTTTTCTGCCATGTCGCCTACAACGCATATTGTCTTTATCTGCTCAAACTTAAGACCATTCAGGTAAGAGATGCACCGCTCCAAGGTCGTAATAAATTTCTCCTGATCAGCCTTACTTTTTTTTGTGGACTTTAAAATAGAATTCCATAAGTAGTCTGCATCTTTAGAGAAAGAATCAAAATCCGCTGGAAGCATGTCTTTTACATCCGCCATACTTATATTATCCAACGGATTTTTAAATTTGTCAAACTAAAAATCAGACTTTACTTACAGATTGATTCTTTGTATTTGGCTCGTGCAAAGATGACCAGTCTACCTTTCGTGTAAGGAACATAACGCATGCAAGTACGCAGAAGGCAAAGAGCGTTCCTATTAAGAAGGCATAGTCTTCAGATTTTAGCGAGAAGTAAAGATATGCATACAGAACCGCAAACAGCAGCATCATTGAGCCACCAATTTTTAGTTTTCCGGTGACAGAGGCAAGGTAAATGCTTGTTAGCAGTGCCGAAGCAAAGGCTGCAATAAGATAAGATGCAGGAAATATCATGTGTTCGGAAAGGGCCAGTAGCAGTAAGAAAAAGATGACATTTGATGCGCCACTCAAAAGATAATGCACGGGGTGCAGTACAATATCTGCAAAAATTTCAAAGAGGAACATGACAATAAAGGGAACAATGATAAACAAAAATCCATATTTGTATGCTCGCTCAAGCTGTCTGTAAAGGTCAACCGGCTGAACCAAACGGAATCCAATTTGAGAACTTCTGTCTGCAAAGGGTATATTCCACTGGGCGGTAAATCCTTGGGAAGTAATTTCCCTTGTGTCGGGAAGATAATCAAAGTCAGTGAATCCGGGAGAAGCCCAGTCCGAGGTTAGGGTAAGTTTTGTTTCTTTTGAAACAGGGGTTATGCAGAATCGCTTTGCTCCCTTAAATTCAATCTGAGTTGAAAAAGTATTTTTGCCACGGGTAACGGCGCACTTGCTTCCAATGACGGTGTAAGATATTTGCTCAGATTCCGACTGCATTACATCGCTTACAGTTTCTGTTCCGTTTACATTAAAGACCGGATGGGAACACAAATTCTTCTGCCTTGTGTCTAGAATGATTTCTGCCTGGTCAAAGTAGTATTCGTATTCGTCATTGCCTTTGTAATTGTTTTCGTAAGGAACTGTGAATGTGGCGCTAAGGTTAAGAGTTCCCGTGTAAACTGGTGAAGAATAAATGCCAAGAGGTCGCATCTGTGTTTTTATGTCGGCATCAAGGACTGATTTTTCTGCATATACGGTAACATATTCTTTTGTTTGAATTTTTTCGAGTATGTTTTTCCCGTCTATGAAGGTTTCCATGTAACAGGTGTGCATTACGGGAATTATGATGTAAGGACCTTCCAGAGAAAACTGTCCGCCTGCCGAGTCATTTATCTGCTCTACTGCATCGTTGTAAGTGTACTCGCGGTCGTTCAGTTTTAACTTCATGCAGAAAAGTCCTACAAGAAGTGCTGCAAATACTAAAGCAATAAAAATAAGTTTTATTCCAATTCCAGAAAATTTTTTTGGTTCAATCATGTGAATCCTCCATTAGTGTTGTGATGTTATGCTAACAGAAGATTGTGGCAGAATTGTGTCAAAAAAGTGTTATTTTAGAGAAAGCATCACTTCAAACTTTGCGCCACCCAGTTGTGCATCGCGACTGACGGTTATTGTTCCCTCGTAAGCATCTACAATGGCTTTTACAATTGAAAGACCTAAGCCTGTATGTGCATGTGAACTTTCTTCGCTGTTTGTTCTTGTTGAATAAAAACGGTTAAATATTTTTTTACTTTCACTTTCGCTTATGCCAGGACCGTTGTCGCTAACCGTTAGAAAAAGTTTTGTCTGCTTTTTCGTTTCAATGTTTGCGCTTACATAAACTTGTGTTGCAAAACTTGCTGCGTTTTCTAAAAGATTCGAAAGTAGACGATCAAAAAGTTCTCCATTTAGTTTTGCAGTTTTTGTTTGTGAAAGTTCAGTTGTTATGCAACACTGAGGATATGCTTTTTGCACACGAGCGCTTACATTTTGAATGAATGTCTGTACATCTATTTCTTCTTGAAGTTCTTGCTCAATGCCACCGTCTATGCGCGAGATTCTGCGTACTCCCGTTAGCAGTGACTGTAAATGAGTAACTTCATCAAGTATTGCATCTGTAAACTGTTTATGTTCTTGTTGACTAATTGAAGTGTCTTGCAATAATTCTGCAGAAGAACGAATTGCTGCAAGGGGATTTTTAAACTCGTGGGAAACATCTGCACTAAAGGCTTCGGTGTAGCGGATGCGCGCATTTAGTTTTTTTATAAGCTGAGTAAATGAACGCGAAAGGTCTCCTACTTCATCGTGTCGTTTTGCACCTGTAAAGTCTGTAGAAACAATGTGACCGTTTTTGTCTGCACAGCGAACAGTTTGTCGGGAAAGTTTTTTAAGGGGTCTGCTTATTCGCAATGCAAGGAATGTTGCAATTAATGCTACTGCTAAAAGTGACCACAAAAAAACTTTCCCTAAATCAACTCTAAGTTCGTATAAGTTTTGCAATATGCGGTAGGTTGAGCGACTTACCAGAACGACGCCCGTAACTCCATCCCTTCCCATAACTGGAACTGCGGAATAAAGCGTAACAGAAACCTGTCCGCCTGAAGAAATGCGTGTTGCCGAACCGTAGCGACCTTCCAGTGCTGCCTTAATTTCTGAGCCATCGTATATGTGCTTTCCAGAATAGTAATCTGCTGTACTGTAACTTGCCGTTGGAGGTCTTAGCTTTCTGTAAATGCGGACGGGAATTGAAAACAGCCGATAAATGAATGACTCATCCGCCTGAACAGTATTTTGCGTACTGTTACTTTCTTCCTCTTCTTCAACTTCTGTCTTGGGAACAAAAGCTAGGGAAACACTGATTAATTCCCCGCAAAAAACAGGAAATCTGTGGTATA
>ERZ842401.4317-NODE-4317-length-16672-cov-4.921707_pt1 | contig 16672 bp, 20 predicted proteins | sample MGYA00521270_ERZ842401 | MGnify/ENA primary metagenome ERZ842401 (study PRJEB31892, sample SAMEA3878208) | bioreactor metagenome | biome: Moose rumen | place: Sweden | collected 2011-10 | study: EMG produced TPA metagenomics assembly of the PRJEB12797 data set...
CGCCAAAATTTAATAATTTATCGCGGTAATATTCATATTGTTTTTTTCTAGCGGTCAGCTCTGCGGTCAGCTCTGCGGTCAAATTAGTAAACAGATCCAAGATCCTGACGATTTCACGCTGGACTTCGAGGGGCGGAACAGGAATTTTAATTATTTTTATTTTAGACCAGTGACGATTATAAGAGCTTGTTACATTTACATTTGCCATACAATAGTATAAAAACTTCGGAATTATAATTTTTTCATTTGCTTTTAAAATTTTTATACCGTCAGCTCCTTGAACAAACGCGAAATTTACAAATTTTAATGTGCACGTATGATCTCCAAAAATAATATATTCACCATTATCAAACGCTCCTTCTTCATCAGTATACCCTCCTATAAAATTTTGTCCTTGATCTATTACTGGATACGTTCCTTTATCACGATAATTCTCTTTTTTTACTTTCAATTTTGGAGTACAAGTCTCGCACAAACTTTCTATTTCTTTAAACTCGACCCCGTCAGGACATAAATTATTAATTAATTGTTTTATTTTACTCATCGTTATTAACCTCGCGATTAATATTTTCAAGGTAATTTTTTAATTCTGAAATATCTCCCTGTGAAGTATTCCACGTAATATCGTAATCAATTGTTCCGTAATGATGCGCAAAAAAGTCTCTGATCTTAGCAATTTCGTGCCACGGTACAGCATTATATTCAAATTTAAAATTATCAGAAAGATTTTTAACAAGTTCACCAATTTGAAGTATTGGCATTGATATAGAATTACGATAAATAAAGCCCTTTTCTTTGTTACAAAAAAGTTTTTTATCATTAAAAAAATTTTCATGCGTCATTTTTATTTCAATGCAATATTTAATAATTTTCCGAATAATTTGTAAATCACGTTTATTTATTTTCATAAATTAAAATTCCGTCCTTTTCAGCGAGAAAAATTAATTCATCATCATCTGAAGTGTCCGTAATAACATCAACGTGAGTCCCTAATAATTCTTCAAGTTCCTCGACAAAAGCCGAGTATTTTATAAGAGTATCAATTTTTCCTCTGGTAATTAAAAAATCGTAATCGCTTCGTGAATGTTGTTCACCCCTAGCGCGTGAACCAAACAATTTTATTTTTTTAACACCGTATTTAATTGCAATAGGAGCAATATTCGTCGAAAGAAAATTTAATTCATTATTTTTTATTTTACTCATCGTTATTAATCTTTTTCGATTTTTGCAACAATTTTATTAATCTCATCTCTGAGCATTTGTTCACGGTTGACAATTTCAATTATTTCGGCGTTAAGTTTTGAAATATCAATTATTTCGCGAGTGTCTTCCTGTTCTACGTAAGTGCTGACGGATAAATTATAATTCTGCTCTTCTACCTCTTCATAATCTACAAGCCTGCAAAAATGTTTAATATTTTCACGTTTGGCAAAAGCATCAACAATTGTGTTAATGTTTTCAGGCGATAATTTATTATTGTTCGTAACTTTCACATATTGTTTTGTAGCGTCAATAAAAAGTATTTTGTTATCAGTTTTATTTTTTTTCAAGACCATTATACAGGTTGCTATTGATGTCCCAAAAAATAAATTATCCGGCAATTGTATAACACAGTCCACAAAATTATTATTTACAATATATTGTCTGATTTTCTGTTCTGCTCCGCCTCTGTACATGATACCCGGAAAGCAGACTATTGCAGCAGTGCCATTTGTCGCCAAGAAAGCGATAGAATGCATTATGAAAGCGAGATCAGCTTTACTCTTTGGTGCGAGTACTCCGGCTGGAGAAAATCGAGAGTCATTAATTAAAATTGAACTATCATCGCCGCCCCATTTAATTGAGTACGGAGGATTTGAGACAATTAACTCAAACGGCTGCTCCTTCCAATGTTGCGGATTAGTGAGAGTATCATCACATAAAATATTAAATTTTGTAAAACCTACACCATGCAGAAACATATTAATACGGCAAAGGTTATAAGTGGTTATGTTGATCTCCTGACCGTAGAATTTGACATTAACGTCATCATCCCCTTTGGGATTCTTCTCTTTGAGAATTTTCTTGACTTTCAGCAGTAAAGAGCCTGAACCGCATGCCGGATCATAAACCTTGTTAATTTCTGTTTCTCCTACAGTACCAAGTTTAGTAAGAAGCACAGACACATCTGCAGGGGTAAAGAACTCGCCTCCGGATTTGCCAGCATTAGAGGCATACATTGTCATAAGATATTCGTAAGCGTCTCCGAAAGCATCAATTTCGTTATTTTCAACTGAACCGAGATTCATAGCGGCAACACCGTTTAACAGTTTCAAAAGTCGTTCATTTCTTTTTGCTACTGTGTTACCCAGCTTGTTGCTGTTGACATCGAAATCATAAAACAATCCTTTAAAATTTTCTTCAGAATCTCCGCCTTCAGCTGATTCCTCAATATGGCGAAACACCTCATTTAATTTTTCGTTCAAAAGCATTTCAGAACCATCGGAACACTTCCAGTTTTTTTCATTGTTAGCTTTTTCTATTACGTTACAGAAAAGTTCACTCGGCAAAATAAAAAAGCCTTTTTCATCAATTAAATCCTTACAGGTGTCTGCAACTTCTTCAGCTTCTTCGTCCGACATTTTTGCATAATCAAAATTTTTATTTCCGGCATTCCATTCACCTCCATTAATATAAGAGGTCATATTTTCTGAAATATAACGATAAAACATTGCACCAAGCACATAATTTTTAAAATCCCAACCGTCAACAGCTCCGCGTAAACCGTCAGCTATTGCCCAAATTGCACGATGTAGTTCTTCGCGTTCCTGTTCTTTTTTATTATCAACTGTCACAGCTTAATCCTCCCTGTATAAAGTGAGCGCAGACTCAAACGAAATAATAATAATATAGGAGTTAAACGAGAACAACCGAAAAAAACGTTAATAACCCCGAACGTAAAAATATTTTTAAGATGCTTAATAAAGATGGATAAGAACAATTTTTTATAGTGTAAAATAATAAAAAAACAGGTGATTTTACAATGCCAACAATTCAGCAACTTTCATATATTATCAAAATATCTGAAATCGGATCAATCAATAAGGCTTCTGAAGTACTTTATGTTTCTCAGCCGTCCCTTACTAGTTCTATTCAAGAAGTTGAAAAAGGAGTAGGCTTCAAAATTTTTCATAGAAGTGGCAGGGGTGTTAATCTTACACTTGAAGGAGCAGAATTTGTTTTATACGCTAGACAGGTAATTAATCAGTACGAGCTGTTAATGGAGCGTTTTGGAAAATCTGAAAATGTTAAGAGGAAATTCGGTGTATCCTGTCAGCATTATTCATTTGCCATCAAAGCATTCGTTGAGCTTGTTAAGGAATATGATATGCTGCAATATGATTTTGCAATCCGTGAAACTCAGACAAAAGATGTTATAAATGATTTGGCAAATATGCGCAGTGAAATCGGTATTCTTTATATGAGTGATTTCAATCGTTCAGCTATAAATAAACTGCTCAGGACTTCAGGGCTTCAGTTCCATCACCTTATCGACTGTAATGCATACGTGTATTTATGGTCAGGACATCCTCTGGCTAAAAATTCTTCCTTAACTTTTGAGGATCTGCGCGATTATCCATGCCTTTCATTTGAACAAGGAGATGGCGCTTCATTTTATTATGCTGAGGAAATTTTGAGCACCAGCGAATACCTGCGCACAATCAAAGCTAATGACAGAGCAACAATGCTGAATCTCATGATAGGTTTGAATGGTTATACTCTATGTTCAGGAATAATATGCGAAGAACTCAACGGAACTGATTATGTGGCTGTGCCATTCGAGTCGGATTCAGTGAACGAGAGCAGCGTTATGGAAGTCGGATATATCACCAGGAATAATACTATATTGAGTAGCATCGGAGAACTGTATATCAAAAAAATTAAGGAATACCTCAAAAAATATAACTTTAGCTTATAACTCAAAATCTGTAGCCTGTATTAGGCAAAAAATCCGGCTTCAATAAAATATACAGGAATTAAAAACGAGGTGATTTAGTTATCAAAATTATTCATACTTGCGATATTGGTGCGTGTTATCAGTGCCGAATACACTTTTAACAGGTATCTTGAATGGGCTTTCTTCGCTTTGATTCTCGGTTTTATTATATCAAACACGGTCGGAGTTCCCTCATAGCTGAAACCTGCAGTCCAGACGGAATATTACATCAAAACCGGGCTTGTTATAAATCTATTCAAAATATTTTAATAGGCTTTATAGCTTTTGCGATGGCTGTGTTCTTTGCTACTTTTATCAGGAAGATTTTTCCCGATACCGAATATTGCAGTTTAAGTCATGAGTAAAAAAATTTCGATTGTTACAGCGACAGAGGAGCTTGAGAGGCTTGAAGGTTTAGACGGTTGGATATTTGCTGGAGCTGACGCGCTGAAGCAGAAAAACTCAGTCAGAATACAAGAGCGCGCTTGAATTTCACAGTTATCTCGGCGGAAGTGTCGTAGTTGTTGAAAGTAATGAGGGATATTAACATTTAGAGCAGGTTCAAAACTGAAAGCGTATGAATGTATAAACGCTACTGGGACTGGAACTTATAAAAGGCTATGACTTCATTCTTGACGGCACTGATAATTTTCCCGCGAAGTTTCTGATTAACGACGCATGTGTAATGTCTCATAAGCCTTACTCACACGCAGGAAAATTGCTTGCTGGAAGTCTCTTAACGTTCGACGCGCTGACTATGAATTTTCACAAAATCAATCTGCCAAAGCGGAATCATCAGTGTGCAATCTGCAGAGATAGACCGTCAATTACTGAGTTATTCGATTATGAACAGCCAATGTGTAATTTGTGAGGTGTCATAATGAAAAAAATATCAATAAGCGGTAAAATATTCGGGACTATTATCGAATATGCCATGAGTGAGCTGCCTAATGAAGCGTGCGGTCTCATAGCAGGGAAGGAGGAAGGAGATATGCGGACAATTGAAAAACTTTACACCCTCACGAATCAGGACAAATCACCTGAACATTTCTCGATTTCTCAGCATGAACAGTTGCAGGCGGTAAAAAATATTCGTGCTAATGGTCTTAAGTTGCTGGGAAACTGGCACTCACATCCTGATTCACCTTCAAGACCTTCCGCTGAAATAGATTACTCAACGTTGAAAAAAGGTGGCTTCATGCGACAGAAACAGAAGGGATTTTTCTCGCTGAGATTAGGAGTCGTTGGAGGGCAGGTAACTTCAGAGCAACTCAATGAGGAACGCTGTATTTCTTGCGGTGTCTGTGAAAAAACTTGCAGGAACGGCGCAATAGAAACGTATGAAGGAAAAATCAGCATAAATTACGAGAAGTGCAATAATTGCAGACGTTGCGCTTTTACTTGCCCGGCAGATGCTTACGATACAACAGAGGGATACTTTGTGTACTTCGGCGGACTCTGTGGAGGCATTGAGAGCGAAAATAATGGAGGTTTGTAATGTCTGATATAGAGATTAGCGTTGACAGCAAAGTTGATATTACTGATGTAGTTTGCCCTGTAACATTCGTGAAAGCTCTGGTTGCTCTTGAGGAGCTTAAATCAGGGCAGGTACTCGGTATAAGAATGAACGGCGGCGAACCCGTGCAGAATGTTCCGAAAAGCGTTAAAGATGATGGCCACCAGATATTAAAATTAATTCCCAACGAAGATGGAACATACTGCTTGTTCGTCAGAAAAGTTGATGAGTGATTCAGGACAGAAACTCGACAGAAAATTAACACCGTTAAACGTTTGGTCTATGGCATTCGGCTGTGTTATAGGCTTCGGAGCGTTCATGATGCCTGGTACTGTTTTTCTCAAACGTGCAGGGACTTTAGGGACGTTGATAGCGATGCAGCTCGGAGCGTTTGTGATGTTAATAATTTCCTACAGCTACGGGCATATGATAAAAATATTTCCTGTTGCCGGCGGTGAATTTGTCTTTGCTAAACTTACTTTCGGGAAAAAACACGGCTTCTTGTGCGCGTGGTTTTTGGGCATGAGTTATTTATCTCTTATCCCTGTGAACGCAAATGCGATTGCGGTGTTATTACGAGTATTATTCGGAGGTATATTTCAATTCAAGTTTTTGTACAACATAGCCGGAGATAATATATTTCTCGGAGAACTCATGATAGCTCTTATAGCAGTAATACTATTTGCTGTAATAAATGCCTTTAACATAAAGGTAAGCGGCATAATTCAAACGGTGCTTGTGTTTTTTATGCTATTGGGGGTAATGATCTTGCTTTTTGCTGCGTTCTCAAGTCCATTGACCAGCGCTTCGAACTTACTGCCGATGTTTCATCCTGTTGAACACAGCTCAGTATACCGCAATATTCTGCAAGTGCTTTCATTAAGTGCTGTAGCTCCTTGGGCGTTTGTTGGTTTTGACACAATTCCGCAACTGTCGGAGGAGTCGAATTTCAGCACAGATAAAGTAAAAATTTTAATGGACACTAGTATATTATGCGGATGTTTTGTGTATATATCTCTGACATTAATTGCGGCTTCGTATGTTCCTGATTCATATGCGGACTGGCCCGAATACATTGACGACCTCAAAAACATACATGGTCTTATGTCTACACCATTAATTTTTGCGTCCTACAAAATTATGGGTAAAGCAGGACTTTTTATTGTTGGAATATCGGCATTATGTGCAATGCTCACGGGTATATTAGGGTTCTACACGGCGGCGAGCCGACTTTTGTATTCATTAGCACGTGAAAAAATGATCCCGGATTGGTTCGGAAAGCTCAACAAATATAATGCTCCAATGAATGCCACTCTTTTCTGCATGGCCGTTTCAATTATTATCCCTTTTGCTGGCCGTAATCTTCTGGGTTGGGCCGTAGACATGTCATCAATAGGCGGGGCGATAGGTTTCGGGTACACGTCTCTTGCTGCAAGAGTATACGCGCGCAAGGAACACAAAAACGACATAGCAATATTTGGGACTTTGGGCTTCATATTCTCCGTGCTATTCGCTGTTATACTTTTCGTGCCTCTGCCATTTATTGCCGGTGTGTCCCTGTCATCTGAGGCATTACTGTGCTTTATCGCTTGGACGTTGTTAGGAGTAGTATTTTATCGCATAAGTCAATAAAAATTTATTCAGGAGGTTATTCATGATGAGTAAAAATTGTTTAATCATAGCGGTTCTTCTTGGCTTAGAGAAGCGTAGCAAGTATTTGTCTTCGTAGTAGTCGAAAATAATAGAGAAAAATACTGTTATCGTAAACGAAAGAAGTTGCATCTCGTCCCATAACAATAGCGATGTCGATAATGTTCCAGTAAAAAAATATCTTTTGCGATACGTAGAGTCATACGATATGATGATTTTTATGACGCACTACGAGAGCAATTTACAGGCATTTTTTACTCGTCCAATTTTTAACGGACTACCACTGTAACCGTTTTATTCGGCAAGTTTTGTATAAAGTCGAATTAAATTTGTTCAAAGAGATAATGCCAAATTTTGAAAAAATAACATCACCTGACCAATTAAATAATTATATCCGTGTTACCAGTCGAAGTAATTATTTTAGACAGGCCGAATCCAAACGGATTTTATGTTGACGGAGGAATTTTACAGGATTCATATAAATCCGGAGTTGGTCAGCTTCCAATTCCAGTAGTGTACGGCATGACATGGGGAGAACTTGCACAAATGATCAACGGTGAGGGCTGGTTAGAATCAGGAAAAAATTCATGTAATCTGACGGTTATACCATGTAAAAATTATTCACACAGCAAAAAAAGTTATTTAATCCGCAGACCTTCACCAAATATCAGGGATATGAGAGCAGTCTATCTTTATGCATCAATATGTTTTTTTGAAAATACGTTAATATCTGTCGGGCGTGGGACGGATTTTCCTTTTGAAGTTTACGGCAGTCCATATCTTGAAAACGTTGAAGGGTTTAATTTTTCGTTTACGCCACAAAGTACCAGCGGTGCACAAAATCCCCAGTTTGAAAATGAAAAGTGTTACAGGGACGTTATTGGATTGATAAATTAAGCGGTTCTGATAAATTGCGTACATCGGATATAGCGTTTCACCATCTTGGGGTTTTAAGCGCGGTCATTTTTGTGATTGGGATGGTTGCCGCGTGCTTTTCGAGCGTGGACTCGGCTCTGACTGCAATGACCACCAGTTTCTGCCTGGATTTTCTGTGTATGAATGAGACCCATGTGAGCGATATTGATTTGAAAAAACGGCAACGCGTACACCTTTGCTTTGTCGGACTGATGATCCTTACTATATGCGTTATTATTAATATCAATTCGAGCATAATAAACATTGTTCTCCAAACCGCAGGATATACACCTATATGGTGGAGGCGAGGAGAATCGAACTCCTGTCCGACGCAGGCAAATTATAATTTTCTACAGGCTTATTTTTGCTTTGATTGTCGTCAGCATCCAACCGCAAAACAGGTGAACACCTCCCAAGATTTCTGAGCTTTCCCGTTAATACAAAATCCGATATTTAACGAGGCATCCGCTTTTTATCACACCTCAGGCGAATCAGCAGAAAAATTCATCCCTCGATGTAGCAACTTAAATTATGCTGCTAATGCTAAATTATCTTCGACATTTATTGTCTCGTCCGAAATTTTTACTAGTTGTTACAGACTTTCCTAGACCTGCTTATTATAACGCTCCGTACGCCGTCGAAACCTGTCGCCCCCATTATGAAAAGCAAATTTAAATTTTAGTAATCTCTCATTTTTCCGCCCTCTCGAAACGCTCGCGCCATATCACGTTTTGCATCCCGATCAGCTATCATGTCGCGTTTATCGTGCACCGTCCGACCCTTCACTAAAGCCAATTCAACTTTTGCCCGCTTACCATCCTTTATATAAACTGATAACGGCACAAGCGTCAAACCCTTTTCACGAATCTTACTCCGCAACCTTATTATTTCATGACGGTGCAATAATAATTTCCTGTCGCGCTCAGGTTCATGATTGTAATACGTCCCCTTCTCATACGGAGAAATATGTACACCGCTTAACCAGACCTCTAAATTATTGTCGAGCACCGCGTAAGAATCTTTTAAATTTAAATTCCCTGCCCGAACACTTTTTATTTCAGTACCAGTTAAAACGATTCCGCACTCAAACGAATCAAGTATAAAATAATCGTGTCGCGCCTTCCGATTTTGTGCAACAGTCTTAAATCTTAAATTTTTATCATTTTCATTCTTCGACATGGCCGAATTTTAAATTTTTAATTTATTTATGTCAATTGTTTTTGTGTTACGCAGGCAAAATAATTTTAAAAATTTTCACGAAAATATATTTAATCCTTCCGTTATATTTCTTACGTGTTCAAGCGTCCAATTATTATTATTTTCAAGCTCGGAAATTTTAATTTTATCCTTGAACGTTATCCCTATCACATCAACCCGCCAAAATCCTCCCCAGCCATTCTCCTCAATAAATAATCTCGCAGATCTTATTAACGTCCGCAATTTTCTAGGCCCAATAGATTCCAACGGAGAAATAATTTTTCCTAACGTACGCGCTCGAACTTCGATTATAACAAGCTCATTTAATTTTTTGTCTATCGCTATAATATCAAGCTCACCAAATTCATTTAAAATATTTCGCGCTATAATTATCCAGCCTATTGAAATTAAATATTCTGCCGATTTATTTTCCGCAAATTTCCCAATTATTTGAGCTTCAGTCATTTATTTTAAATTTAATTTAATTTGCTCTTTTCTGCCGTGTCCTTGTCCAGCTTATACACCCAAGCTAATACTCGCGCTACTACTTCATATAATTCTGCTGGAATCTCGTCTCCAAGCTCAAGCGATATTAAAGCCGAAACAAGCGCAGCATCCTCAACAATCGGAACATCCGCTTCAATAGCCCGCTCTACAATTTTACGCGCTATAAATCCCTCGCCCTTCGCTAATAAAGTCGGAGCACGCATTTTATTTTTATCATATTTGACTGCTGCTGCCTGTTCACGTTTATTATTTTCGTCCGACATTTTTATTTACACCGTTATATCTAGTCCGCGACCTGACATTAATATCTCTCGTTCAACTTCAAATTTTTTTTGCGATATCCCTATAAACTGCACCGTTAATCCTACACCATCAAGCTCGCGCCTCAAATCCCTCCGACGTGCCTCCAAAATTTTACACGTTAAAGCCTTCTCAGCATTCAAAGTTAAATTACAGCCTCGACCATCACTCTCAACAAGTCCGCCAACTTCACCCAAAACATTCCCAGTAATTCCAAATCCAACCTGCCAATATTTTTGTCCGTCATCTTCAACCGAACGGCCAACGAAAATTTTAGCTGTAATATTTTGATTATTATCATCGCTCAAAGGCCAGTACGGTGCTGCTAATAACGCAGGGTTTACATCTTGTCGCGGAGATTTCATTAAAATTGATTGAGCTTGTAAAAATTTTGAAATGTCATCTTCACCGTTTTTCAAATCTCGTAAAATTTTAATTGGGTCTTCACCTTTTGATGCACGCTCTTTTAATTCTTTTCGTATTTTGTTCCATATTTCATTTGCTTGTTCTCCGTTCATGGCCGCATATTCGCTCAATAAATTAGCATTCTCCAAATTCATCGGAACATCCCGCGCCCATAATTCTATCAATGACGACAATTGATCCTCATTTGAACCAAGCCTGCGCCAAGCATCTTTTATACTTAATAAAACTTCATCAGATAACGGAAGACCACGCGATAATAATGCCGTCGCTAATTCACGGTCGCGCAAAGGTATTTGAGATAAAAATGATAATTCGTTCAGCGATAATCTTAAAACCGGAACTCCATCAGAACCCGAAGCATCCCAAACAGCCCGGAAATTTTCACCAGGTATTAATTGTATCGTTGCACGCGCCCGTAATTCCTGCGAAACTCCTTTTATGTCAACTCGGACTAAATAAGTCCCGTCATCATTTTGTGAGATCACTTGACCTTCTACAACTGTGCCCGTTCTTACTCCGGCTTGTCTTAAAATTTGCGCTGGTGCTAAAACTTGACCCGCTTGGCCTTGTCGTTGTATACCGCCCTGATTATTCGCGTAACTTTGATCGACTTGAACATTTAAATTATTTATTTCCGGCAAAATTTTCACCTCCAGCTCTCTTTAAAATTTTCTTACAGAATGATTTTCGGTGTATTTTACTCAAGCCTAAATCTGCCAAAACTTCACAATGTTTTTTTGTTGGATAGCCTTTATTTTGTGCCAGATCATATTTTAAATAATATTTGCTTAAACGTTTCATTAATCTGTCACGCATTACTTTTGCTACAACAGAAGCAGCTGATACTACACTTAATAAATTATCTGCTTGTATTAAAGGCCATTGATGAAAATTAAAATTATTGATGCCTATATTACCGTCAACTATCACGCAAATTTTTTCACGACTGATTTTAAAATTATTCTCCAAATCCCTCGCCAATAATTCCGAACTTCGACGCATAACATATAACGAAGCATTTAAAATATTTTCGCGCTCAATTTTTTTTATTCCGGCGTGAGCAATATGAAATTTTATTTTCATTTCCTGCATTATTTTAAATAATTTTTCGCGAGATTTGGGAGTCATTTTTTTGGAGTCACGCAATTTAAATTTTTTCAGTTCCAACTCTTGATCAGGCGTTAAAAATACTGCTGCCGCCATAACAGGCCCGGCCAATGCTCCCCGCCCTGCCTCATCAGTCCCAATTACGTAAAATCCTTTGTCGCGAAGTTCTTTTAAATTTTCTTGAGCCTCTTCAAAAGTTGCACGCGATTCAAATACACGATCATTAAAAAATCTCATTTGCCGTTCAATGTACATTTTTATTTAAATCCAGATTTGAAGAATTAAAATTTATTGCTAAATCTTCGCCGGGAATTTCAAGACAAAATTTGCCGAGCCGTCCAGATGAAAAAGCCTCAATAAATTTCCGTCCAGCTAATTCAAAATTTACATGGCCTCCTGAAATTAAACAGCCGTATTTCTTCCCGATTAATTCTAAAATTTCGCCGGGATTCAAATTATTATTATTCTCAACTGGAATTATTTCGGCCATGTCCTTGAATATCAAAAATTTTATTAATTCGAGCGCAGAACTTTCATAACCGCCAATTACTTCAGCTTTTGCGCAACCGAGCCACGATAAAATTAAATGTACACCCGGTTCAGCATGAGGATCCAAAATTCCCGGAGAATCAACGATTAACATTCCGTCATTTTTGTACCAGCTTACGGATTTTGTTACGCCCGGAACGCCTCCGACATTTGCCGAAGATTTTCCGATTAAAGCATTTAATAATAAAGATTTCCCAACGTTAGGAATACCTGCAACGGCTAAACGTAACTCGCGGTGAGCTGGTTTAAATTTTAAAATTGCACGTTTAATATTATTAATTCCTGATTTACTGCGAAGATCTGCGGCAAAAGTATTTTTATTTTCAAGCCATAATTTTAATTTATTTTCGTCCGTTAAATCTTTATGCGACAAAACTTTTATAACTGGTTTAATTTTATTAATTTTATTCATGAACGGCGCGGAAGTTGAGCCTGGTGCTCTAGCGTCCTTAACTTCGATCAAAATATCCAACTTTGATGCAAGCTCAAATAATTTTTTTGTACCTTTAGCCATATGGCCGGGATACCAAACTGTACGAGGCATTTTATTTTGATTTATAAATTTATTTTGGGATTCCTATTCTGTTTAACGGCCAATATCTGAAAAATACCGGGCCTTTTATATCTTCATCCGAAACAAATCCCCAATACCTTCCGTCCTGTGAATTAGGTCTATTATCGCCGAGCATAAAATATTTTCCTTCCGGGACTTTAAACGGAACTTCCGGGAAAAGATTATTCGGCTTTAAATTGAATCTGTCATGATATTTTACATAAGGCTCGTTAGTCGGTTCGCCGTTAATATAAATTACACCGTTTTTAATATCGACTGTATCTCCTGCGACGGCTATAACTCTTTTAACGAAGTCGCGGTCTTTATCAACAGGATATCTAAAAACGTAAACTGATCCGCGTGAAGGTTTTGTGAACCAGTTCCAGAATTTAGCAACTAAAACGCGATCGCCAACTTCAAGCGTGGGAATCATTGACCCCGAAGGAATCCAAAACGCCTGCACTATAAATGTACGTATTAACATGGCCAAAACGAACGCCCATAAAATTGTCTCTATAGTTTCCCGCCACCAAGATTTTGCGATTTCCGAAGCCAAATTAAATCTAACCTCCAAAACAAATAAATTATTTATATATAAATTCTAAAATATTAACGCTAAATTTTCATTAAAAGTTTTTATTTTGAAAATCTCATAAATTTAATTTATCCCCGTAAAAATTACATTTAATAAAATTATTGCACTGTTTAAAATTTTTTCCAGCAGTTTAAATCTGAAATGAGGGAGGAAATTTTTTTATTATGTCAAATCGTATCGTTTTAAATGGGATTTCTTATCATGGTAAGGGCGCAATTGAAAATATTATCCCGGAATTAAAATCTCGCGGGAAAAATAAAGTTTTTGTTTGCACCGATGAAAGTTTAATTAAATTTGGTGTCGCGCAAAAAGTTACGGATTTATTAAAAAATGCAGGGATCAATTTTGAAATTTACAGCGACATTAAACCAAATCCAACAATTAAAAACGTTCAGGACGGCGTAAACTCGTTTAAAAATGCTCAAGCCGATTCAATTGTAGCGATCGGTGGAGGTTCCGCAATGGACACGGCTAAAGCAATAGGAATAATTATAAATAATCCGGAATTTGCAGATGTTAGATCACTTGAAGGTGTAGCGCCAACAAAAAAACATGCGGTTTTTACAATAGCAGTCCCAACAACAGCAGGAACAGCCGCAGAAGTTACAATAAATTATGTTATTACGGATGTTGAAAAAAAACGTAAATTCGTTTGCGTCGATACAAATGACATCCCTGAAATTGCCGTTGTCGATCCCGACATGATGTCATCAATGCCAAAAGGTTTAACGGCCTCGACTGGTATGGACGCTTTAACACATGCGATCGAAGGTTATATTACAAAAGGTGCGTGCGCAATTAGTGATATGTTCCATCTTGAAGCAATAAAATTAATTTCTCATTCGTTGCGCGGAGCAGTCGAAGGAACTCCAGAAGGACGCGAAGGAATGGCACTCGGTCAATATATTGCAGGCATGGGATTTTCAAATGTCGGTCTCGGAATCGTTCACAGCATGGCGCACGGACTTTCAGCACTTTATGACACTCCACACGGTGTAGCCTGCGCAATAATTTTGCCGTACGGTCTCGAATATAATGCACCAGTCGCCGGAAAACGTTACCGCGCTATAGGTAAAGCGATGGGAGTCGACGGAATAGATTACATGAACGATGATGAAGCAGCTAAAGCAACAATTAACGCCGTGAAAAAATTATCCAGCGATGTAGGAATCCCGGCAGATTTAAAAGGAATCTTAAAGGAATCTGATATACAATTTTTATCAGAGAGCGCATTTGCTGATGCCTGTTGTCCCGGAAATCCAAGAGATACAAACGTAAACGAAATTAAAGAACTTTATAAGAGCATGATGTAAAAAGTAAAAATAAAATTTAATTTCCGTAAATGTTCACATGTAAATAAAATTCTGAAAAATTAAAATTTGATCGCTCAAAAATAAAAAATTCTGGAGGAATGTTTGTAACATGAAAAAATTTTTAATGTTAGTTTTATGTCTACTCCTCGTAATTTCTTCAGCGACAGTTTTAACAGCTTCTGAGAAAAGTTTTTTCTTAACGCTCGCCCATAATTTAGCCGAAGATCATGCGGTACATATTGCTATGATGGCTTGGGCCGATGCTGTAAACGAAAAATCTGACGGCTCAATTACAATTAATATTATTCCCAATGGTCAGCTGGGTTCTGAAGCTGATTGCGTTTCACAAATTCAGGCCGGACAGTTAGAAATGACAAAAGTTTCAGCCGGAACTCTCGCGAATTTTGCACCAGCTTGGAATTGCGTTTCAGTGCCTTATGTGTTTCGCGATAAAGAACATTTATATAACGTAATGAACGGCGAAATAGGAAAAGATTTATATAAATTAACCGAAAAAGATAATTTTATCGGAGTTGCTTGGCTCGAATCCGGCACGAGATGTTTTTACACTGCAAATAACGCAATAAGAAAACCAGCAGATTTAAAAGGCTTGAAAATTCGCACAATGGACAGTCAAATGGCTATTGACATGATGAACGCTTTCGGAGGTTCGGCGACCGTTATGGGTTACAGCGATATTTATACGGGAATGCAGCAGGGCGTTATTGACGGAGCAGAAAATAATATTACAGCTTTGAGAGATCACGCAGATGTCACAAAATTTTACTGCTACGATGAACACACAATGATCCCGGATGTTATAGTAATTTCATCAAAAGTCTGGAACGATATGAGCGACAATCAGAAAAAAATAATGAACGAAACAGCTTCGGCCATGATCGAAAATTATAAAACTTTATGGGCAAATTTCGAGGAAGAAGTAAAAGCACAAGTCGCCGGAAAAGTTGAATACGTTACGGACGTTGATAAAACAGCTTTCCAAAATGCAGTAAAACCGGTTTACGAAACTTTGAAAAAATCTGAACCAGAAACATTTAAATTTGTCGAAAGAATCCAGGCAGCGAATTAATTTAATAAATTCATTATGAAAGTTTGAGCGATTTCCGGTTTAAAAATTATAAATTTGGGAGTCGCTCTTTATTTTATGTTTATATTATAAAAATTTTGAGGAGATGATATTTTGAAGACGCTTGAAAAAATTTTGGATGCGGTAATGCGGTTTTTAATGGCTCTTTCAATGTTCACGCTCGTAGCTTTTGGGACGTGGCAAATTTTCAGCCGTTGGGTTTTAAAAGATCCGTCGACCTTTACGGATGAATTATTACGCTATGTTTTAATAATTGCCGGGATGATAGGCTCAGCATATTGTTTTTATCGTGACGAACATCTCGCGCTGACTCTCGTTACAGATAAAGCAAAAGGCTCGTTCAAATTTATTTTGAATTTTTTTATTGAAATTTGTATTTTATTTTTTGTAATTTATGTTTTCATTTATGGGGGCTTGAAACTCTCTGCAACGGCCACAAACGTTTCTTCAGTCATGCGAATACCAATGAAAACTCTTTATCTTATTGAACCTGTGTGCGGAGTAATGATTGTCGTTGCACGTATACTTAAGTATTTACAGGCCTTTTCAAAAGAGAAAGGCGGCGAAAATTCATAATGGTAATTACTGCTACGGTAGTATTATTTATCTCATTTTTTGTTATGCTCTTTGCAGGAGTTCCTATTTCAGCAGGAATTGGCATTGCTTCTGTAATTGCAGCTTGTGTGAGCGGAGTTACAACATTGGAAGGTTTTGCATTTACAGCGGCGCAGAAATGTTTTTCCGGACTTGATTCATTTTCACTGTTAGCTTTACCGTTTTTCTCACTCGGCGGCAATATAATGAATAAGGGTGGTATAGCTAGGCGTTTAGTCAGACTTGCACGTTTACTTGTCGGAAGTATTCCGGGTTATCTTGCTGCTACAAACGTACTTGCAAATATGTTCTTCGGTGCTGTATCCGGTTCGTCTGTTGCCGCAACTTCAGCAATGGGTTCTATTC
>ERZ842401.4318-NODE-4318-length-16671-cov-4.670017_pt1 | contig 16671 bp, 15 predicted proteins | sample MGYA00521270_ERZ842401 | MGnify/ENA primary metagenome ERZ842401 (study PRJEB31892, sample SAMEA3878208) | bioreactor metagenome | biome: Moose rumen | place: Sweden | collected 2011-10 | study: EMG produced TPA metagenomics assembly of the PRJEB12797 data set...
CCTGAGGCTCTACGCTCTACACGACTGCCGCATCACTCGAAATGTCGGATGAACCAATAAATGCCCAATCGTGAGTTGAGAATGCCCATTCATGAGTTGAGAATGCCCAATATCTAACAGGAAAAGGCCATACTCTATCTTTATTCAAGTATAAACGCATCATCCACGACAATTCATAAATACCTATGAATCAAAAACTTACGGTGAAGCTTTTCCTCAATGTCAGTATTAGAAAAATGGGAGGCTCATGCAGACGGACACTGACTCCCCCCAAACCCATCACCGTAACCAACTGGTTATGAACAACATAGAGAGTTGAACCACTTTTTTAAAAAAACAAAGTGGCTTTCCATTGATGTTTGAAAATTATTTGCTAATTTTGCACTGTGTATATCTACTTTCAAAGTATACAAGAAAATTATGGGCATATACATTAACAAGGGAAACGAGGGATTTCGCTCAATTCGCAATAGTGAGTATGTTGACAAGTCGGGGTTGATAGCCATTGTCAACTCAACGTTGCTTACAAGGCAACGCTTTAGTTGTGTTACGCGTAGCCGACGGTTTGGGAAATCAATGGCAGCAGAACTGTTACAGGCCTATTACGACCGCTCCTGTGAATCGGGCAGTCTCTTTGCTGACTTAGAGATTGCTCATCATCCGTCATTTGAGAAACATCTAAACAAATATCCTGTCATTTTCATCGACATAGGATTTTTCGTCAGCAGACATAAAGGGCGTACTGCCATCGACGAGATGGACAATGAGATTATAAGTGAAGTGAGCGAGATGTATCCTCATGTGCCAGTACACGAAGGAGACGACCTCATGAAATACCTCATACGTGTCAGCCTCGACACCGATGACAGGTTCATCTTTATCATTGATGAGTGGGATGCTATCCTGCGTGAGTGCGGACACATGCCATACGATGAAAACCAGACGGTGGCAGACAAGTATGTGGACTGGCTGCGCCGGCTTTTCAAGAGTGAGCCAGCCGTCCAAGTCTTCGCCGGGGTGTATATGACTGGAATATTGCCCATAAAAAAGTACAAGACCCAGTCCGCACTGAACAATTTTCTGGAATACTCCATGACGAATCCCGGCAAGCTGGCACGTTTTTTCGGGTTCACCAAAGAAGAGGTGATGACGCTGGCAGAAAGGCACGGCATGGACTATGAGGAACTGGCAAAATGGTATGACGGCTATCAGATAGGCGGTGAAGAGGCCATGTTTAATCCCAATAGCGTGATGGAAGCCATAAGAAACGAGTGGTGTGACAACTATTGGTCGAAGACCGGGGCGTATGATGCAGTGGCAGACTATATAGCGATGAACTATGAAGGTTTGAAAGATGGCGTTATCGCCTTGCTGGCCGGTGAGCGTCACCCCGTCGACCCTGCGGGGTTCAACAACGACCTCTCTGACGTACGCAACCGCGATGATGTGCTCACCTTGCTTATCCACTTAGGCTACCTTAGCTATGACCGTCGCAGGCAAGAGTGTTTTATACCCAATCTGGAGGTGGCCAAGGAAATGGAAAATGCCATCAAAGCTAACAAATGGAACAATGTGGTGGATGCCCTCAAACGATCAAGGGACTTGCTCAAAGCGACCCTGCGCAGCGACAGCGACTATGTAGCCCGAACCTTAAGATCTATCCATAGCGAGGAGACCAGCATATTTTCATACAACGACGAGAACTCACTGGCCTGCGTTATCAGTCTGGCCTATTACTATGCTCGCAACGACTACCACATACATCGTGAGTATCCTACAGGTAGCGGCTATGCCGACCTGGTGCTCATCCCAAGGAAGAATGTCTCGTCGCCAGCACTTGTCATCGAACTGAAATACAATAAAGAAGCACAGGCTGCCATCAGCCAGATCAAGACACGCAACTATCCTCAGGCTGTGGCCGATTATACGGGTGAAATACTCTTAGTCGGAATTAACTACGACAAGGATACGAAACAGCATGAGTGCATCATCGAATCGTATAACAAATAGCAATGTGCAATATGGAAAAGAAATATCCGATAGGCATACAGACGTTCTCGGAAATCATCAAGAATGAATACGTCTATGTAGACAAGACTGATCTTGTATGGCAACTCACCCACTATGCAAAGTACATTTTCCTAAGCCGTCCGCGTCGCTTTGGCAAGTCACTGCTCACGTCAACACTGGAATCATACTTCCGTGGAGACAAAGAATTGTTTGAGGGGTTGAAAATCATGCAGTGGGAAAAGGCGTGGAACGACTATCCTGTGATACGCTTAGACGTGAGCATGGCAAAAGGACAAGAGTCTGCCACTGCACTTCGCGAAAAACTGCAACTGCTTTTGAAACCCTACAAGAAAGCGTATGGCAACGATCCTGACGAAATTACGCCCGGAGGTGCTTTGGCCGGACTGATAAGACGTGCCTATGAGCAAACTGGCAGGCAGGTGGCGGTGCTCATCGACGAGTATGACGCACCGCTATTGGATGTGCTCCATGAGGAAGAATTGCTCAGTTCCATGCGCAGAGTGATGCAGGAATTCTACCAACCGCTGAAAGCCAGTGAGGAGATGATAAAGTTCTGCTTCATCACAGGCATCACACGCCTGAGCCAAATGAACATTTTCTCTACACTCAACAACCTTACCAATGTGTCACTGCTACCATCATTTGCTGCAATTTGCGGCATTACAGAGGAAGAACTACATAATACTTTGTCTCAAGACATTAAGCTTTTGGCCGACTGTTATAGATGTAGCGAAGACGAGATGAAAGACCTGCTGAAGAAAAGATATGATGGGTATCGTTTCTCTTGGGAATCGCCCGATATTTATAACCCGTACAGCTTGTTCAGTGCTTTCGCCAATAAAAAGATTAGCAATTACTGGTTTGAGACGGGAACACCCACTTTTCTGATTCAGATGATGCAGAAATTCAATTACAATATCACTTCAATGGACAATATCCAGTCCACCGACTATGCCATCAACCGCCCGACAGAGGCTATGACGACCATGGTACCGCTTCTTTATCAAAGCGGCTATCTCACCATTAAGGACTATGACCCTGAAAGTGATATATACACCCTGTCAATACCGAACCTGGAGGTTCGCATTGGATATACAGATGGGCTATTGCCTGCTTATGCAGGATTGGAAGGCGAGGATGTACAGGCTGGTTTCGCATTGAAGTTCTGGCGAGCGTTGAAAAAGAAAGATATTGATTTGGCTATGCGTGAGATGCAGTCGTATATGGCAGGCATTCCATATATTGAAGGTTTCAAAAAGAAACTGGCAGATGCTGCTAACGCAGAAGGGTTCTATGAATACACTCTGTATCTGATTTTCTCGATGCTCAACGCGTATGTCCGAACGCAGGTAAAATGTGCCGGAGGTCGTGTGGACATGGTAGTATGGATGCCCGATACCATCTACGTGTTTGAACTGAAGATCGGCGACACAGTCCAGACCGCCCTGAAGCAGATCAACGACAAGGGATATGCCATACCTTACCAGACCGACGGCCGGCCCGTTGTCAAGGTTGGTGTGAAGTTTGATGCGGAGAAGCGAATACCAGTGGAATGGGCTACAGCCAGATAATGCATTGACAACATGAAAAGTCTCGCCATCATCATACCGGCCTATAAGGCAGCATTCCTGCCTGCCGCACTCGATTCTATCGCTGCGCAGACCTGCAAGGACTTCACCTTGTATGTCGGTGACGATTGCAGCCCGGAACCTATTGGGGAAGTCATTGAGGCTTATCGGGACAGGATAGACCTCGTCTATCACCGCTTCGACAGCAACCTTGGAGGAACAGGCCTCGTGGCACAATGGGAACGCTGTATCGCCATGAGTCGTGACGAGTCTTACATCTGGCTCTTCTCTGACGATGACGTGATGGAACCGAACTGCGTGGAGGAACTGCTGAAACAAATTGATGCCACTAAGGGGGCATACGACCTCTACCACTTCGATGTCAATGAGATTGACGAAGATGGCAGAATAACGAAATCATTGCCACCCTATCCGCCAGTACTCGGTGCCTACGACTATTACAAGGGGAAAACTACGGGACGCTACCGCAGCTACGTGGTAGAAAACGTCTTCTCACGCAAAGTCCACAAACAGGCTGGAGGCTTTAAGAACTTCGACCTCGCGTGGGGCAGCGACGTAGCCACATGGTGCATCTTTTGTGGAGAAAAAGGAATGCGTACGATTCCGAATGCCCACGTATGCTGGCGGCGAAGTTCACAGAACATCACGCCCGACAAATCAAGGACGGTGTCGGAACGAAAACTGATGTCCGAGTGCGAGATGCTGACGTGGGCTTATAAATATTTTGGCATAGAGGAGGATATATGGACGGTGAACCGCACAGTGTTCGTCAGCAAAATGCAGCAGTACAAGGGCCGCGTCGGGTGGCGATGCCTGCGGTGGGCGTTCCATACATTCTTCCAGCAACATGAGCATCATGGTGCAATGCTCACAACGTTTCTGCTCATCATCCTTCCCAAGCACATATACAACCAAACAAAGAAGCAAAGATGAAGGCATATTTTGTAGTCAAGGAACCGTCGGAGCGAACAATCAATCACTTCGTTTCATCACTGGGGATGGCACTGGAAGCTCAGGGCTGTGAGGTGGTGTACGGTCTGGAGCGACTATGGACGGACGAGGTGCTCACTTGTGATATTATACATTTCCAATGGCCGGAAGGAATCTTTGGGCTTTTCAGCCATCATGTAACAGAAGAAGAACTCTTACGAATGGAGCACAGACTCACATGGCTGAAAGAACAAGGAAAGAAAATCTTCTGCACCTGCCATAACCTAAAGCCTCATACAAATAAAGATCAGGGTGTATTGCAGCTATATGACATGCTATACAGCTACGCTGATACCGTTGTTCATTTAGGGCATTATAGTAAGGAGCATCTTCAGTCACAATATAAAAAGACTCGTCATGTGGTGATTCCTCATCATATATATGACAACATATTTACCTTCTCAGCCTCTCAGCAAGAGGCACGTTGCCAGTTGCATCTTCCCCAGGACAAGAAGATTGTACTCAGTTTCGGCAAGTTCCGTAACGATGAGGAACGACAATTTGTATTGGAACTTAAAAACAAATGCAACCACTCCTCTTTCTTTGACAGACGGACTGAGGATGAGATTTTGTTTCTCATGCCAGGCTTTTATCGTGAGACCCTACACACCAAGAATCCGAAAAAGTTGATAAGAAGGCTATACCATACGATGAGATATAAGTTGGCTGGCATTCGCTTCAGCAACGAGGTCATCCCAGACGACTTGATGCAGTGTTATTTCCGAGCTGCCGACATAGTACTGATTCAGAGGTTGGACATTCTCAACTCCGGCAATCTGCCTATGGCATTTGCCGCCGGAAAGGTTGTCGTAGGTCCTAACGTTGGCAATGTCGGGGAAATACTGCGTGAGACAAACAACTACACATTCGATCCTACCAATATGGAATCTGCTGCTCTGGCTGTCCAGACGGCATTCAAGGATGGCAATGCAGACAAAGGTAACCGAAACAAGCTATATGCTGAACAGTTCTGGTCTTCTTCCGTGATAGCAAAAGCGTTGATAGACAATTATAAAATGGTAATGTCAGAGCCATGTGGCATGTTCGCCACTATTGATATTTCGCGGCGAAAATAACAGTGGGGAAATTTGGATTATTGTCCAAAAAACTGTACTTTTGCAAATGCTTCTTATCAAGAAGTGGGCATATGAAGCTTTACGACAGAGAGAAAGAATTGCATACGCTGGAAGTTATGGGAATATATATCAACAAAGGAAACGAAGGGTTTAGGTCAATTCGCAACAGCGAATACGTTGACAAGTCGGGACTGATAGCCATTATCAATTCCACGCTATATACAAATCAACGTTTCAGTTGCGTTTCTCGAAGCCGCCGATTTGGTAAGACGATGGCGGCCCAGATGTTGCAGGCCTACTACGACCACTCATGCGACTCACGCAGTCTTTTTGCCGACTTGGAAGTTGCCAGTCTCCCATCATTTGAAGAGCATCTGAACAAGTATCCTGTTATTTATCTCGACATGACTCGGTTCACGTCAGGGAATGACGGTAGCAACGTTGTCGGTGAGATAGAGAAAAGGCTGAAAGAGGATGTCATAGCAGCCTATCCCGAGGTTCCGCAGAAAGAAGATGATGATCTGATGGACCTGCTCTTGCGAGTGTGCAGCATGACAGGCCAGAGATTTGTATTCATTATAGACGAGTGGGATGCCCCATGCCGCATGTATGCTGCCAATCCACAAACGATGGACAGATATGTGGAATGGCTCAGACGTATGTTCAAGGATATTACTGCTATCCAAGTGTATGCTGGGGTATATATGACGGGTATCTTACCAATCAAGAAATATCAGACCCAGTCGGCACTAAACAATTTTCTGGAATATTCAATGACGAATCCCGGCAAGTTGGCACGGTTTTTCGGGTTCGCAAAAGAAGAGGGGATGACATTGGCAGAAAGGCACGACATGGACTATGACGAACTGGCGAAATGGTATGACGGCTATCAGATTGGCAGTGAAAAGGCTATGTTTAATCCCAATAGTGTGATGGAAGCCATCAGAAACGAGTGGTGTGACAACTATTGGTCGAAGACTGGAGCCTATGATGCAGTGGCAGAATATATAGCGATGAACTTTGACGGGTTGAAGGATGACATCATCTGTATGCTCGGTGGTGGCCGAGCCAAGGTAAACCCGTCCAAGTTCCAGAACGACATGTCGATAGTGCGAAGCAAGGACGATGCATTGACAGTGCTCATACATCTTGGATATCTATCGTATGACCGAAGGTGCAGCGAGTGTTACATACCAAACAAAGAGGTTGAGGGGGAGTTGCTGAATGCAGTCGAGGAAAACAAATGGAGCGAAGTCATAAAAGCCGTTGAAAAGTCAGAGGCTTTGCTACAAGCCACACTCCGAGGTGACACTGACTATGTGGCACGTGCATTGGACGTTGCCCATACGGAGCACACCAGCATCCTGTCGTACAACGACGAGAACTCACTGGCCTGCGTCATCAGTCTGGCTTATTACTACGCCCGCAACGATTACCACATACATCGTGAGTATCCTACTGGTAGTGGCTATGCCGACCTGGTGCTCATCCCAAGGAAGAATGTCTCGTCTCCAGCACTTGTCATCGAACTGAAATACAATAAAGATGCACAGGCTGCCATCAGCCAGATCAAGACACGCAACTATCCTCGGGCTGTGGCCGATTATATGGGTGATATACTCTTGGTCGGAATTAACTACGATAAACAGACAAAGCGGCACGAGTGCAGGATTGAGCACTACGCAAAGCCATGAAACAACAAAAAGACAATATAGCATTGCAGAACTGAAGAAGTCCTGCCGTCTGATAAGAAATGGAAAATATAGACAAGCCTCTCATCAGCGTGGTGCTACCCACCTACAACGTAGCGCAGTATTTGCAGCAGTGCTTAGAGAGCGTGGCTGCACAGACTTACCGTAATATCGAGGTCATCATCATTATCGATGGGGCTACGGATGGATCGTATGAAATTGCCAAGGAGTTCTGTAAGACCGATGGCCGTTTCTCCGTGTATTGGCAGGAGAATGCTGGCAGTGGGCCTGCACGCAACAATGGGCTTGCACACTGCCAGGGAGAGTTCGTCATGTTTGTTGACCCCGACGACTGGATAGAACCGGAGCTGTTGGAGAAACTGTATGAGGCTCAGCAGGATGGAGATTACGATTTGGTAGCTACAAGGAGAACCAGTGTCTTGTGTGACAATAACGATAAAGTCTTGAAAGTTATTCCTCGTCATTTCAAAGAAGAAACTATTCATGGGCAAAAGGAAATTCGCCAATCATATATTAGAATGTTAACTTCTGAAGTTGTGGGTTCTCCTACGCAAAAGTTATATAAAATGTCGATCATAAGGAATTCTGGTGTCGAGTTCCCTCCTTTACGCAGGTCGCAAGATGTTGCTTTCAATTATAGGTATTATTCCTGTATTCAATCGTTAAAGCTTATTTCGTATAGTGGTTATAACTATAGAATAATGGCAAAGCGTGCGCCGGGTAAAAGTGGACAGGATTATTATAAAACGATTGAATGGTTCTACAATGACTATCAGCGTCTTTATCAGTCATGGAATATGCCTTTCCCGGAACAAGACTTGTGTGATTTCTTTTTTAGAGTACGCATTTATGCCAACTTGCAGCAGTTTGCTGCACATGGTTGGGACATGAAGCCCGTCGTTGAGAATCCAACGATTCAACATATCTTTCTAACGGCAAAGCCTCAGACGTTTTATCTGAAAACTGTCAGGAGCCTGCTTTGTAGGCGGAAATATGAGATGCTGAGGATATTTCTGATTATGATTATGTTTGTTAAACGGTATTTGAAGAGATGAACATCAGTTATACGACAAGACACCATTTGTGCTTAGGTTGTGGCTTATGTGAAGACATTTGTTCACAAGCTGCTATAACTATAGATGTTCGCCAAGGAGAATACCGTCCGAGCGTCGATGAGTCCCTTTGTATCGGCAGTAAATGTGGACGATGTTCAGATATATGTCCTGGGTTAGGTGTTGACCTTTTAAAATTATCAACAAGGCAGGACTCTCTAACGAACGGTCATGTTACGTGTAATGAGTATCTCGGCCGCTATGTACAACTTTATACCGGTCATTGTACAAATGAGAATATCAGATATCATTCTGCTTCCGGGGGATTGGTTACAGGTCTGTTGGTTTATCTGCTCGAGAAAAAGATGATTGACGGAGCTGTCGTGACACGGTTCTCTTCAATCGACCATCTGACGCCGGAGGTTTTTATTGCGCGTGATACTGAAGAGTTGATTTCTGCCCGAAGTTCCAAGTATTGTCCAGTATCTATGCAGGGCATCAGGAAAAAAATAAGAGAGGCTGAAGGAAAATATGTTATTGTAGGATTGCCTTGTCATTTGCATGGATTCAGGAAGATTGAAGAAAAGGACAAGAAATTCCGTGAACATGTTTTTGCATATTGGGGACTGTATTGTTCATCTGGCAGGACATTTCACCTGACTGATTATATCCTTCAACAAAGACATATCAATCAAGATGACATCCGTTATTTTTCCTATCGTGACGAGGGGTGTTTAGGCTCTTTAGTGGTCAAATGTGGTAATAATGTATATAAAGAAAAATACCAAAGTTATTTTCATCCGCTTCGAAGCATTTTTATTCCTCGTCGTTGTCATTTCTGCATTGACCACTCAGCAGAATTGGCTGACATATCATTTGGAGATATACATATAAAGCCCTATTCCGATGATACCATAGGAATTAATTCTTTGATAGTACGCACTCCTCAAATGAATGAATTGTTGCAACAAGCCATGACGGATGGAGCTATCGTTGTGGAAGAACTAAACGAGGAGACATTAGTGGCTTCTCAGAAAATGGCCAGGGTAAAGAAAACAAAATACGCCTCCTTGGTCTATTGGTGCAAACGAATGGGAATGACAGTCCCCCAATACGATGTAAAACCGTATTCCAAAATAGGATTTGTAAAGTCCCTACTCTATTTGATAAATCTAAACCTGCAATACCAAGTGGGACATCATCGTAATATGTGGTTTTTTATAAAATACATGATAAAGAAAAGAAAGGCATGATGAAGATAGGCTGTGTTATAGCATATTCCAAGGGTCACAACAACTATGGAACTTCGCTTCAAGGCTATGCTTTGGTTCGGAAGATTCAGGAATTGGGGTATGATGTAGAGATTATAGAATACATCAAACGACTCTCACTGATTGATAAAATTAAATACGTTATCAATGCTATACGTGCTGGCGAAATAAAAGTGCTGAAAAGGAAAGTACGGGGTAAAAGAGCATATCATCATCCTCAGTATGCAGAAGGCCTGACATTGCGTACCCAGGCTGTAGATGCCTATAAAAGCAAGAAATTGATTCCATATTTTCATCGCTACGCAGGGTTTAAGGCATTGTCTGAAGGTTCTTTAAATTATGATGTCGTGGTTGTCGGGTCTGACCAGGTTTGGACACCATTATCACTACCCAACAAGTTCTTTAATTTGTTGTTTGTGAAAGATTCTGTGAGAAAGGTGTCTTATGCCAGTAGTTTCGGTGTAAGTCATATTCCTGATTTCCAGCAAAAGGCCACAGGTCATTATCTTGACAGGTTCTATAAAATCAGCGTCAGGGAGCAACGCGGAAAAGAAATTGTAGAAAGTTTAAGTCACCAGCAGGCATTAGTAGTGGCCGACCCCACACTATTACTTACTAAAGAAGAATGGGAAAAGGAAATAGCTGAAAACATATCGGATTCTACCGCTCAGAATGTTGCAAGGACAGAAGGAACACCATATATCTTTTGCTATTTGATTTCGCCCAACAAAGAAGCACGTATTCAGGTACAGAGATTGAAGGACGAGACTGGCCTGCCAATGATCACCATCAGACACATGGAGCAGTATCGCGAGATAGACGAAACGATAGGCGATGAAGCTCCATACGCTGTTGACCCCAATGACTTCGTCAGATATATCAGTAAAGCACAATTTGTATGTACGGACTCTTTCCATTGTACGGTGTTCTCTACGTTGTTTCATCGTCCATTTATGACTTTTTATCGTACCAGTCATCAAGTACGTTCAAACAGGAACTCAAGAATTGATTCTCTGTTTGAGATTTTAGGAATCAATAAGAGCCATATATTTAAAGATGACATCTTAAAGATTAAAGAACCGATAGACTGGAATAGGGTAGATAACAATCTTGAAGAACTCAGATTAGATAGTTTAAAATTCTTGAAAACAGCATTAAAGTAATGAAGCAAGTTCTCTTTGTCGGTTGGATGAATCAAGGAAAACCGCCTGTGGATGGTGAGACTGCCAAGAACCAGTATATCATTGCAGAACTGAAGAAATACTGCCGCGTGACGGTGTTGGACTTCTACCAGAAGAACCGCCATCCGTGGATATACGTACAGGCACTGTGGGCATTGGTGAGCCAGCCGCAAGCCACAATTATTTTCTCCACATCAGCAAAAAATGTATACGGCACATTGAAATTGTTTCGTGCCTTGCACCTGAAACGGGATGTGATACACTGGGTCATAGGTGGAAAATTTGGAGATAACATACAAAACGGAGTGTTTGACGCTGAAGTATTCGGTTATCCCAAATATACATTTGTTGAAAGCCACGTTATGGTCAAACAACTACAAGAGTGTGGAATAAAAGGTGTCTCGCAACTTCCTAATTTCAAGGCTATTCCCTATTCCCCTGATTTGCACAAAGCACTCAACAACAGAAAACAAAGTTCTAAGACACGCTTTGTCTTCCTAAGTCGTGTAATGCCTGAAAAGGGATGCGACTATATATTAGAAGCCATAAAAATGCTGAATGGAAAAGGACTGCATAATCGATTCTGTGTTGATTTCTATGGGAAAATGGATGAGGCATACGAAGAGAGGTTTACCCAAATGGTTAATCAGCTTGACAATGCTAATTATCATGGTTTACTCGACTTGAAAAATGCCACAGGCTATGACACACTATCCACCTATCATGCAATGCTGTTCCCAACCTACTGGAAAGGTGAAGGGTTTGCAGGTGTTTTTATTGATGCTTTTATTGCCGGGCTTCCTATGTTGGTGTCAGACTGGGCGCATAATTCCGAAATCATAAGGGATGGCGAATTGGGAATACTATATCCTGTGCATGACGTGAAGGCACTGGCTGACACAATGGAGAAATGCATTCTTGGAGAAATCAAATTGGAGGAAATGTCTGCTCATGCGCGGCAAGAGGCATCGAAATATGATGCTGCACAGGTCTTGAATGAAGATTATTTACGGAGTATTGGACTGATTGAGCAATGAAAACTGTCATACTTTTTTTTGTTAATCTACTGGTGAAGCTGCGCATCCTCACTCCTATTCGGGTGGCAAGGCTGAAGTTCTTCTACAAGCTGCACCGCTGGCCAGATTTTGAGCATCCTCGTGACATCAACGAGAAAATCAACTGGCTGAAGTTCTATGGCGATACAAGCCTGTGGCCTGTGTTGGCAGATAAATTCGCTGTCAGGGAGTATGTTAGGGAGTGCGGTCTGGGGGAATGTCTGATTCCACTGATTGCCAAATGGGACTCTGCCGATGCGATTGTTTGGGAAACCCTACCCCAGCAGTTTGTTATGAAATGCAACAATGGCAGTGGCGACGTAGTGCTATGCCAAGACAAAGACAAACTGGACAAGAAAAAAACACAAAACTATTTCCAAAAGCAATTGAACAAGAAATACGGCATGTTAACTGGTGAGACACATTATGCATTGATAAAGCCCTGCATCATTGCCGAGGAGCTACTGGTTGACTCTTCACAACATAGCGAAAGTATTTCTCTGATTGACTATAAAATCTGGTGCTTCAATGGAACGCCTGCATACATCGTATGTTATAGCAACCGCCACGACAAATACTATTGCGAAATAGGGGTCTATGATGCCAACTGGAACAGCCACACGGAATTCCTAAGATACTCTTCTCACTATAAAAAAGAGAAGAAACCCATGGCACGCCCACAATGCCTTGAAGAAATGCTGGCTATCGCTTCTCGTCTTTCAAAAAACATTCCACAAGTAAGGGTTGATCTCTATGAAACAAACAAGAAAATATATTTCGGTGAAATGACGCTCACATCAAGTGGTGGCTATATGGCTCACTTCACGCAAAGTTTTCTCAACAAACTTGGACAACTAACAGACTTACCTATAGATATACATGATATAGCAGCCAACAGCAACAAATACACATGAAACAGAAAGTAATGGCAGTAGCCTCAATAGGCGGACACTGGGTGCAGCTGCTGCGGATAGCACGGCCCATGGAAAAGCGTTTTGATATGGTGTATGTATCCACACATCGGAAGTGTGCGACAATGGTAGAGGGCCAGAAGTTCTATCAGACAGAAGACTTTAGCAGGTCAGACGCATGGAAAATGATTCCTTCGTTTTTCAGAATGATCAAACTGGTGTGGCAAGAAAAGCCCAAAGCCATCATCACGACAGGAGCCGCACCTGGTCTGATGGGCCTGCTGGTGGGCTGGATGATGAGAAAAAAGACTATCTGGGTGGACAGTATTGCCAATGTGGAACATCTGTCGCTGAGTGGGCGCATAGCCTCAAAGATTGCCTCAAGAACATACACGCAGTGGGAAGATCTTGCCGAAGGCAGGATTGTCTTTGCAGGAAACATTCTTGGAAAGCAAGAAGCAAGTGCGGAGTGATGGACAAAAAAAATGGTTTGAATTATGATTTTCGTTACAACAGGAACACAACTGCCTTTTGACCGCCTAATCAGAATCGTTGATGAGATGGCACCTGAACTGAACGAGGAGGTCGTGGCTCAAGTCTACCAATACGGATTCACGCCTCGGAATATTAAAACAGTGGACTTCCTGGCACCAGATGAGTTTAACAAACTCTTCGACCAAGCCAGGCTCATTGTGGCACATGCCGGCATGGGCACAATACTGTCTGCATTGCAACGGGGCAAGCCCATCATCGTGTTTCCACGCATTGCCGCCTTGGGGGAGCACCGCAACGAGCACCAGCTGGCCACGGCTCGAAAGTTTTAGGCAATGGGCAGTGTGCACGTAGGTGTTATATGTAGAACTCTTTGCCAAATTTAGGGTTATTTCTACTTGTTCTATCATAAACTATAGTTTCTTTTGGTGGTATCGAGGCTTTTTCGTACCTTTGCAAGCATCAGTGACAGACTGGAACTATTTGCTGAGAAGGTCGCAAGCGCTATGGGGGAATATGAATAGTAATAAAAAAGCGAGACTTATGAAGATAATACTGACTGGAGCCACAGGATATGTGGGAGAAGGAACGCTGCTTGAACTGCTAAAGGTCGATGCAGTGGAAAAAGTGTTGTCCGTCAGCCGTAAGCCGACAGGCATCAAGCATGAGAAACTGGAAGAGTATCTGGTGCAGGACTTCATGGCACTGAAGGAAGGTGACGAGCATTTCAAGGGATACGATGCAGTATTCTTCATTGCTGGCATTACATCTGTTGGAACGCCAAAGGACGTTTATGTGCGTATCTCTCAGGAGATTCCCTTGCACTTTGCCGACATCATGCCCGACAAGGAGCGTATGACCTACATCTATCTCAGTGGTGCAGGTACAAGTCCTGACGGCAAACAGTTCTGGCAGCAAGTAAAGAGCAAGACAGAGGCAGAGATTCAGACCAAAGGCTTCATGCGTACATTTGGCTTCCGGCCTGCTATCATGAAGTGGGCAAAAGGACAGAAGCATATCCAGACGATGCAGTACGCTTTCCTTCCGTTCTACCCCCTTATTCGTCTGATGGGACAGGCAAACAATATGAAGGAAGTTGCCTTGTCTATGCTTACGCTGACACGCGACGGCTATCATAAGTTCGCCATCGACCCGAAAGATATAACACAACTTGCAAAGAACTTCTAAAAACAATCAAATAACAATGCTTATAAAGGATTCGATTAAGAGAGAGCAGAGCGAGCTGGCTCGTTCTGCCGAACGTGAGAACCAACGGTCGCTGGCCGAAGGGAAAAGCAATTATCGTACGAAGTACAAAAGTTTTGGATCAAAGCCGTGGATGCTTCCACAACCCGTACTGATTATCGGTACTTATGACAAAGAAGGTAAACCCAATGCAATGAATGCTGCTTGGGGAGGACAATGGGATATGCACGAGATTATTATCTCACTTGGTTCCCATCAGACAACTGACAACCTCAAAGAGAACGATGATTTCACCGTCTCTTTCGCAACTGTTGATACCTTGGTCGCTTCTGACTATGTTGGCATCGTTAGCGGCAGGAACACACCCGATAAGATGGAAAAGACTGGCTGGACTATTGAGAAGGCCCCTAACGTGAACGCCCCCGTATTCAAAGAGCTTCCGATGACGTTGGAGTGCCGTGTAAAGGAAAAGATAGACGAGAGTGAGACGGGCTATTATCTGGTTGCAGAAATTGTCAACATCCTCTGCGACGAGAAATACCTTGCTCCTGACGGCAACCCAGATGTGGAGAAAATGGAGATTATCACCTACGACCCCGTACACCATACTTACATTCAGTTAGGGAAAACTGTGGGTAAGGCATTCTCAGACGGCAAACAGTTGAAATGAGCTTCATCAAGTACATAGCAGACGAGAGCCACTATAAAGAAGTCCTGTCTCTGTAGAGAGTATTGTTCTGACCCTATAAAATAAAGAGTGTATGGAGATAATAAGAGCGACAAAGACTGCCGAGCAGGCAGGAGCCTACTATGTACGCATACAGGCAATGGCACGGAAGCACAAGATACCGCTTAACCTGGAGTTTGACGAGCATGATACGCCTGAAACAAAGTATATCGTTATCGTCGATGACTATCTGCCTGTGGCCACCTGCCGTCTTTATGCCATTGACAATGACTGCGTGATGCTGGGCAGAATCGTCGTTTTGCCTGAATATCGAGGTCAAGGCATCGGTACGCTTGTTGTGAAGGAGGCAGAGAAATGGGCAAAGGAACTGGGCTTCAAAACGGCTGTGGTAGAGAGCCGGGACAACAAAATCCATTTCTATGAGACGATGGACTATGTGGCTGACCTGTCTCGGAAGATTGTCGGCGAGACATTCACTTGTTACAGAATGGAGAAAACACTAATATGATGGAAACAAGGAAACATATAGCAGCACAGAGAAGTTTGAGGGCCAAGACTATATACCCTTTACCGGGAAAGAGTGCATAGGGTTTACGGGGTAAAGGTGTATAGACTTCGGGGGGATAAAGTTTGCCACTTGGGGGGGATAAAGTTTGCCACTTTAGGGGGGTAAAGTGTGCCGGTTTAGGGGGGCAAAGTCCGTCAGTTTACCCCCCTAAAGTATATAGACTTTACCCCTGTAAACTGTATAGACCTTGCCCCCGTAAAGGGTATACACCTTTGGGGGGTAAAGTATATACAGTCTTGGGGGAAAGGTGTGTATAGTCTTACCCCAAAGGAATATACTCTCTTACCCCAAAGGTGTATATAGTCTTCAATACGCTGTGTATAAGGACTTTACAGACAGGTCTTTAAACATAAAAGAAGCCAAAAAGAAAGCCCCCCGTTCCCAAAGCGGGAACGGAGGGCCTTGATATAGATGGATTCGTGAAATACGATTACTCAGCCTTTGCATCTTCGGCAGCAGATGCTTCAGCAGGAGCCTCTGCAGCAGGAGCAGCCTCAGCGGCGGGAGCCTCTGCCTTTGAAGAACGGCGCGAACGACGGGTCTTCTTGCCCTCACCCTTCGTGGTCTTCAGCATGTTCTCATCAAAGTCAACAAGCTCGATGAATGCAATGTCAGCACCATCACCCTTGCGGAAACCGAGTTTAATGATGCGGGTGTAACCACCGGGACGGTCGCCCACTTTCTGTGCAATCGGGCCAAAAAGCTCTTTCAGTGCCTCTTTGTTCTGCAGATAGCTGAACACTACGCGGCGTGAGTTAGTGCTGTCGTCCTTAGAGCGCGTGATGAGCGGCTCAACATATTTCTTGAGTGCCTTTGCCTTGGCGAGGGTCGTAGTGATTCTTTTGTGCA
>ERZ842401.4319-NODE-4319-length-16665-cov-7.082721_pt1 | contig 16665 bp, 16 predicted proteins | sample MGYA00521270_ERZ842401 | MGnify/ENA primary metagenome ERZ842401 (study PRJEB31892, sample SAMEA3878208) | bioreactor metagenome | biome: Moose rumen | place: Sweden | collected 2011-10 | study: EMG produced TPA metagenomics assembly of the PRJEB12797 data set...
TTCTAAGCTGTATATTTAATAATATCGCGATGGCCATGATATTCGTGGTCAGCGAACTTACCCCGTAGCTCATCAGCGGCAAAGGGATACCCGTAACCGGCATAATGCCTAAGGTCATGCCCACGTTGACCAGCACATGGAAGGCCAGCATGGACGTAATGCCCACCGCCAGCAGGCGGCCAAACATATCGCTGGCATCTTTGGCAATCTGCGCGCCGCGCCAGAGTACCACGAGATACAGCAGGAGCAGCACCACAACGCCGATAAAGCCGAGTTCCTCACCGACCACAGCGAAGATAAAGTCCGTGTGGTTTTCCGGCAAAAAGTCCAGCTGGCTCTGCGTGCCTTGAAAAAGCCCCTTGCCAAAGAGCATCCCCGAGCCAATGGCAATCTTTGATTGGATGATGTGATAGCCCGAGCCCAGAGGGTCAACATTGGGGTCCATAAAGACCATAATGCGCATCTTCTGATAATCCTTTAAAAAATGCCAGAGTACAGGCAGCATGGCAATACCTGCCGCAAACAGCCCGCCAAGGAGCCTGAGGTTAATGCCGCTGACAAAGACCATCCCCAGGAAAATCGCCATAAACACCAGCGAGGTACCCAAATCCGGCTGTTTCAGCACCAACAGGAAGGGCAGCCCTACATAAGCCGCCACCGGCAGCAAATCATGCAGCGTGTTGAGTTTGCCCACGCGTTCTTCGAGCATGGTCGCCAGCGACACAATCATAATGATTTTGGAAAACTCCGAGGGCTGAATACTGATGGGGCCGATAGAAATCCAGCGCTGGGCGCCCAACGCCGACTGCCCCACGAGCATAACCGCCAGCAGCATGACGAGATTGAAGATGTAGAGCTTGTTGCCATAGCCCTGCAGCATCTTGTAATCAAAGTTCATCAAAAACGCTGCCAGCGCAATATTCACCGCCGCAAAAATGCCCTGCCGCGCCACGAACCAATAGCGCTCGTCCCCGGGCGTATTGATATGCGTAGCACTGCCGATGATGACGATACTCATGATGAGAATCCCCAGCGCAGCCGCCAGCAAAGTCAAATCCGTACGGCGCAAAATCGTTTTTGTCATACCAGTCTATCTTCTCTCAATGCTCGCCCTTGTCATGCTTCATACGGCTGACGGGAATATTGGCCACGAGGGCTACGGAATCGTCGTCATTGGCCAGTGATATATCCATATCCTGCTGATTGATTTCCATGTAATTGGAAATCACCTTGATGATGTCATTTTTCAGATTATCCATAACTTCAGGAGAGATATTGGCACGGTCATGGATCAGCACCACTTTCAGGCGGTCATGGGCAATCTTGCCGGTTTCTTCTTTTTTGCCAAAAATTTTCATCAATGCCTCCAACATACAACCCCCTCCTTTCAGCGTCTGAACATACGTTTCAAGCGTTTCCACCAGCCGCCATCCTTATGGAATTCCATGAAGGGGATATCCTCACCCAGCATACGGCCCACGATATTGCGGTAAGCCTGTCCGGCCTCACTGTCACTTAACATCACACAGGGTTCCCCCTTGTTGGTGCTGGTAACGACCTTCAAATCGTCCGGCACCTGCCCGATGCAGTCGAGAGAGAGGATATCGTTAATTGCATCCATATCCAGCATGTCGCCGTCTTCCACCATCTGCGGGCGGATACGGTTGACGATGAGTTTTATATTTTCCTTGTCGGCGCGTCCGAGTTCGCCGATAATCTTATCGGCATCGCGCACTGCCGAAATCTCCGGCATCGTGACCACGAGCGCCGTATCCGCTGCGGCAATAGCCGTCTTGAACCCCTGCTCAATACCTGCCGGACAGTCGATGATGATGTAGTCAAATTCCGAGCGCAAATCGCTGCAGAGTTTTACAAGCTGTTCCGGATTTACGGCCATCTTGTCCTTTACCTGCGAAGTCGGCAGCAGGAACAGATTGTCGTATTTCTTGTGGCGCACCAGCGCTTTTTTATACGCCACACGGCCTTCCGTTACATCAATGAGGTCATACATGATGCGGTTTTCCAGACCTAAGAGCAGGTCGAGGTTTCTAAGTCCCGTATCGGTATCCACCAATACCACTTTTTTACCGCGCATGGCAAGTCCCATGCCCAGGTTAGCCGTTGTCGTAGTCTTACCAACACCGCCTTTGCCAGAGGTTACTACATAGATTTCACTCATATTGCTTTATCCTGCCTTTCTATTGGTTCGATTACGATTTGACCGTCTTTTATGGAAGCGCGTTCCGCGCGGTCCGTCTTTTCCATCTCGTCAGGGGATCTGGCGATAAGATTGGATATTCTTATCTGTGTAGGCATCAGATGGTCGGCAATAATAAATGCCGTACTGTCCCCGTAAGCGCCTGCATGTACCATGCCGCGGCAGGTACCACGGATATCTATGCTGCCGCCGGCAATGATCTGCGCTCCGGGATTCACGTTGCCGCAGACCAGCACAGAGGATTTCGTGCGAATCTCCTGCCCGCCGCGCAGCGTTTTGTTGACGACCACCATTTCCTGCGGTTTTAATTCCTCCGGCTGGCTGCTCGGCATCTGCTGCTGCACCTGCTGCTGCACCTTTTCGGCCTTTTCCTCCGGCTCCGGCTTTTGGGTGCGGCAGATAAGACCGTACCCGTGGAAGAGCTGCTGTAATTCATCCCGCTCACTGCCCATGAACGCATCGCGCGGGATAAGTACCAGGGTTCCCCGCAAGAAGAATGTGGTGCCGGAATCGAGTTTCTTTTTCAGGTTTTCCCGCACATCTTCAAAGGATGCCTCCGGGGCAAAGCTCAACTGCAATCCAAGGGAAGTTCCCTTGATTTTTACAATATCTTCACTCATGGCTGCCCTCGTTTCTATATAAAATAGTCTTTCCTTACATCATTTTTTCATCGGTTCAGCGGCATTTTCCGGTTTATTCAGACCGAACCAGGCCTCCAGGACCTTGCGCCCGATAGGCACTGCGGACTGGGAGCCAAAACCGCCCTGTTCCACGATTACCGCCACCACAATATCGGGATTAGCAAACGGCCCGTAGGCCACAAACCAGCCGTGGTCACGGCCATGGGGGTTCTCGGCGGTACCGGTCTTGCCCGCAATCTCAATGGGGAAGCCCCGGAAAATCGACGCTGCGGTACCATATTTGGTCACGTCATGCAGACCCGCCTGTACCAGCTGAATATCGGCTGCCGGCACGTCGAGCTGGCCTAGAAGTTCCGGCGTAAATTCCTTCACCGTCCTGCCGTCCGGCCCCACGATGCGGCTGACCAGATGGGGCTTATAGCGCTTGCCGTCGGCAGCGATTTCTCCCATGACCATAGCCGCCTGCAAGGGCGTCACCAGATTGAAGCCCTGACCGATAGCAGCATCGAAGGTTTCCGACAAGTACCAGTCGCCGTCTTCAAAGTTCTTCTCCTTGTACCGGCGATTGGCCACCAGACCATCCGACTCATACGGCAGGTCAATGCCCGTCGTCTTACCCAGACCAAACATGCGGGCATATTTTTCCAGCCGGTCAATGCCCAGACGATTGCCCATCTCGTAGAAGTACACGTTATCGGAATGCGCCATGGCCTGCTGGAAGTTGATAAGCCCCAGAGCCTCGCCTTCGGCGTTGCCTTTAGGGATAATCCAGTGATGGCCGCTGTCCATGATGAGCTCGGACGGCGTAACTACCCCTTCGGTGAGTGCCGCCGTACCCGTGATAATCTTAAAGGTGGAACCCGGCGGATATTCGCCCGTGATGGCCTTGTTATCCATCGGATGATACGGATTGCTGTTCAGCTTGTTCCAGTCCTTGGAAGAAATCCCATGCGCAAACAGGTTCGGGTCAAAGGCCGGACGGCTGACCATGGCCAGCACTTCCCCCGTCTGGGGATTTAAGCACACCACCGCCGCCGCATTGGCATGAATGAGTTTTAACTGCTCATCCACGGCTTTTTCAGCTGCCGTCTGCAAATCCTTGTCGATGGTGAGATAGAGGTCGTCCCCCGGAATCGGCGGCTTATTGCCGATAATCTGCACGGGCTTGCCCGTCACATCCACCTCGACCTGCTGACCGCCGTTTTCACCGCGCAGTTCCTTGTCGTAGATTTTCTCCAGACCGAACTTGCCGATGATATCGCCGCTCTTGTAGCCCTCATCCTTTTTCTTCTCCAGTTCCATGTCATTTATCTCACTGACATAGCCATAGGTATGCGCCGCTTCTTCCTTGTTCATATAGTCACGGATGGGCTGCACTTCAATGATGACACCGGGATAATTATTCTTTTGTTCCTCGATAATGGTCACAATATCGGGGGTGACATCCGCCTTAATCCGAATGGGGTCAAACCCCGTATGGGCATCGATTTTCTTCTCGATTTCCTCCACCGGCACCTTTAAGAGTTCAGACAGACGTCCGATGACCACCGGGTCAATCTTGGTCATAACCGGCATCAAGGACACCGCAAACCCCGGACGATTCTGCACGAGAAGCTGCCCATTGCGGTCATAAAAGGTACCTCGGGGCGCCATGGTCGGAATAATGCGGATGCGATTGCCTTCGGCCAGGCGGGCGTAATAATCCCCCTCGTAAATCTGCAGGTAGCCGGCCCTGCCTATAAGGATGGCCACCACCAGCACCGACAGATAGCCCAAGACATTCAGCCTGCCACCAAATTCGTCATTTTCGACCAAAAAGTATCTCTCCCATAAAAAAGGCACCCGAAAGGTGCCTTAATCAGTTTGTTTCTTTTACGCTGAGTTTCTTATCCAATTGATAGACAAAAAAGTGCACCGGATAGGCAAACGCCAGCTGATAAATCAGCATGGGCAAAAGCGAAACCTGCACATTGCTGATTGGATTAAAGCGATACCCTAATAATACCATAAGTAACGCCAAAATAAAATAGTTTAACGCCGTAATGCCCAAAGATGCAAACACCGGCAAAAAAAACTGTTCCTTATAAACACTGCTGGCAAAGCGTCCGCAAAGATTGCCCAAAAGCATATAGGAAAAAGCGTGCACACCGAAATATGTTCCCGTGGACAAATCCGTAATGAGCCCTGTGACAAAGCCCATCAATGTGCCATGCTCCTTGCCCTGCAAAAACGCAAAGGAAGTCGTTAAAAGCAGCATGAGGTTGGGACCTATGCCATGATAGGTAATAAGCGGGAAAAAGGACGTCTGCAAAACATAGAGGGCCACCACGAGTGCGGCCAGCCTGCCAAAATTATTCATGGCTGTTCCTCCGCCTGTGTATCTGCTATGCGCTCTCCCGTTACGGGGTCCGTTTCCGTTCCCGGCGTCTGCACGGGAGGCTTGATGGGTTCGGGCGGCGCTTCACGGGAGGCGGTAATCACCATAACATCCTCGAGCTTCTGGAAGTCGACGGCGGATTCCAGCACGCCGATTTTTAAAAGCCCCCCATCATCATTTTTGAGGCTGCTGACCAGACCTACGATAATGCCTTTGGGATAGATGCCGCCAAAGCCGGAGGTGACGATAACATCCCCTTCCACCACATCCGCATTCTTGGGTATGTTCACCATCTGCGGCATGGTGGGGTTATCCATATCGCCCTGAACAATGCCCGTCACGCGGGACTCGGCCCGCTGAACAATGGTGCCCACCGAAGAACGCGGATCTAAGATGAGCTGGACCTTGGACGAATTGGGGCCGGCTTCCACCACGCGCCCCACCAGTCCCTGCGGTGTCACCACCGGCATATCGGCAGCAATGCCGCTCACCGTGCCACGGTCTATGACAATCATACTCGACCAGGTATCCGACTCGCGCCCGATAACCCGGGCGGCCACCATATCGAACTGATGCGCCGCCTGCTGATAGCCAATCATCGAGCGCAGGCGCTCATTTTCGGCCAATGCTTCATTGGCCTGCAAGTTGATGCCCCGCAGCTGCTCGACCTCGTTTCTGAGCATTTTGTTCTGCTCATAGAGCGTAGCGATTTCCCAGACGGTGCTGGTGGCAAAGCGAACTTCATTGGCGACCCACGCCACTCCCTGCTGAAAAGGCGACAGGAAAAGCGACACGGCCTGACTGCTCACCGGAGCCTGAAAGCGTCCCCGTGCGGCAAAAAAGATGATGCAAAAGAGGCTGACCACGACAAAGACCATAGCCCAGCCCTTGCGTCCGTCTTCCTTATCTCTTCTTACACGATTACTCATTTTACTATCAGCTTCTAAGCTTCTTGCCCGTCATAACCACGCGCTTTAGAAGCTCAATGTTTTCCAGCGAACGACCCGTGCCTTCACCTACGCAGGAGAGCGCATCTTCGGAAACCAGCACCGGCATCCCCGTTTCATGGGACAGGAGCTTGTCCAGATTCGTGAGCAGCGCACCGCCGCCCGTCATCATGATGCCGTGATCCATAACGTCAGCGGCAAGTTCCGGCGGGGTCTTTTCCAGCGTGCTCTTAACGGCATCAATAATCTTGTAGATGGGGTCGTTTAAGGCTTCGCGGATTTCCTTGGCCTGAATGGTGAGGGTCTTGGGCAGGCCCGATACGAGGTCGCGTCCGCGAATATCCATCGTCTTGTCCGATTCCGGCGTAACGATGGCCGTACCAATGGTCATCTTGATTTCTTCTGCCGTACGCTCACCAATCATCAGATTGTACATGCGCTTGATGTACTGCACGATGGAACTGTCCATTTCGTCACCGCCCACGCGGATAGAACAGCTCGTCACGATACCGCCCAGCGAAATGACCGCAATTTCCGTCGTGCCGCCGCCGATATCGACCACCATGCTGCCGGTAGCCTCCTCCACGGGGAGACCTGCCCCGATAGCTGCCGCCATGGGTTCTTCAATAAGATAGGCTTCGCGGGCACCGGCCTGCTGGGCAGCATCAATTACCGCACGCTTTTCCACTTCCGTAACGCCGGAAGGAACGCCCACAACCACACGGGGACGAACGAAGGACTTCGAGTTCATGGCCTTGCGGATGAAATACTTGAGCATGGCCTGCGTCACATCAAAGTCGGCAATAACCCCATCCTTCATCGGACGGATAGCGATAATGTTCCCCGGCGTGCGCCCAATCATCTGCTTTGCTTCCTCGCCCACAGCCAGAACGTCGCCCGAATCACTCTTAATCGCCACAACCGATGGCTCACGCAGCACAATGCCTCTGCCTTTCACATGCACCAGCGTATTAGCCGTGCCCAGGTCGATACCCATATCATGCGAAAAACCGCCAAACAGACTCCACATTTTGTAAAAAAACTCCCTTCGAAAAACCATCTATCTACGCTGTCCGTTCCTCAGAAACGGACAGCGCATATTTTCAAAAAAAATAACTATCTTATTGTATCACAAGATAGCTATTTTGATAACAGGCAAACAATTTTTTTTTGCCTCTTTTCGGATTAAATTTTCTTTAATAAACAGTTTCTTAGTGTATCTGTCCCTTTTCCTTGAAGCTGTAATAGCATTCATTCCCCAGCACCACATGGTCAAGGACGGGAATGTCCATAATCCTGCCGGCCTTCACCAGCCTATCCGTCACGGCAATATCCTCCCGGCTCGGCGTCGGGTCTCCGCTCGGATGATTGTGCAGGAGAATCATGGCCGCCGCCGCATGGTCAATAGCTGCGCGGAACACCTCACGCGGATGAACCACGGAGGCAGACAGACTCCCCACGGACACCTCCGGCATCCCGATGATATGATTTTTGGTATTCAGGAGCATGACTGCAAAATGCTCCTTCTGCTCAAACCGGTAGCGGGGCATGGCAAAATGCGCCACATCCTCCGGGCCGTGAATCACTCTTAGCTGCGCCGCACTCTGCACGGACAACCGCCGCCCCAGTTCGATAGCTGCCTGCAAGGTCGCCGCCTTCACCTGCCCCACGCCGTTAATCTTTGCCAGTTCCGGCACGGAGATATGCACCATGCCCGAAAGTCCCTGCTCCTTTAGCTGCGCCAGTATCTCCTCGGCTATGCGCAGGACGGATTTTTTCGCCGTGCCGCTGCGCAGAAGTATCGCCAGCAGTTCTGCATTGCTAAGTGCCCCGGCTCCATCACGGAGCAGCTTTTCCCGTGGACGTTCCTCAAGGGGTAAATCCCTCACCATAACCGCCATACATATTTACGCCTGCCTTTCGCGCCAGCCGGACCGTCGCGTTCAGAGGCAATCCCACCACATTGCTGTAGGAACCGTGAATCCCCACGATAAATTCTGCCGCCGCGCCCTGAATGGCATAAGCACCGGCCTTATCCATGGGTTCACCGCTTCTCACATAGCGTTCGATTTCCGTATCCGCAAGGCTTGCAAATTCCACGTCCGTCCTGACCACATCCGTGAACAGATGGTCATTATAGACCCAGGCAATCCCCGTAAACACCTGATGAACCCTTCCCGAAAACGCCTTCAGCATGCGGATAGCCTCCTCACGACTGCCCGGTTTGCCATACGTATGCCCATCCAATGAAACCACGGTATCTGCGCCGAGCACGGCCTGATTCGGATAGAGCCTGGATACCGCTTGGGCCTTAGCCGCAGCATTTTTCTCCACCATGACCGCAGGACTTATCCCATCTCCTGCCAGTTCCTCTGCGGTGCTGATCCGAATTTCAAATTGGGCATTTATCTGCCGGAGAAGCTCTTTTCTGCGCGGTGAGCCTGATGCCAGAATAAACATAAAATCAATCTCCCCTCAAAAAAAATTCATCAGTAACGGCGGAAAAGGATGAGCGCTATGACGATGCCCAGAATGCTCATGAGATTCGGCGCAAAGGACAGTCCCAGCGTCAGCTGAATGACATAGAGATTAATGGTAAACGCCGAAGTGTCAAACACGGGAAACGTATTCACCAGATAAGGCATTACCCCCTGAAGGGCATCCACGCCCAGCAGAAGCTGACCCAAGATACCGCCCAGAATCGCACCGATTACCACAAAGAGCACCGCCATACCATAACCATGTCCGCCAAACTTTGCCAAGAAAAACTCCTCCTTCAATGTACAACCTTTCGCTATGCGCGCAAAAAGTCCTGCTATAAAAGACAATTTTCATAAATAAAGCCCATGAGTTCCTGCCGAACCCACGGGCCTGTATCAGCGCGTCACCACATTATTCTTGCCACGAATCAGCTTTGCCTCATAAAGAGCTGCATCTGCCCGTTTAAACAGGCTTTCGGGCGTATCATCCGTGGAAGCCGTCACCACACCGATGCTGACCGTCACGAGCGAGCCATCGGGAAGCTTCGCCTGTTTGGCAATCAGTTTTCTGATGCGCTTGGCGATATCCTGCCCCTTGTAACTATCGATACCGGAAAAGATGACGAAGAACTCATCCCCGCCCCAGCGCCCCGGAACATCCACCCCGCGGCGGGTATTTTCCTGCAAGACCTGCGCGATAATTTTTAAGGTATCATCTCCCACCGAATGACCATAGGTGTCGTTAATCACCTTGAAGTCGTCCACATCCATCATCAGCACCGACAACGGTTCGTCAACCTCCTGTGCCCGCTCTAACATCTTATGCAGGGTCACTTCCGTCTCCCCACGGTTAAAGAGTCCGGTCAGGCGGTCTATTTGCGCTAAATGTGCCAGCTTGCGGTTGGATTCTTCCAGTTCCTGCGTCGTCGTCTCAATGAAATGCACCAGCCGCGCCATAATGGAACGATGCCCCCTCAATTTAATCCGCGGCGGTATCACATGCGACTGTCTGCCTACCTGCAAACCTTCCCGCATGCCCACCGTGACCAGCGTCATATTCGACACCATGATTTCCCCATAGCTGTTGCGCATGAATTCCCCATAGGCATAGAAACCGGCAGAAGGTGCCAGATGGCGGCAGCTGGCCAGTTCCTTTTCCGTATCGCTGCCCAGCAGCATCCAGCGCGCCACACAGCTTACCACATAGATGGCTTCCGGCCTGAAGCTGGCCATCTTCTCCTGCAAGTACATGGCATTATCGATAATATCGCCGGGATCTCCATAGGCCAGACGCACCTGCTCACCGACCCGCAAATCCGCGCCGAACATCATGCTGCCATCCTCGCGGCAGCGGCGGGGATGGCGGGCCAGTACCGTACCATGCCGTTCAAAGTAAAAGGGAAACGTCAGGGCTTCTTCCAAAAAATTCTCGTTCTTGCGAATGGCCAGATAACGTTCGAAAATCTCCAGCGGCGGGCGTCCGTCCAATTCCTGCAAACAGAACTCGCCCTCCATCTTCGTCACCGTCATGGTCCTGCCCAGAGGTTTCCAGCCAAAGCTGGAACTGGTCTGCACATGCAGCCCTTTGCCGCTGAAGACCACGGCCACCACGCCATGATGCAGCTGCACGTTCTGGGTAAAGACCATCCCATCTTTTCCCAGACTGCCGTCATCCGCCATACCGCCGAAAAACTGCAGCTTCTTGCGTGAAGCAGAGAGCTGTTTCAAAAAAGGATTGATGTCCAGATGGAAACCCGCCGAGATAAGTTCAACGGCGACAGCCTCCCTGTCTGCCTGCAAAGCCGATAAGAGCTCCCGTCCGGCACTGCTGCTTTTCCGCGCGTAAAAATCATAGGAAAAAACCCGCACCCTGGACTGCTCAAAAAGGGTGAAGTTGACCACTACTCCCTGATCCAGGAGCGTACCGCTTACAATTTCCCCATTGGAAACGGCACCAATCATCTGCGCATCCGGGAACACCGCCTGAATGGATTTTTGTATTTCGGGCAGAAGCGCCTTTTTCGCCGTGTCCATAAATACCGATACCAGCACACCGGAAAGCTGTTTCAGACCACGGCTGACTTCGCGCACTTCCTCGATACAGGCCTGCAATTCTTTAATTGTGTTTATCGCATAGGGTATCTGTTTCATCTGTCTGTATACCTTCTTGTTTGCTCACAGCAAGTGTTATTCCTGCTCCGTCTTATTATCCCGCAAAAACAATTTCAGCAATTCCTCCTGCGGGTCCTTATGCTCATGTATAATCGCATAAACCGTAGCACAAATCGGCAGTTCCAAATGATACTCCCGGGCAATGTCCATTAAAGCCGCTACCGTATACACACCTTCAGCCAGCTTCGTAAACTTGCGGCCTTTGATAAAATCCTCACCAAAACGACGGTTATTGCTAAAAGGCGAAAACAGCGTTGCCTCGTAATCGCCTAAATGGGAGAGCCCATAAACCGTCATTTTGTCGCCGCCCATCTTATCGATCAGACGGGATAACTCCTTGGTGCCTCTGGCCATAAGCGCGCCTTTGAGGCTGCTGAACCCCAGCCCGTCGAGCATGCCGGCAGCCAGCCCCATGACGTTTTTGGCCGCCGCACCAATTTCCGTGCCCAAGAGGTCTTCTCCGTAGTAAAAGCGGATTAAGGGGCTGGAAAAGGCCGTCACCAATTCCCTGGTCAGCTGCATCTCTTTAGACGCAATCACCATGCAATTGGGAATCTCACGTACAAAATCCTGCACATGCCCGGGGCCGACCCAAACCGCCACCTTTACACCGGTTCCCAGTTCTTCGGTCACCACCGTAGTCAGCCGCTTGCCAGTGCCGATTTCCACCCCCTTCATGCAGAGCAGGATTTTTTTTTCGGTCAAATTCGGCAGCACCTTTAATTGACGACAAAACTCACGCAGTTTCTGCGCACTGATGGAGATAATGATAATCTCGGCAAAATCTACCGCTGCCGCTAGTTCATCCGTAAGTTTCACCGCCTCCGGCAGGCTTAGATATTCATTTTGCCGCGATTCTTTTAGCTGTGCCAGATGACAAGACCCCTTGCGCCCCCACAGCCTAACCTCATGGCCAATGCGATTGGCATACCAGGCATTAAATGCCCCCCAACGGCCACAACCTAATACTGCTACGTTCATCTGCCTGCCTCCGGCTCTTTTCCGAAATTCCCCGTCAAATCCTTAACTACTTCGCTTGCGATAATGAGACCTGCCACCGAGGGCACAAAGGAAATGCTACCCGGTGCCATGCGTCCGGCACTGCCCTTCTTTTCCACCTCGCCGCTATCCGGCAAAATCACCTGGCGCGGTTCTTCCTTGGAATACACTACTTTTAGCTTCTTTACGCCCAGCTCCTTGAGCTTTTTGCGCATGACTCTAGCCAGCGGGTCCACGCTGGTTTCGTAGATGTCTGCCACTTCAAAGCGGGCAGGGTCTACCTTGTTTCCTGCGCCCATGCTGGAAATTATGGGCAAATGCCGTTTTGCACACTCTGCCGCCAGACTTATCTTGCCCGCCACGGTATCTATCGCATCTACCACATAGTCGTAGGGGGTATTTTCCATAAAAAAACTGTCGGCATTATCCGGCAGGTAAAAAGCATTGATTACTGTTATTTCTGCCGCCGGATTGATATCCAGAATCCGCTCGCGCATCACCGCCGTCTTTTGCTTCCCCAGCGTGGAAGTCAGCGAATGCAGCTGCCGATTGATATTGGTCAGGCTGATGACGTCATTATCCACCAGCACCAAATGACCAACACCGGCACGGGCCAACCCTTCAGCGACGTAGGAGCCTACGCCGCCAACACCGAATACGGCAACCCTTGCTGCCGTAAGGCGAGATAGCCCTTCCCGTCCTAAGACAAGCTCCGTACGGGAAAATCTATGTATCGTACCCAAATCCTAAGTCCTCTCTTACTTATCCTTATCCAGTCCATCCGTCAGCTTAAAAGCCGGAATGGCAAAGGGCTGTGACTGCCCTCCTGCCTTATTCTTGTTCATAAAGGATGGAACTTCCATCTGGAAACTTTCCTTTTGCAGGGTTTCCTTTTTTATCGTGCTCTCCGGTACCTTAACCGTCGGTGCCTTCATCACCACACTGTCGGCAAAGTCTGTAGCAATAATGGTCGCCTGCACGCTCCCCTTCATGCTGTTATCTTCTACCGTGCCTAAGATGATGTTCACATCGGGATCCGCATGCTTCACAATATAGCGGGTTGCCTCGTCCACATCATAGAGGCTCAGTGTGCTGTCACCGGTCAGATTGAGGATAATGCCGCGTGCCCCAGAAAGGTCCTTGTCGATAAGCGGGCTTTCTGCCGCAATCTTCACCGCATCCACAGCGCTGCGCTCGCTTACGCCAATGCCTAATAGGGCATCACTGCTCTCACTCTGGCGGAAGATGGTGGTTACATCGGCAAAGTCCACGTTGATAACTCCCGTGGTGAGAATAAGTTCCGCCACGCAGTTAATGGCCTGCTTGAGGATATTATCGGCACATTCAAAGGCCTGTACCAGGGACATCTTCCGATTCTCCGGCAGCTTGGAGAGATTGTCGTTTTCTACAGCAATCAAGGCATCCATCTGGGACTGCATTTTGGTAATGCCGTCCTGGGCAGCCTTCTTCTTGCGATTGCCTTCAAAGGCAAAGGGCAGTGTCACCACGCCCACGGAGAGAATCCCCATTTCCTTGGCCAGCCGCGCAACTATCGGGGCAGCACCGGTACCCGTACCGCCGCCCATGCCCGCCGTAACGAACACCAGGTCAGCACCATTCATGGCTGCCTGCAATTTGGCCGCATCCAGCTTCGCCGCCTGCTCACCCAGACCGATATTACCGCCAGTTCCCCGTCCACGGGTCAGATTCTCACCAATCTGAATACAGTTTACCCCGCCGACCTGCGCAGCCAGCTGCAACTGCTTAGCATCCGTATTCACGGCAAAAAGTTCAATGTCCAGCGCGTTATGCTGTCCCATACGCATGAGAACACTGTTGCCGCCGCCGCCGACACCAAATACCTTTATCTTAACTTTTGGTTTTATAATAAGCGTATCATCTGTGGTCATGGAGTATTCCCCTCTCTAAAGGCTCATATCTTATTTTATATTCGTTATAGCCAAAGCAGATTCCTGCCCACTAGGGAAAATTTTACCATATCAGCCAGCTATCTGCAAATGCAAAGCGGGGCAGAGAAGCCTACGCATCCCCTGCCCCGCTTTCTTAGCCGTCTATCCACAGACTCAGCTAAAAAGAAAAACCGCTAAACATGCCAGAACCAGTTTCAAGCTGTCAAGCTTCACGATACACACCCCTCGCCGTGCATCCTGCAAAATTTTCGCATCTAGCACACTGTGTAAACCGTTGCCATCATTATACACTTGCAAACGATAAATAGCAATATAGCATTACCATTATTTCTTTGCTTCTTCATCCATACTTACATACTTACGAAGTCCGCCCGACGGCTGGTAATATTTTTCCTCCGCCATAGACAGGCTTGTCAAAAGCTGCGGAAAAACATCACCAACCGCCGGGCGGGGCTCGATTTAATTGCTGTTCGGGCGTCTTAGCACTACGATGTATAGTATTAGTGAATATAATAACTAGCATAAATAGTATGGAAATTTTTTATTATTTTCTATATAATATAACTATGTGTAAGTCAAAATAATTTTAGGGGGTTTTGCGATGCTAACGACTCAAACCAAAGAGTACCCACTGCCAGCTGATTTACAGTCCAGAATTGATCTGGTACTGGAATCACACGACAACGACCCAACCCAGATTGTGGGGATTTTACTCGACGTGCAGGATTTGCATGAACGACACTACGTGCCGGAACCTATTGCTTACTATTTAGCTGACCGGCTTAATATTCCCGTCACCGGCGTCTTTGACTGCCTGAATTTCTACAGTGAGCTTTCGTCCAAGCCCCGAGCCAAATATCCGATACAAGTGTGCTCGTCCCCAGCCTGCCGCGTGAACCGCATTGACACCGAGCGTCTGCTCTCCACACTGCAGGAACTTCTGGACATCAAAATCGGCGAAATCACCTATGATGGCCGCTTTACGCTTGAGCGCACCACCTGCTATGGTGCCTGTGACAGGGCTCCGTCTGTGCGCATCAACGGACATGTCTACGACCATCTGGACAGCATCGAAAAAATCGAAGCGCTGCTGCGCTCGCTGAAATAAGGAGGAAATCATGAGCACACAGATTAAATTTCTCACCAAAAACTTTGGTGCCTACGATACCTCCTCCATCGGCGCTTATATGAATATCGGCGGCTTTTCCGCATTGAAAAAAGCCGTAAACATGGACCCGGAAGAGATTTGCACATGGCTTTCCGAAGCAAAAATCCGCGGACGCGGTGGTGCCGAATACCCCTTAGGGCGCAAATGGAGTCAGGCCAGAGCCGTAAAAGGCGAAAACAAGGTCATTATCTGCAACGCCGATGAGGGGGAAACCACCACCTTCAAGGATCGCGAGCTCATCAAAAATGACCCCTTCAACCTTATCGAAGCAATGATTATTGCCGGCTTTGTCTGCGGGGCAACATACGGCTACATCTACATGCGCGCCGAATACGCCTGCCATCGTCCCCTGCTTTTAAACGCCATTCGTCAGGCGAAAAACTATGGCTTCTTAGGCGAAAACATCTTAGGCAAGGGCTTTAACTTCAACATCCATCTGTATTCCGGCGGCGGCGCTTATGTCTGCGGCGAAGGTACCGCCCTTATCCGCTCCATCGAAGGCAAGGCGGGCAGACCCCGCATGAAACCGCCGTTTATCAAAGTCAGCGGTGTCTTTGCCCGTCCGACCTGCCTGAATAACGTCGAAAGCCTCTCGCTGGTTCCGCATCTGCTTATGGATAAAGACACCTATATGAACTGCGGCACAGGCGAATCCATCGGCACAAAACTCGTAAGCGTTGCCGGCAACGTCAACCATCCCGGCGTCTTTGAAATCCCCTTCGGTACTACCGTGCGGGAAATCATCTATAACCTCGCCGACGGCGTTCAGCATGACCGGGAAATCCAGCTCATCCAGTTTGGCGGAGCCTCGGGGAAGGTTGCCGACAGTTCCATCTTAGATACGCCCTACACCTACGACGATTTACGCGCCGCAGGCGTCATGGTTGGCTCTGGCGGTATCCTCGTCATCGACAAGCGCACCAGCGTCATCGACTTTTTGCGCATGAATCAGGAATTTTTCTCCGAGGAAAGCTGCGGACAGTGCACCCCATGCCGCGAAGGCAATCTGCACATCAAGATTATCCTCGACAAACTGGCAGCAGACACCGCCACGCCGGAAGACATCCGCACCATGGCCACCATAGCCCGCGTCATGAGCATGTCCTCCCTTTGCGGCCTTGGCGAAACCGCCCAGAACACCCTGCAATCGGCCATGCTGAAATTCCCGAAAGTTTTTGACCTTGGAGGTGCAAGCGCATGAGCGAAATGATTCATCTGACCATTAACAATATTCCCATCGAAGTGCCCAAAGGCACAAAAATCATGCAGGCGGCGAAAGTCCTTGGCATCGACATCCCTCACCTGTGCTACCACGAAGACCAACGCATAAAAGCCCATTGCCGCCTCTGCTCCGTGGAAGTCACCGGCAAAAAGAGACTCCTTGCCGCCTGCTCCACCGAAGTCTGGGAAGGCATGGATGTCCATACGGACACCCAGATTGTCCGGGATACGCAGGTGTCCATTCTCCAACTTATGCTGGCCAACCATCATAAAGACTGCCTGAGCTGCCCCCGCAACCAGAACTGCGATTTACAGCGCCTTTGCAGCCGCTTTAACATCTTAGAATCCAACCTGCCCAGCGTAGTGAACGAAGAACCGCGCATCGAAACCAACCCCGCCATAGTCCGCGACCCGTCCAAATGTATCCGTTGCGGCAGATGTATCCGCGCCTGCAAGGACGTACAGGGGATAGCGGCACTGACCTACGCCGGACGCAGCAGCGATATCTGTG
>ERZ842401.4320-NODE-4320-length-16663-cov-4.470255_pt1 | contig 16663 bp, 14 predicted proteins | sample MGYA00521270_ERZ842401 | MGnify/ENA primary metagenome ERZ842401 (study PRJEB31892, sample SAMEA3878208) | bioreactor metagenome | biome: Moose rumen | place: Sweden | collected 2011-10 | study: EMG produced TPA metagenomics assembly of the PRJEB12797 data set...
CAAGGTGCTCACCACCCCCGCCTATATGGCCGCCAGCCATATCAGCGAAATATTCGACGGTGCCGAGAACCTGGTGGCGCAACTGGCCACAATGCTCGGCTGAACCCGCCGGCACAAAAACACGAGGGGGCGAACCTGGACGGTTCGCCCCCTCGTTGTATCATCCAATTCCAGGGATTACTTGCCGGCTTCGGCCACCGCAATCCACTTGTCCATTTCCGACCACTCGGTGCTTTCGGGGTAATTGTGCTTCACAGCATTGAAGCACTCGAGAGCTTTGGTGTTGTCGTTCAGCTGGAGGTAGGCAATGCCCTCCTTGAACAGGGCCGTCGGGGCGATAATGGCATTGTCGCCTTTCTTGGCTGCCTTGGCATAATGCTTCACCGCACTGGCAGCATCGCCCAGTTCCCACTGGGCATCGCCCAGCATCATTTCGGCCTCGGCTCCGGTAAAGAGATCTTTGCCGTTGTATTTCTTCAGCCAGTGAATCGCCTCCTCATAATTCTCAAGGTGCAGATAGGCGCATCCGGCATAGTACTTCGCCAAGTTGGAAGCCTTGGTGCATCCGAAGTCGTCGATAACGCCCAAGAAGCCCCGGAAGGTATCGTCGCCGTTGAGAGCCTTGTCGTAGTCGCCCTGGGCAAACCATTGTTCGGCGGCAAACATCTCCTCGGCCGCACGGTTCTCGCGAGGCTGCACATACCATTTCCGCACGCCAAATATAGCCAGCACTATGACCACTACGGCAACCACGGCAATGATTAACGTCTTCTGATTCTGCTGAATGAACTCTTCCGAGCGGCTGATAAAGCCACCCATCTCGGTGTTCTTTTCTTCAAATGTCTTTTCCATTATTGACGGATACTTTTGGTTACGAACTAAAATTCAAGGTGCAAAGATACAAAAAAAAAAGAAAACGCTGATACAGATTTGGACTAACGCCTGCGGAAATGGAGTATCTCAAAAAAAAGATTTTTCACATATCACTGATTATCATAATATTGATATAATTCAAACGAGGCAGAATGAAGATTTTTTTTTTTTCTTAAACAAAAATACATATCTTTGCAGTGATTATTTACTTGTGTAAAAACTAAATAGCATGAATACAACAATCAAGTACCTCGGCCTTGATCTGAAGAGTCCGATCATAGTGGGAAGCTGCGGACTGACATCCGATGTAGAAAAGATGGTGCAGATGGAGCAAGCCGGAGCGGGTGCCGTGGTGCTGAAATCGGTGTTTGAAGAACAGATAATCTATGATATTAAGCGCAACACCAGCATCGTGCCATCGGAGAGCAACTATGGCGGCAGCTATGAGTACATTGCCTCCCACGTGGCCGACGATTCGCTGGAAAAGCACTTTTCCATGGTAAGAGAAGCCAAGCGCCGCTTGAGCATTCCAGTGATAGGCAGCATCAATTGCTTCTCCTATGAAAGCTGGTTGTCCTACGCCTCAAAATTTCAGGAGGCAGGGTGCGATGCCATTGAACTCAACATGGCCATCCTCCCCTATGAGACTACCCTTTCGTCCGATGACGTCGAGCGAACCTATAGCCAAATAATCAATGCGCTACGCCGTTCAGTAAGCATCCCCATCAGCATAAAAGTGGGGACGTATTTCACCGACATGGCCAAGCAGATGCAGCAGCTCAGCTGGATGGGAATCCAAGGGGTAACAATGTTCAACAAGAACGTGCAGGTGGACATTGACACCGAAACGGAGACGTTGAAGAACGCCTCGTGGCTGACCCCCGAGGGCGAAGTATACAACACCCTTCGCTGGATAGCCCTTCTGAGCAGAAAAATGAGGTGCGACATATCGGCATCGACCGGCGTGTCCTCGGCCGACGATGTGATTAAGATGCTTTTGGCCGGAGCCAATAGCGTGCAGGTGGTCAGCTGCCTCTATCGGAACGGGGTAGACTACCTACGCACACTGACCGAAGGGCTGCACCGCTGGATGGAACACAAAGGCTATGAAAGCATCGACAGTTTCCGTGGCAAACTGTCCGTTCCCCCTGCGGAGAAAGCCTCGGTCGCCATGCGCACACAGTTTATGAAGCACTTTGCCGAGATAGTATAGCCGACACCACACAAGCAAATAATCTTAAAACAAAAATACCTACACAGAACCATGGAACAGCATGAAGAAAAAACGACCAGATTCTTCCGTTTTGAAGACTTGCGGGTCTACGACAAAGCCACGACCTATGCCACGTGGGTTGTCAACAATCTGGCCAACACCGAGCCACACGGCACCCTGAAGTCGGCCTTCTGCCATTCGGCATTCGACATCGCCATCAACATTGCAGAAGGGTCGAGCCGCAGCAAAAGCCAATTCGAGCACTGCCTGAAAGTGGCTAAAACGGCTGTGCGCGAATGTGTGGTCTACACCGAAGTGGCATCGAACGCCGGACTCCTCAACGAGGAACAAAAGAACCAGTCGCGCGAATGCCTGATGGAGCTGACCCGCATGTTAGGAGCACTCATCATCAGCCTAAGCCGGTCATCGGACCGCCACAGCCAGGCACCGGCCGACGACACCACGTCCGAGGCCGACCCCTATGCCAGCGACGGCATGAGCTATTGAGCGCAACCAGACATCGGGGAATTAGCGATTAAATGAACACCATTTGATTTCTGATTCCCTTTTTTCTTTGCCTTGCACGAATCACCAAACTACTACCAATGGAACTCAACCTAACAAAACCCATCATCTTCTTTGACCTCGAGACCACAGGCCTGCAGGTAGGAAGCGACCACATCGTTGAAATCTGCCTGCTGAAAGTCAATCCCGACGGGAGCACCGACGAGCGGGTGGAGCGCATACGCCCTGCCGACAGCGAGGGGCACACCGTACACATTCCCGAACAGACCACGGCAGTACACGGCATCAGCGATGCCGACGTCAAAGACAAGCCCACCTTCCGAGAGCTGGCACCCTCGCTCCTGGCCTACATCGGAGAAGCCGACCTGGCGGGCTACAACTCAAACAAGTTCGACGTACCCCTGCTGGTGGAGGAATTTCTGCGTGCAGGCCACGACTTCGACCTCTCGTGCCGACGGCTGGTCGATGTGCAAAACATCTTCCACCAAATGGAGCAGCGCACGCTCGTGGCTGCCTATCGCTTCTACTGCGGCAAAGAACTCGACAACGCCCACTCCGCCTCGGCCGACACCGAAGCCACCTACGAGGTGCTCAAGGCACAGCTCGACCGCTACCAAGGCGTGAGCTACAAGGACCGCTCCGGGCGGGAATACCAGCCCGTGGTGAACGACATTGCCGCCCTCAGCACCTTCACTTCCAACAGCCAGTGGGCCGACCTCGTCGGACACATCGGCTACGATGCCAAAGGCCACGAGGTGTTCAACTTCGGCAAACACAAAGGCCAGTCGGTAGAAGCCATCTTCGCGCAAGAGCCCTCCTACTACGACTGGATGATGAAGTGCGACTTCCCCCTGTCCACCAAAAAGGTCATCACCACGATTTGGGAACGCCGCAAGCAGGACAAACTCAAAGCCCTCAAAGCCCACTTCCAGGGATAATCCCCGCAACCGTCCGACACCCAAACTCACCTCCGCCGCCCATGCAACGGAGGTAAGTTTGGTTTTGTCCGCCAGCGGTATTTAGCGCACATCGCACGACCGAATCTCAATTCGGCGCGCCAACGCAGCCGGAAGCCCATAGACGGGGTCGGCATTACGGCTTTTGGTGGTAGGTTCCACCTCTCCGTGAGGCTGCTGCAGAACGGTGAAGTCGCCCGCTCTGATGGCCTTGTCGAACACCCCGCCATGCCACTGGCGTATCAGATTGATGAACGAGACGATGCGCCGGTGCGAGATAGCCTGGTTATAAGCCGACTTGAACAGTGGCGAGGCATAGCCCGACACCGTGAGCGTTACCTGCCGGCCCGCTGCCAGCTGGGCCTCAAGGTAGCCGAACAGTTCCTCCACCCGCCGGTAGTTGCCCACCACACAGGAGTCGAAAAACTGCTGCATCAAGGCCGAATCCTCACCCGTCCGCTGGCGAGCCACATAGTCGGCACGCAGCGCCAGGTAGCGACCCTGGCATTCGGCATACGATGCGCCAGTCTCGCTGCTGCGGCTCTTCGGGTCGGGGTCGTCGTTGTGGAAATAGAGGAACAGGGGGAACATGAAGCGTCCTTCGGGCAGTGCGGCCACAGGTTCGGGTCGCGGGGGCTCGGGCTCGGCCTGCGCCACCGGCACCAGTGCCGAACTGTCAATCGACCATTGGTAAATGTCGTTGCAGCACATCGAATCGCTCCAGAAGTAGCTGTCCCTGCGGTTGGAGGCCATATAGCCAGCCAGCGGGAATCCCGAAGCCGAGTCGCGGTCGGTGATGGTGAAGTAGATGTCGTTCTGCCCGCTGTTGAGGCAGCTGCACACCGGCTCGGCGGCCTGCCACGTGTTGCGCTGCCCCACCGCACAATAGATGTCGTAGCCCCCGCGGCCTCCAGCACGGTCGCTGCTGAAATAGAGCACCCCGTTGGGCTGGTCGAAAAAGGGTGTGATTTCGTTGGCATCCGAATTGACGCGCGGCCCGAGGTTGACGGGTTCCGAGGCCGTGCCTCCTTTGACTATGCAATACCACAGGTCCATGCCCCCGAGTCCGCCCGGCCGGTCGGAGGCGAAATAGAGGATTGTCGTGCCGTCGGCCAGCCGCGCCACGGCGGGCTGCGTCGAGGTGCAGGACTTGAGGTTCACCTCGCCTCCCAGCCGTTGCGGCTTGCCCCAGCCCCGCTTGCCCCGCTTGGCCCACCATATCTCGCTCCGCAAGTCGGGGTCGCCCACTGCGGCCCGGGTGAAGTAGAGGTCGTGGCTGACGGGGTCGAGGGCCAGGTTGCCCGTGTGGCTGCCCTTGGCATTGAGCCCCCAGCGGCTGAGGCGCGGCTTGGCCAGCCGCCCGTCCTTCGAAATGCGCGCCTGCATCACCTGCATCTGCGTGTTGTCGAAATGGAACTGGCTGTTGCGACCCTCCGAAGGCTGCATCGAACTGTACACCAGCACCGTGTCGCCCACCTTCAGGGCTCCCGTCTCGCTGCCCTGCGTGTTGATTGGGCGCGACAGGTGGTGCACCAGGTATTGAGCCGTCGCCGTCCGGGGCTGCCCCAGGACCGCCAGCAGCGCTACCGTCAGGGTCAGGGAGGAAAGCCGGAGGAAATGTCTGTTGGACTGCATATCTTTGATTGCTGATTGACCACGATTAGAAGATGGGGCACGGAATGCTGGTGCGGCGGCGCTTTTGGCCGGCCACCATGTAGACCACCCCCACCTCGAAGGCTCCGAGCGTGTGGCTGGCGGCGGCCAGACGCGAAAGGTTGGCATCGTAGCTGAAGCCGAACGTCCACTCGCGCCAGAGCAGCGCAAGGGTGGCCAGGGCCGCATCGCCGTGGCGTCCCAGCACGCCGGCGCCGAAGGCCAGCGCGTTGCCCGGTGCTTCGCGCACATACCACCTGACGTCGCAGCCATACACCAGTTCGCTGAATTCGCGCTGCCACTGGAAGCCCGCCACGGGCAGCACCCCCCAGTGCTCGTCCAGCCGCCACTCGGCACGCAGGTAGGCATTCATCCGTCGGCTCAGGCGTGCGTCGGCGCTCATGCCGAGGTGGCTGATGTCGGGCTCGTTGATGTTGCGCACCGCGAGGCCGAATTTGGCATAGAACTGGTCGGTAAGCTGGCTGAACCAGGCCATGCCCGCCCCGAAAGCCGGATAGAGGGCGCGCGTGCGCTCGAAAGTCTCGGTGCCGTCGGCCATCGACAGGGCTTCGGGGCTGAACCCCACCTGCCCCACCCCGGCTTCGGCGGCCACCGACACTATGTTGTCGCCGTTGCCGAGGGCCTGATAGTAGCTCAGAATGGCCGAAGCGGCGGTGGTGCCGTAGCCGAGCGAACCCGCACGGTCGGCGGTGAGCCAGAGACCCGCGCCCAGGCCGCCGCGCGTGCGCGCACTGTGCAGCAGGCTCCACTCGGCGGTGGCGCTCACCGTCTGGAACGGGGTGCTCACCGAGGCCCACTGGTTGCGGTAGACGATGCCGTAGCGCGCCGACCCGTCGAAAAAGCCGCTGTAGGCGGGGTTGAACAGTAGGGGGTCGAGGTCGAGCATGGTGAAGTGCTGGTCCTGCGCACGCCCTGCCGTCCACAGCAGCATCCATGCCGCCACCATCAGCCCCCTTTTGGCGAGGGAGGGGCGGCGGGGCGGGGCTATGGCGGCGCGGCTTGTCACGGCTCGGAAGGTTGGGGGTCAGCGGTCCCGGGTGAAGGGCGGCAGCGCGAGGTCGGCAAAATCGCCCCTCTCATACTTGAACAGGGAGGCGATGCCCACCATGGCTGCATTGTCGGTGCAATACTCAAAGGGGGGAATGAAGGCCTGCCATCCGTGCTTGCGGCACACGCGCTGCAGCTCGGCCCGCAGGCGCGAGTTGGCGCTCACCCCTCCGGCTATGGCCACCTGGCGCACGCGGTGGTCAATGGCGGCACGCTCCACTTTCTTGATGAGGAAGTCCACTATGGTGCGCTGGATGCTGGCACAGAGGTCGGCCTGGTGCCGTCCGATAAAGTCGGGATCCTCCTTCAGGCGGTCGCGCAGAAAGTAGAGGAACGAGGTCTTGATGCCCGAGAAGGAGTAGTCGTAGCCCGCAATGTGGGGGGTGGCGAAGTGGAAGGCCTCGGCATTGCCCCCGGCTGCCAGCCGGTCGATGACGGGTCCGCCCGGGTAGCCCAGATCCATAATCTTGGCCGCCTTATCGATGGCCTCGCCCGCAGCGTCGTCTATGGTGGTGCCGAGGCACTCGATGTCGAAATAGTCGCGCAGGAGCAGTATCTGCGCGTGTCCGCCGCTTACCAGCAGGCAGATGAACGGGAACTGCGGCACCGGCGTGTCGTCGGCCTCTTTGATGAAGTGCGACAGCACGTGAGCCTGCAAGTGGTTCACCTCGATAAGCGGCACTCCAAGTGCCTGCGAAAGGCTTTTGGCAAACGACACCCCCACCAGCAGCGAGCCCAGCAGTCCCGGCCCGCGTGTGAAGGCCACGGCCTCTATGTCAGCCAGCTCTATGCCGGCCTGTCTCACGGCTTGGTCTACCACGGGCACAATATTCTGCTGGTGCGCCCGCGACGCCAGCTCGGGTACCACGCCGCCATACTGGCGGTGCACCTCCTGCGACGCTATCACGTTCGACAGCAGCCGCTGCCCTCGCAATACCGCCGCCGATGTGTCGTCGCACGACGATTCTATGGCTAAAATCAAACTCATTGCGTTTGCAAAGGTACAAATAATATATCAATTCCCCGGCATCGCTGCAAACACGCCATGCCTGCGAGCCGGTTTGCTTTCTTTTTCCTATCTTTGCAAGCCGATTGTAACATTGCATAACTTTTATCACTTTGAAACATAGTACCTTAATCCGCTCACTAACTCTTCTTGGCCTGCTGCTTGTCTCGTCGCGTGTGTCGGCACAGGTCGACTATTCGCCCATATTCACGACCTTGCGACTGGAGGCGCGCGCCGACTTCGACTATATTGCCAGCGAGACCAGCCTTCTCGACACCACGTTCCACGACTATGGCTTCAACGGACGCTATTTCAACCTTATCATAGGCGGCAACCTCGGCGACAAGTTCTCCTACTTCTTCCGCCAGCGTGTCGTTGCAACCGCCGGAACGCCACGGCTTTTCGACAACACCGACTTCCTGTATCTTAACTTCAACCCGAACCAGCAATGGACCATACGCCTCGGCAAGGACGCCATAGCCGTGGGCGGCTTCGAGTACGACGCCCCACCTATCGATGTGCTTTTCAGCACTACCTACTGGGACAATTTCTATTGCTTCCAGCTGGGTGCGTCGGGGGTTTACAAGACGAAGGACGGACGCAACATGCTGGTGGCGCAGGTTGCCAACTCGCCATACGTGTTCTATGGCTCGGGTGTAGCCGCAAAGGGCCAGGAGTGGAAAAGCGGCCTGATGTCGTACAACATCTTGTGGGCCGGCACCTTCGGTCATTTCCGCACACTCTATTCGGTCAATATGTTCGAGCGCAGGCGCGGCTCGTTCATGGGCTACATAGCCCTCGGGCACAAGCTCACCTACGACCGTTGGGATATATACGTCGACCTTATCCACCACTCGCTCGCCGTCGACGACTGGGGCAAGAACTTCGGCATTGTGTCGTGTGTTAATTTCCTTGTCACAAAGGATGTGAACCTTTTTGCTAAGGCCGCCTACGAGCAGAACCGCTCCGAGGCCGACATACTGTCGTACAGCGCGACCGGCTCGTCGCTCGACTGCCTCGTGTCGGCCGGCCACAGCTACACGCTCTACGGGCTTGGCTTCGAGTGGCGTCCGTCGTTCTACAAGGATGTGCGGCTGCATGGCTTTTTGGCCTGCCGCCGCGACAGCGAGTCGGCGCGTACTTCGTCCACTGGTCGTGCCGAGGCTGCAAGCAGCATCAACGCCAACATCGGCATTACCTGGAACATGGATGTGCACAAAATACTGAAAAGCCGCCTTTTCAAAGGCAAAAACGATAATAAAAACGAGAACGAATAACCTACTAACATGCCACTGATTCAACATCGCAAAAATACCACGACTCAATACCACCCCAAGACCGAGAGCCTTTTTTCGCGTATAGAGCGGAGGCTCAAGCTGCGCAACCCACTGAAGTTCACAAGCAAACGCTCGATCGAGGCGTTTCTGTTCCTCATCGTCTTTGTGGGGTTCTTTGCGGCACTGTCCTACAAGATGACCCTGCCGCACATGCTCAACACTTTCATGCAGACTGCCTACCACCTTCTGCTCGAAACGGTGTTCTACATCATGGCCATCTGCGTGTTGATGGGGGCTATCAGCAAACTGCTCACCGAGTTTGGCGTGGTGCGACTGCTCGAAAACATCCTGCGTCCGCTCATGAAGCCGCTGTTCAACCTGCCGGGTGTGGCCGCCCTCGGCGCTGTGATGACTTTTTTGAGCGACAACCCGGCCATCATCTCGCTGGCCAAGGACAAGAATTTCGCGCAGTACTTCAAGAAATACCAGCTGGTGTCGCTCACCAACTTCGGCACGGCTTTCGGCATGGGTCTCGTGGTGATAGCCTTCATGACGGGACTGGGTTACGGCAAAGGAGCCCTGGTGGGGCTGCTCGGCGCTTTTATCGGTAGCATCGTCTCGACACGACTTATGCAGCGTTTCACCCTCAAGGCTTACCCCGAGATGGACGAGCCGGTGGCCGAGCTGTCGGGCGACGAGCAGCAAATCTCGTTCAAGAGCGAGGGCAACATCGGACAGCGCTTCCTCAACTCGCTGCTCGACGGCGGCAAGGACGGCGTGGGCATCGGTTTCGCCATCATACCGGGTGTGCTGTGCATCTCCACGATAGTGATGATGCTCACCTTCGGTCCGTCGGCAAGCGGCCAGTACACTGGCGCCGCCTATGAGGGCGTGCCGGTAATCACCTGGCTGGCTGACAAGGTGAACTTCATCTTTGACTGGCTCTTCGGCTTCAAAAACGGTGCCCTGGTGTCGTTCCCGATCACCGCGCTGGGTGCCGTGGGCGCCGCCATCGGCCTGGTGCCTCGCTTCATTGCCGAGGGCATTATCGACAACAACGCGATAGCCGTGTTCACCGCCATGGGCATGTGCTGGAGCGGCTTCCTCTCGACCCATACCGCCATGCTCGACTCGCTCGGCTACCGGAAATTGATAGGCAAAGCCATTGGCGCGCACACTGTTGGCGGCCTCGTGGCCGGCATCACAGCCCACTGGCTCTGGGTCTTGGCTGCGCTGGTTTTCTGAAAACAACCAAACCACATTGATATGTCACCAATCGTAAGTATTATCATGGGCAGCACCTCCGACCTGCCGGTCATGGAGAAAGCCTGCCAGTTCTTTGAAGAGATGGAGATTCCCTTCGAGGTGAACGCCTTGTCGGCTCACCGCACTCCTGCCGAGGTCTCCGAGTTTGCCCGCAACGCCGCCTCTCGCGGCATCAAGGTTGTCATAGCCGGCGCCGGCATGGCCGCCGCTTTGCCCGGCGTGATTGCAGCCGAAACGCCGCTGCCGGTCATCGGCGTGCCTATCAAAGGCTCCGCACTCGAAGGACTCGATGCCACTTTCGCCATCATGCAGATGCCTCCGGGAATACCCGTCGCCACCGTGGCCATCAACGGTGCCCAGAATGCCGCCATCCTCGCCATGCAGATGCTCGCGCTTTCAAACGAGACTCTTATGCAGAAACTCACGGCATACAAGTCGGGCCTGAAGAAAAAAATTGTGAAGGCCAACGACGAACTCGCCCAGCTGCAGTACAAGTTCAAGTGCTGAGGCGTTTGGCGTAGGCATCCGTGCCGCCAGTAAATAACAGGTACTGGCTTTCAAAACACGATACAACCCCGCATTTCCGCAAGCACGGGTGCGGGCGGCTGCACGCAACCTGCCAGACAGGGACGAATAATTGGCAGGTGTTGCAATAATTAGGGTATTGATGCGTTAGATTATAAATTGTTGCTGAATGATTACTATCGGAATAACGGGGACACTTGGAGCCGGCAAAGGCACTATTGTCGACTATCTGGTGAAAAAAAAGAGTTTTGTGCATTACTCGGTGCGTGCTTTCATCACCGACGAGATTAAACGTCGCGGCATGGAGGTGAACCGCGACACGATGACCGCCGTGGGCAACGACCTGCGTGCCGCTCATTCGCCGTCGTGGATTGTCGAGCAGCTCTATGCCCAGGCCAGCGCGTCGGGCTGCAACTGCATCATCGAGAGTGTACGCACCCCCGGCGAGGTTGAGGCCCTGCGTGGCAAACCTAACTTCTACCTCTTCGCCGTCGATGCCGACCCGAGGGTACGCTACGAGCGTGCCGTGTTGCGCGGCAGCGAGACCGACCACGTGAACTACGAGACTTTCCTGGCCAACGAACAACGCGAGATGAGCAACACCGACCCCAACAAGCAGAACCTGGGCGTGTGTATCGAGCAGGCCGACTTCCGTTTCGACAACGGTGGCACAATCGAGGAACTACAACGTCAGGTGGAGGATGTGCTGACCCAGATTACCTATCGTCGACCCTCGTGGGACGAGTATTTCATGGAGCTGGCCAATACCGCGTCGAAGCGAGCCACCTGCGATCGTGGTCGCAGCGGCTGTGTGATAGTGAAGGACCGCCAGCTGCTGGTCACCGGCTATGTTGGCTCGCCCGCCGGCCTGCCCCATTGCGACGAGGTGGGGCATCTCTTCCGACAGACTATCGACGCCGACGGCAAGATAAGCAACCACTGCGTGCGTACCGTCCACGCCGAGCAAAACGCCATCTGCCAGGCCGCCCGGCGCGGCATTTCGCTCGACGGGGCGACCCTCTACTGCCGTATGACGCCATGCCGCACCTGCGCCATGATGATCATCAACTGCGGCATCAAACGCGTGGTGTGCGAACGCAAATACCACGCCGGTGCCGAAAGCGAGGAATTGTTCCGTCAGGCAGGAGTGAAAATTGAATTCTTCAACGAAGAAGTGGAAAAATACGCAAACCAGTAAAGGGCTCTCTGTGTTCTCAGGGATTTCCGTGTTCTCTGAACTCTCTGAATAATCCGAATAACCATAAATACATCATGAAAAAGTTCTTCAAGAAATTTTGGTGGGTTGTGCTTGTCGTCCTGCTGCTTGTGGTGGCAGGCGTTTATGTGGCTCTGAAAGGTCTCCCATGGACCGACAAAGGCGAGGCCGGCATGGTTGACACCACCCCCGTGTCGTCCGACCCGTTCGACCTTGACCTGACCAAAGACCTGGCCTACAACCTCGACATCATAAAACGTTATCTGGCCGAGGACGAGTGGGCTCTCAAGCGCCTCGCCGTCTATAAGGACTACCTCGACCAGCACGTGGGCGAGCTCACCGACGAGCAGATGCCCGTCTACAACCAGCTTGTGGCCAACCACGACTTCCGCTACCGACTCGACAACGGGCAGTGGAACGAGCCGATAGGCGAGTCGTTGCAGAACCTGCAGTACGACGAAAACCTCTACGAGCGCACCCAGCTCCTCACCGAGATGGCCGACTATAATGCCGGCGAACGCTTCAGGGCGTTCTACTGGGAGTACCAGCAGGAGCTGCCGGCTATGCACTTCTCGTCCATTGCCGAGGCCTGGGACAACACCGAGGTCGAGGAACCCGAACCCGTCGTGGCAAGCGCACCGCGCACCCCACGCCAGCCTAAAGAGAAAGAGGTGGTCGAGACGCCCTCGCAAAAATTGGTGAAAGCCTTGCGCAACTACTCGCCACAAACCCCCGAAGCCACCATCCGCGAGCAGATATACCTGGACCGCTACCCAAACTACAAAACCGACCTGCAAAACCTTTCGAAAGCCGTGCAGAACGAGCGCAACGAGGCCGCCAACCACCGCGCCAACCACTACGAGGAGTGTCTGAAAGCCGCCGAGGACTTCGAAGACCTGATGATAAGGTATGGGATATAACCCCTTGCGCCTCGCCCGGACTAACGCGGAATACTACAAAAAAAGAAGGCTGCCCACGAAAGGCAGCCTTCTCTGTTTTCTGTTGGATAGATTTAAGCCTCCACGATGGCACCCGTCGGGCAGACATCGGCGCAGGTGCCGCAGCTTGCGCATGTGTCGGGGTCAATCTTATAGATGTCACCCTCGGAAATTGCTCCAACGGGGCATTCGTCGATGCAGGTGCCGCAGGCAGCGCATGAATCAGTGATTTTGTAAGCCATTTTTTTTTGATTTTAGGGTTAATAACGTTTTGCAAAATTACAAAATCTTTTTATCATTGACCGTTTTGCCAAAAAGTTTTTGTTTTTAGCACTGGCCTCAACTGCGGCGATTGTTGATTTTCAACGTCCTTGGATATATCAGTGGGATGCGGGATCACTCATTCTAACTTCCGACCCTTTTCCTTTGTGGAGAGAGGTCGAGCACTCTAACTACAGGCAATCTCTAAAAATAAGGATTTGAAAGCGCGTTTCTCCGAAACGCATTTTGTATGTGTTTGATTGTCCCCACACTGCGTGCGGGGTTATTGAGAGCAAGCCTCTTTGAGGCTATTTTAGAGGTTACCTACACTGCAGGCGCCGATGCGTCGAAACAGTCATTAGGGGTTCCTGGCAACATGTTATTTGTTCAATTCATTCATTTATCGAAAAAAAAAAGTAATTTTGCAACTTTGTGATTTTGGCCTTGTCGCCCTGTAATCACGCTGGATTAAATAATTACGACATCACCATGAACAAACAATCTATAATAGGGCTTTTTCTGATATTCGCCATCTTTGTGGGCTACACCATTTGGGTTGCCCCGACAAAGGAGGAGCGCGAGAGGATGATGATAGAGCGTCAGCAGATGATTGACTCAATCGAGCAGGCCGAGCGCGAAGAGCTCGCACTGGCCGACTCTCTGCGCCGGCAACAGGAGGCTATTCGCGAAGCGCAGGCATCCGGCGACAGCGCCACGCTTGCCGAAATACGCGCCGGCCTGGGCGTGTTCGGCCAGGCAAGCCTCGGCAGCGAAAAGACGATAAAGGTTACAAACGGCAAGCTCGACATCGATTTCAACACCAAAGGTGCACGCGTGGACAGGGTGGTGGTCGAAGACTACTTAACCTACGACAGCCTGCCGCTGGTGCTGGTCTCACCCTCCGACTCGAACTTCAACATCGAGCTGCCACTCAACGACATTCATGCCACGGCGGTGAACACCTCCGAACTCTATTTCACCCCTTTCCTGAACGGCAGGCCGTTTGAAGGTGATGAAATCGACGTGCCGGAAAGCGATTCGCTGGTTCTGTCGTTCCGCGCCGAGGCAGCAACCGACAGCACGGAGGCCGACGGGCAACGCTACATCGAGTTCCGCTACACCATCAAGAATGGCGACTACACCGTGGGTTTCGACCTGCTGCTCCACAACCTTGAAACCGTTGTCCAAAACAACGGCTACCTCGCCATGCAGTGGAGCAACCGCATGAACCGCCAGGAGAAAGTCGATAAAAGCGGCAAGGGAAGCTCAAACCGCAACAAGGATGTAGAGAAGTTCAATTCCAATATTTACTACAGGTCGCTCAAGGGCAAGGTCGACAACCTGAAGTTTGGCAAGGACAGCCAAAAGTCGGTTAAATACCCCCTGAACTGGATTGCCTACAAGCAGCAGTTCTTCTGCGCCATACTGATGACCGACTCGGCTTTCGCCTCGGCCAATATGTCGGTTTCGACCGACCGTGGCGACACCGCCGCCAACTATCTCTGCGACATGGCGAGCAACATCTATCTGTCCTACAACGGCGAAAAGGGCTACACCCAGTGCATGGACTTCTATTTCGGCCCCTCGAAATACCACGACCTGCGCGCCATGCATCGCAAATTCGAGCGTATGATACCCCTCGGCTGGGGTTTCTTCCTCACGCAATGGATCAGCCGCTACGCCATCATCCCGGTGTTCAACCTGCTGGAGAAATTCAACTGGAACTACGGAATCATCATCATAGTGCTCACCTTCCTGCTGCGCCTCGTGCTCTTCCCGCTCACGTTCAAGTCCTACCAGGGCAGCGCCATAATGCGTATATTGCAGCCCGAGATGCAGGAGCTGAACAAGAAATACCCCAACCCCGAGGATGCCATGAAAAAGCAGCAGGTGATGAGCCAGCTGCAGAAGAAAGCCGGCTACAACCCCATGATGGGATGCCTGCCGGCCCTCATTCAACTGCCCATCATCTGGGCCATGTTCCGATTCTACCCGGCCTCTATCGAGTTGCGACAGAAGCCGTTCCTATGGTGCGACGACCTCTCCACCTACGACTCTATCCTCGACTTCGGTTTCAACATACCGCTCTATGGCGACCATATCTCGCTGTTCTGCCTGCTGATGTTCGCCGTGCAGTTCTTCTACACATGGTACACCATGAAAGGGCAGAATGCGCAGATGTCGATGCCTGGCATGAAGTTCATGATGTATTTCATGCCTTTCATGATGCTTTTCCTGTTCAACAGCCAGTCGGCGGCTCTCAACCTCTACTACTGCGTGTCTCTGAGCCTCACGATGCTGCAGATGATACTCATCCGCCGCTTCACCAGCGAGAAGAAAGTGCGCCAACGCATAGCCACCTACGACCAGAAACATAAGGGCAAACCGCAGAAGAAGAGCAAGTTCCAGCAACGCCTCGAAGAGATGCAGAAGATGGCCGAGGAAGCCCAGCGGCAGCAGGCAAAGAAGAGATAGACCGTTATAGGACATTGTCGCGATACGCCCTGTTAAACCATCAACCAGCAATTTCAATTTCCAAATTTCAACTTATCAATTCTTTATGGAAATAGCATTAATATCAATTTTTGTCGTTGGGTACTTCTGCATTGCCATGGAGCATCCGTTAAAGATTAACAAAACCGCCACCGCGCTGATGCTCGGCACCCTGCTGTGGACAATCTTTGTCTTCTGCGGCAGTATTGCCCAGCCCGACATGGACATCGATGCATGGCACGGGTTCATCAAGGAGAATCTTGTCGAGAACCTGGGCGAGACGGCCGAAATAGTCTTCTTCCTGCTGGGTGCCATGACCATCGTCACCCTGATCGAGGACTACCAGGGCTTCCGCGTCATCACCGACAAGATAACCACCACCAACAAGAAAAAACTGCTGTGGATTCTCTCTATACTGACGTTCTTCCTTTCGGCGCTGCTCGACAATATGACCACCGCCATCGTCATGGTGGCCCTGCTGCGCAAGCTCATAGCCGACAAGAAAGAACGCTGGCTTTATGCAGGAATGGTAATTTTGGCCGCCAACGCGGGTGGTGCGTGGAGTCCCATAGGCGACGTGACCACCATCATGCTTTGGATTGGTGGCCAGGTGACCACGGTGAACATTATGGTGAAGACCTTGCTGGCCTCGCTGGTGTGCATGGTGGTGCCGGTGCTTATAGTCGGGGCCTCGCTCAAGGGCGAGATTGAGCGCCCAGCCGATACGACATCGGGCGTTGAAGTGCCGGGGCACCTGCGCAAACTGGTGCTTTTCATAGGCCTCGGCGGCCTCATATTCGTCCCTGTCTTCAAGACTATCACCCATCTGCCGCCCTATCTGGGCATGCTTTTCGTTCTCGGCATCCTTTGGGTCACCACCGAGATACTGAGCCGCAAATACGAGAAAGAGGGGCACAAGCTGCCGACCGCTGTCAGCACACTTGAACATATCGACACGCCCACCATCCTTTTCTTCCTCGGCATACTCATGGCCGTGAGCTGCCTCAAGGTGAGCGGCATTCTTGGTGCGCTGGCCGGCGGGCTCAACAGCACTTTCGGCACCGAGGCACCGGGCTTCTTCTTCATCGACCTTATCATCGGTGTGCTCTCGTCGGTTATCGACAATGTGCCGCTGGTGGCTGCCTCGATGGGTATGTATCCGTTGGACGGCGATGCCATCTTCGGCGTGAACCATCCCTTCTGGGAGTTTCTGGCCTACTGCGCCGGCACTGGCGGAAGCCTCCTGATTATCGGCTCGGCAGCAGGTGTGGCCGTCATGGGCATGGAGAAAATCGACTTCATCTGGTATCTCAAGAAGATTTCGCTTCTCGCCCTCGCCGGATATATTGCCGGTGCGCTGGTGTTCATCGCCATGGATATGACTTTGTTTGAG
>ERZ842401.4321-NODE-4321-length-16661-cov-3.975611_pt1 | contig 16661 bp, 17 predicted proteins | sample MGYA00521270_ERZ842401 | MGnify/ENA primary metagenome ERZ842401 (study PRJEB31892, sample SAMEA3878208) | bioreactor metagenome | biome: Moose rumen | place: Sweden | collected 2011-10 | study: EMG produced TPA metagenomics assembly of the PRJEB12797 data set...
TCCGCATATAGGGGTAAGTTTCGCGAGCCTTATGGCGAAGCCTCACGTAAGGGCGAGCTTCGCGAGCCCTCATATAAATTTATGATTGGAATAATTGGTGCGTTAGACAGTGAAGTAAATTCTCTCATAGCAGATTTATCAGATATCACAACAAAAGATATTAGTGGTATCAAGTTTTTCAGTGGTCATTATAACGACAAGGAAATTGTCATAGCAAAATCAGGCGTCGGAAAAGTATTTGCCGCTATGTGCGCCGAAGCTATGATATTGAATTTTAATGTCGATAAGATTATCCACATCGGTATCGCTGGACTTCTCGATGAGACTATCGATATAAATGGTGTCGCTATAGCATCATCTGTTGTTCAACACGATATGGACTCAACTGCACTTGGCGACCCACCAGGAAAGATTCTTGAGACAGACCTAACTTATTTCCCTTGCTCAAAGAAACTCATAGAAGAGTTTTCTAAGGTGGCAGATTCTATCGGTATAAAATATAAGATCGGCATCATCGCTTCAGGCGACCAATTCGTTGCCGACGAGAAAACCAAAAAAAGAATAGTTGATACCTTTAGTGCCATCGCCTGTGAGATGGAAGGTGCAGCCACAGGTCAAGTAAGTTTTGTAAATGGTATTGATTTTATAGTCATTCGCGCATTTTCGGATAGCGCCGGTGACGAATCTAAAAATGATTATTGGAACGAAAAGTATAACGCTTCTGATAGAGCAACCTCGCTTATCAAAGCTTATCTATCCGCATAAGGGTGAGATCTCTAAGCCCGAAAGGTTTTTATGTTAAACTTTGACGAAGAAATTAAAAAATTTGAAAAAAGTCTTGAACCAGACTCTATTGATGATGCTCTTGCAAACTATGATATAACAGATATGAACGACATCGTATTTCAATCTACGAAAGAAATCATAAAGAACGCTAACAATCCTATAACTCGTTAATCATGGAACCCACAAGAGAAAACAAGCAGATATCTAACCGTCTATATAACCTTGCTCTTAATCGTGCGATGAGCCGGGATCTTTTTAATGCAACTCTGCTTCTTAAGAAGGCTCTCATCTTTAATAAGAAAAATGCCAACGCAAGAAATCTTCTTGGCCTCATCTTTTTTGAAGAGGGTGCAGTCACTGAGGCTATAGTTGAGTGGCTTATAAGTCGCGAACTTGTCCACACAGATTTCAATGTGGCAAATGAATATCTTAAAAGTGTCCAAGACGACAAAAACTTAAATGATTATTTTGAAAGCATAAAGCTTTACAATGCTGCTATCGACGACATTTCCTTTGATCGAAATGATCTTGCCATGGTTAAACTTTATAAGGCCGTTGAACTGAACGACCATAACGTGAAAGCCATGATGCTTTTATCTGTCCTCTTGCTTCAGATTAACGACCATATTAAAGCCGGTCACTATCTTTTAAGATGCCAGAAGATCGACAATGGTAATAAGTTCATCAATGACCACATGGACTATGTTTTAAAGAACACTAAAACGAGCGAAGTTAAAGAGAAGCGAATCAAAAATGTATACTCTCTAAAGAAACTTGACACAGATGATGCAATATTACCAAGAAAATATATCAAACTATCAGAAAACCAAAAAGTTATATTTATTCTTATAGGTATAATTATTGGCGCTCTTTTTTATGGTCTTGTCTTGTCGCCACGGGGTGGCTCAAGCTCTTATGCTAGCGATAGCGAAGTTATCCGATATGCCAACCTAGTCAATGACCAAAACAAGATAATCCGCGATATAACTATAGAGAATAACGAGTTAAAGACTAGTTACGAAGATGCAAGCGTGAAGCTTCGTGCTTACGAAGAGCAAAATAGACTTTTCACATCCCAATATGAATCATTAAATAGTATCATAACTGACTTTGATGGAGGTTATATAAGTCGTGCCGCTAGGACCTTCGTTGAACTTGATAAAGATTCCATAACTGACGAAGCCCTCATCCTTCTTCTAAACCAGGCTCGCTCTCGTATAGAGGGTATCGGTGCCAAGAGACTCACAGAGCTCGGTACAGAAAGTTGGAATGCTGGCAACAAATCTTCAGCCATATCTTATTATCAATTATCACTTGATATAAACCCTGATGACCCAGAGACCATGTTCTTACTTGCAAGACTCTACCAAAGCCTTGATAGGAACAGCGAAGCCAATCCACTTTTTGATAAGATCATCGCCCAACACCCAGAGTCAAATTATGCTCGTAGAAGCAGAGAGGCAAGAGGATATTAATAAATATTGCCTATATCCATATAATAATTATTGGTTGAAAATACCTTTTATTTTTGATACAATATAAAGTTGTTGTAGATATTAAAAAGGGGGGACGAAATGGATAATTTTCTTTTTTGGTTTATATTCGCTATTATTCTTTTGATATGTGTTGTCGTTCCTGTTGCAGTTACACAGATTGCTCAGATCGGATGGATTCTTGGCAAGAACGGTGACGACGAAGAATAAGCGGATTTTTTTGTTGCCCTTTTTTATGGACGAGAAATTAAAGAAAACTTTAAAATGCATGATAATTGGTACTAGTATCTATAATGTAATTCTACTTGTTGTTTCTACTATATTCTTTATCTTTTATTATAAAAGTGTCGATAATGCTTTTATACTGATTGTCAAAAACGAACTTTGCCTAATTATCGGTTACATATTAAGTATCGCTGGTCTTTACTCGATTGCTAGTTCTATTGCTAAAGCCATTGGATCAAACGATCAAAACTACGCAAAGAAACATATGACCCTCATGAGTTCGATTCGATTTCTAGTTTTTTGCATAGTTCTAATCATTCTTATTAATAAAAATGTATGTGGTGTATCAGGTGGTATCATGTATGCTCTTGCTGCCCTTGGTATAAAAGTCGGAGCCTACCTCGCACCAACCATCGAGAAGAAAATTTTTTCGTAGGAGTATAAATGCCAATATTTCTAGCAAACAATTCATTAGCAGAGTCATTTATGATTCGTGGTATCTATAAGATGCCATTCCTTTTCCTTGGTCAAGAAGTGTGGATTACAACAACCACTGTATCAACTATCATCATCACTATCATGCTTCTTGCTTTTGGAATCTTTGCTGGTTCAAAATTAAAAAATGCTAAAGAGATCCCAACTGGTTTTCAAAACTTCATCGAGATGGCTGTTGAAGCGTTAAACTCTATGGGTGATGGCATCTTAGGCGAAAACAAAAATCGTTTTATCAATTATATAGGCACTATATTCTTATTCATTCTCACAAGCAATCTTTCAGGTTTCATGGGAATGCGTGCACCTACAGCAGATTATGGCGTTACTTTCTGTCTCGGTGTATTCACATTTGCAATAGTTCAATTCCAAGGTATAAAAAATCACGGCATAGGACATTTTACTTCATTGTTCCAGCCTGTCCCTGTGCTCTTTCCAATCAACCTCATAGGAGAATTTGCCAACCCTCTCTCTATCTCGCTTCGTCTTTTTGCCAATCTCCTATCAGGCGTTATAATGCTAGGTCTTTGGTATGGCATGATGCCTATCTTTGCTCAGTTAGCTATACCATCATTCTTACATGCATATTGCGATTTATTTAGTGGTTGCATACAAACCTATGTATTCTGTATGCTTACCATGGTTTATGTAAACGATAAATTATAATTTTTTTCGGAGGAAAATTATGGGTATTTCAGGACAAGATTTCATTTATGGTTGTTCAGCAATAGGAGCAGGTCTTGCTCTTATAGCAGGTATCGGACCTGGAGTTGGTCAGGGTATCGCAGCTGGTTATGGTGCATCAGCAGTAGGTAGAAATCCAGGTGCAAGATCAGACATCACGTCTACTATGCTTCTTGGACAAGCAGTTGCAGAGACTACTGGTCTTTACGGACTTGTTGTTGCAATCATACTTATGTTTGTTAAGCCTTTCGGCTAAACCGCAATTAGGAGAAAAATATGTTTTTAGCTGCAGATAGTTTATTTAGAATTATAGGCTTTGATTCGCAACTCATCTTTGATTCTATTATAACGGGTATAAATGTATTTATACTTTTCTTTGCGCTATCATATTTTCTTTTCAATCCAGCTCAGAAGATACTAAAGAATAGAAGCGAGAAGATCAAAAACGAACTAGAAAATGCCAAGACTAAAGAGCAAGAGGCCATCGCTTTAAAAGAAGAGTATGAGAAAAAGCTTGCCGACACTCGCGCGGAGGTAGATCATATCCTTGAAGATGCAAGAAAGAACGCGAAAAAACTTAGCGAGGACATAGTGAGCGAAGCAAGAGCAGAAGCTCAAAATATCATTAATCGTGGCAACAAAGAGATAGAGCTTGAAAAAGCTAAGGCAATCGACGACTTGAAGAATCAAGTTATCACTATCTCTACACTTCTAGCAAGCAAGATTGTTAAAGAAAATATCGACAAAGGTCATAGCGACAAATTGTTTAAAGAGACATTAGATGAGATCGGAGAGGCTACATGGCAAGATTAGTTTCTAAAGTTTATGGCGAGGCCTTGTTTGAATTTGCCAAAGAAAGCGATCAACTAGAGAAGATGTTCGAAGAGGCTTTGGATATTATAGAAGTATTTACTTCAAGCGAAGAAGTAAATGACTTTTTGAATAATCCAAATGTTAATAAAGATCAAAAGATCTCTTTCTTGCACACAGTCTTTGTTGATAAGTTTTGGGCTGGCCCCGTTGCGAAGATATTTAAATTCTTCCATATTGATATTCACAAAGGCCAAAACCCTAAAATTTTAGAATTTCTTTCTATAGTAATTAGAAAGGGTCGTCAGAAAGATATTGTTCCTATATTAAGGCATTTTACTCATCTTGTGCTTCTAAGTTTAAATATAGGCGAAGCAAGTGTCACATCAGCAGAAGAACTCTCTGATAAGCAGAAAAAGGATCTAGAGAAGAAGCTAGTTGACACAACTCGTTTTGATAACTTTATTGTAAGCTATAATGTAGACGAAAGTCTTATTGCAGGTCTAAAAATTAAAATAGATGATAAAGTACTAGATACAAGTTATAGAACCAAGATAGATAGTATAAGTAAAAATCTAAGGGGTTTAAAACTATGATTAATTTAAAACCAGAAGAGATTAGTTCAATTATCAAAGAACAGATAGAAAAGTTCGAAGATAAGACCGAAAGCAAAGAAGAAGGAACTGTCATACAAGTTGCCGATGGCATAGCAAGAATCTACGGATTAAAAGATGCTGTGCAAGGCGAACTGCTTGAATTCCCTCACGATGTCTATGGTATGATTCTTAACCTCGAAGAAGACAACATTGGATGTGTTCTTCTTGGTAATGCTAGCGAGATAAAGGAAGGCGATCCTGTAAAAAGAACCAAAAGAGTTATGTCCGTTCCTGTAGGCGATGCTATGATAGGTCGTGTAGTCAATGCCATAGGCCAGCCTATAGATAATAAAGGTCCTATCAACACCACTGGCACTCGTCCTATAGAGCGTATCGCTCATGGTGTTATAGATAGAAAATCAGTTAAAACTCCTCTTCAGACAGGTATCAAGGCTATCGATGCTATGATTCCTATCGGTCGTGGACAAAGAGAACTTATAATTGGCGATAGACAGACAGGTAAGACAGCCATCGCCATAGATACAATCATTAATCAAAAAGGTCAGGGTGTAAAATGTATCTATGTTGCTATAGGACAGAAGGCATCTACAGTTGCTAATATAGTTAAGATATTAGAAGACTACGGTGCTATGGACTATACTACTATAGTTGCTGCTACTGCAGCAGAGCTTGCACCTCTTCAATATATAGCTCCATATGCAGGATGTGCTATCGGAGAAGAATGGATGGAAAAGGGTGAAGATGTCCTGATCGTCTATGATGATCTTACTAAGCACGCTGCTGCATATAGAACGCTTTCTCTACTTCTTAAGAGACCACCAGGGAGAGAGGCATATCCTGGTGATGTGTTCTATTTACATAGCAGACTTCTTGAACGTGCTTCAAAATTAAATGATAAATTAGGTGGTGGTTCACTCACTGCCCTTCCTATCATAGAAACTCAAGCAGGTGATGTATCAGCTTACATCCCAACCAATGTCATATCTATAACTGATGGTCAGATCTACCTAGAGACAGATATGTTTAACGCGGGATTTAGGCCAGCTATCAATGCAGGTCTTTCTGTAAGCCGTGTTGGTGGTTCAGCACAGATCAAAGCTATGAAGAAGATTGCTGCTCCTATAAGAGTTGAACTTGCTCAGTTTAGAGAGCTTGCATCATTTGCTCAGTTTGGTTCTGATCTTGATAAAGCTACAAGAGAGCAGCTCACTCAAGGAGAGAGAGTTCGTGAGATACTTAAGCAACCTCAATACAAGCCTCTCCCTGTAGAGAAGCAGATTACTATAATATATGCAGCAGAGAAGAGATACCTTCTCAATGTCCCTGTAGAGAAGATACTTGATTTCGAAGCAGAACTCTTCGCTTATATAGAAGGCAACGATCCTTCAATCTTCTCAGATATAAGAGACAAGAAAGAACTCACTCCTGAGATAGAAGAGAAACTTAAAGCAGCAATCGAAGGTTTCAAAAAATCTGAAGGCTACGAGGTATAATTATTCATGGCTTCAATGAAGCAGATAAAACAGAGAAAGCGTTCTGTAGATTCTACAGGCAAGATCACCAAAGCAATGAAGCTTGTGGCTACAGTTAAGTTACAGAAGACTAAGCAGGTTGCGACAGATGCCGTGCCTTATTTTGATGCTATGTATGACGCTATCTCTGATATGATTAAGAAATCTCAAGGTGTGAGACATAAATACCTTGCTGGCAAAGCAGGTGCTAAAAAAGCTCTCATCATTTTCTCATCTAACAAAGGCCTTGCAGGTAGTTATAATTCCAACATAGTAAGGAAGCTCTTTGGAGAGAAAAGCACTTATGACTTTACCAAGGACAATACTCTTGTATATTCTATCGGTTTAAAGATGAGAGAAGAACTTAAAAGACGTGGCTTTACCATAGCTCGTGATTACTCAGATAACATGGATGATGTCCATTATGAAAATATAACCACTATGACAAGTGAGATACTTGATGATTTCGTGGAAGGCAAAATCAACGAAATCTATCTTGTATATACTTTCTTTAGAAACACTATCGTTCACATACCAAGAGTTTTAAAACTCCTTCCTCTAACAGATGTTGATAAGGACGATGAGGAGGACACTGAGCTTCTTGGCAAAAAGACTTTCAACTTAGCGAAATCAAAATATGCAGATGACACTAAGATGCCTATGAATTATGAGCTTGATGATGAAGATATGCTCAATTACACTATTCCTCAATATATATCAAGCTTGCTTTTCGGAGCACTTACTGCATCTCTTGCATCAGAAAATGGTGCTCGTATGACTGCTATGGACAACGCAACTAAGAACGCCAAAGAATTAAGTGAGAAATTAAATGTAGCATACAATAGAGCAAGACAGGGTGCTATAACTCAAGAGATTACTGAGATTGTCGCAGGAGCAAATGCAATCTAGCAATAGATAAGAGCTGTGCCAATCGCAAAAACAAACAAAGCTAACCGTAGGGGCGAGCGCCCGAATAAGGAGAAACATATGGAATTAAAAGGAAAAATCGTACAAATCATAAGTGCCGTAGTCGATGTCCATTTTGAAAATGGTGTTCCTGACATCAATTCAGCTTGTAAAGTTATGAACGGAGATAAGCCTCTTACTTTAGAAGTTGCGCAAGATCTCGGGGATGGCATGGTAAAATGTATCGCCATGGGGCCAACTGACGGATTGTCAAGGGGCCTTGAAGTTGTAAGCGACAACGAACCTATCAAAGTTCCTGTCGGAGAAGAGACTCTTGGTCGTATATTCAATGTCCTTGGCGAGACTATAGATGAAGCTGGACCTTGTAAGGCTACTATGCACTATCCTATACATAGACCTGCTCCAGAATTCTCAGAGCAAGCAACTGAGAAAGAGATCCTTGAGACAGGTATCAAAGTCGTAGATCTTCTTTGCCCTTATCAAAAAGGAGGTAAGATAGGTCTCTTCGGTGGTGCAGGTGTTGGTAAGACTGTCCTTATACAAGAGCTCATAAGAAATATCGCAGCAGAGCATGGTGGATATTCTGTATTCACTGGTGTCGGCGAGAGAACTCGTGAAGGAAATGACCTCTACTACGAGATGCAAGAATCAGGAGTTATGGATAAGACTACTATGGTCTTCGGTCAGATGAATGAACCACCTGGGGCTCGTATGAGAGTTGGCCTTGCTGGTCTTACTATGGCAGAATATTTCCGTGACGAAGCAGGTAAAGATGTCCTTTTATTCATAGATAATATATTCCGTTTCACCCAGGCAGGATCAGAGGTGTCTGCACTTCTTGGTCGTATGCCATCAGCCGTTGGTTACCAGCCAACTCTTCAAACTGAGATGGGTGCTCTACAAGAGCGTATCACTTCAACTAAGAGAGGTTCTATCACATCAGTTCAAGCAGTATATGTTCCTGCTGATGACTTAACCGACCCAGCTCCAGCCAATACATTTACTCACCTTGATGCAACTACTGTTCTTACTCGTTCACTTACTGAGATTGGTATCTACCCTGCTGTTGACCCACTAGCATCTACTTCTCGTATGCTTGATCCACTTGTAGTAGGAGAAGAACACTACGAAGTAGCAGAAAGGGTAAAAGAATGTCTCCAACAATATAACGAGCTTCAAGATATAATTGCCATGCTCGGTATGGATGAATTATCAGAAGATCAAAAACTTGCCGTTGCTCGTGCAAGAAGGATACAGAGATTCTTATCTCAACCTTTCCACGTGGCAGAACAGTTCTCAGGTCTACCTGGTATCTATGTTCCAGTTAAAGATACTGTGCAAGGTTTCAAAGAGATCCTCGAAGGCAAATACGACCACATCCCTGAAAGCTGTTTCATGAATGTTGGTACTATAGATGGCGTAGTTAAAAAATACGAGGCTATGAAATAATGAAAGAATTCCGTCTACAAATTATATCTCCTCGCAAAGTCCTTTTTGATGGTAATTGCACTATGATAGAGTACAACACCACTGAAGGCTATGTTGGTGTATTACCAGGACATGTTGCTATGACGCAAATTATTGCTCCTGGCGTTCTTACCATCTATGAAGAGGGTAAAGAAAAACCAACCTATATAGCCGCTATGTCAGGCATTTCTAAGATCTTACCTGACACCATCATGATTCTCATTGATATTGCAGAGAAAAAAGAGGAGATCGATGTAGAGAGAGCAAAGGCAGCAAAAGAGAGGGCAGAAAAGCGTATAGCTGAGAAAGCCGACAACTTCGATGTAGAGAGAGCAAAATATGCCCTTAAAAAAGCAGAAACTAGACTTATGGTAGCAAATATAAATTAAGAGGAGAATATATTATGGCAACAGCTTCATTATCATCTATTTTTTCTTTATTTAAAGATCAGGTTCCAAATTATACTTTAAAATACCTTCCTGAGATTACCAAGGCAAGTAAGGAAGGTGCTGAGTACATTCAGAAACTCATTGATTTGGCAAAATTAAAAGGTAAAAACCTCAATCAAGAAAAAAACATCTATACTTATCTTTACAAACTTGGTAAAGTGGTATATGATGAAAATCTTTCTTCTAACAATCGCGCAGTAAAAGAATATGTTTTAAAAGTAAAAAATGCAGAGAAAGAGAAAGAAAAGAACAATGAGAAGATCAAGTCTCTTGAGGCAGCTCTTAAAAAAGCTTTGCCAGATATAAAATGGCCTAAGTTTGGAAAGGGCAAAAAGAAAACAAAAAAATCTACCAAAAAGATAACTAAGAAGTCAGCAAAGAAGGCTTCTACAAGCAAGAAGAAAAAATCAAAAAGATAATTATTAAGAATTAAAGCTCGACAGAGGTCGGGCTTTTTTAAAATACATGAAAGAAAAGAATTGTTACAAACGAATAATTTTTTATTGCATCTTTTTCATAATTATTTTTCCTCTTGTCTTTTTCACATTTATAAAAGATGGTATCTCCTTTGTTTCAATCGGCTGGGATGGTTTAACCCAGCATCTTTTGGCTCTTAGATACTATGGTAGGTTTTTAAGAGGCATAGTAAGTGATTTTGCAGCCAATCACGTTCTTTCCATTCCACTCTTTGATATGAGCCTTGGCGAAGGAAATGACATTCTTATGAGCCTCCATTACTATGTCATAGGCGATCCTTTTACTATACTTTCTTTTTTCTTTAGTGAAGAAAATGCTATATATTGTTATCAACTGATTGTTATCCTTAAGCTTTTTCTCACAGGTCTTTCTTTCACCATACTATGTAATTATAAATTTAAGGATGTGAAGTATGACAAGATGGTCGTGCTCTGTTCGTTGCTTTATGCTTATAACCTTTTTAATCTTAGCATCGCCATGCTTGGTCATCCATTCTTTTTAAACCCACTTATATATCTTCCACTACTTATTCTTGGTGTTGATCTGATCTTTGACAAGACTAGTCCCTTCTTATATATCATAGTCCTGACTATCACTTTTTTATCTAATTTTTATTTTGCATACATGCTTTCGCTTATTGTCCTTATATATGTGATATATAGATTTTTCGTCATAAAGGAGGGCAAAACTATATTTCGTTACTTCTTGAAATTCGCTGCGTTTACCGCCATTTCATTCTTTATGGCGTCGCTTGTCATCGTGCCCACACTATATTTTGCTCTCTCCGATTCAAGAAGTGCAGGTCTTGCCACTCCAATACATCCTTTTTTTAGCAGAAAAATGCTCACCGAGACCACCAACCATATATTCTTTATGTATCCGTGGGATGCTGATTCTCTGAAAGTAGGTATCCCTATAGCCCTTGTTCCTTTTCTTGTATCGTATTTTGTACAAGCAAAATCCAAAAAACGATTGTTTTCTCTTATAATATTATTCTTGTTTTTCACGCCTATTTTCTGGAAGCTAATGTGCTGTATGAACTATCCGTCATATAGATGGAGCTATGTTCTCGTGTTCCTATCTCTTATAATCTCAGTAAAATATGGGGCTGAATTTACTGAATTAGAAAAGCCTGTCAAAAATATAATTTTATTTATCGCTCTTTTAATTGACCTAATTTTAATCTCTATCTCTCTCTATGTACAAGGTTCTTTTAGCAACATTTTGATATTCAACATCATTATTTCCATCATAAGCACAATTCTTCTTTTCTTTTGTAACTTTAACCTTAGATATTTTAAGTTGTCATCGCTCATCATAATCATTTCCGTCATCTCTACAGTCGTCAACATAAGATACATGTATCTTGCTGATAATTGGTATGATGACTATCTAAAATTTGAAGATAAAGACATGAAAGAAGATAGTGTCTATGCCACAGCTCGCTTTTTCAAAAAGGATAGCAAAGATTTCTTTAGGCTTTCAGGCTCCAATCTTGATTGGGATAGAAATGGCAACCTTCTATATGGCGTCTCTTCAACACAGTATTATTGGAGCATGGTAAATCCTAGTATCTCTAGGTTTAGAAGCGCCCTCGGTCTCACAGATAAGATGCCTTGGCTTATCATAGATAACGATAAGATGACAATTCTTGATGAATTAAGTGCAGTAAAGTATATTGCAGATAACAGATACCCTAACCCTCTGCCTTCATCTTATAAAAGTTTTCCTGCTTTTAACAACAACCTTTTCTTCTATGAAAATGTATCTGCCTTGCCACTAGTTTATTACTATGGTGATTTTATACCCGAAGACGAGACTTTAAAATTAAACTTAGCAGAAAAAGAGCACCTTATGCTTAACACAGCTATTATAAATGTCGATAACAATATAAAAACTAACTCTTTCCCAATCAATAAAATAAATACGACACCTGTTTTATCTATAGACTACGATATCACAGTACCTGAAGAATATACAGATTCTGTAAAACTTGACTATGACCACAACAAAATCTTCGTCTATGGTGATAATGGCGAGATTATCTTATCTTATAACGGCATAGATAATAGTGAGATATATTTTCAATTTAAAGGACTAAATTGCTACAACATCAAAGACCAAGGGTTAACTGGCTCATATGAAGACATAGACACATTATATGGTTTTACTGTCTTTGACGAAGACGAACCTCAAAAACACATAAAATATTTTTCTGATTATGATTCTAAAGGAAGAGGTGGCATAAAAGATTATTCTGTCAACCTCTCTTATAAAGAAAAAAGAGAGGGCAAGCAAAACGTCAAAGTCTTTTTTGATCAACCTGGTATATATACTTATGACGATATTTTACTTAGTTATTATAGTTTTGACCACTATGCCGAATCTATCGATGAATTGAAAACCATCTCTTTAGAAAACTTTCATCAAGGTGTCAACAAATGGACCTTCGATATCGATTCAAAGGAATCAGGGCTTGCCTGCATAGCGATTCCTTACTCTAAGGGCTTTACTGCCTTTGTCAATAGCGAGAAAACTCCTATCTATAATACTAATTATAAGTATCAAAGTGTCGTCATACCAAGTGGCAAAAGCACCATAGAATTAACATACGAAAGGCCTTTTAATAAGCTCTGCATCGCTTTAACGATTCTTGGCCTTATTTGTTTCCTGTCTATTATTCATTTTAAGTCTAATCGTTCTTGACAAAGTACACTTTTTATGTTAATATTTGCTGAATTGGAAACAAGGTAAAAACTTTTCCAATTCATTTTTCAAAAGCTTTTCATACTATAAAGCCTGACATTTGTTATCATGGAGGAAGTATGAAGCTTATGAACCAAAAATCTAAATTAAAACTCTTAATCACCATTTATTTGTGGTGATTTTTTATTGTAAAAATTTTTCATAGAGGCAAGCACTAGAGCACCCACACGTAGGGGCGAGCACTGGAGCGCCCGAGCGTTCATGAACGAGTTTGCTTATAAACTCGACCATCGAGTGAATGTGAGGAAGTGCCCTTGGGGCGCCCGAAAGGAAAACATATGTATAATCTAATTATCAGAAATGCATTAACGAGGAAGTCTGGCAACAACCTTGTTGACATCGCCATCAAAGATGGCAAAATCGCCGAAATCAATACTTCAATATCTGACAAGGCGGACAATGAAATCGATGCTAAAGGAAACCTCGTCACAGAAAGTTATGTGAACGGACACTTGCATCTAGACAAAGTCTACACTCTTGATAGAGCTGGACAGAAAGCTATAGAAGAGTATAACGAAGGTGGCATGGGTAATGCTCTTACCTCTATAGCATCAGCTGCTGAGTTTAAGTCTCAATACGACGAGAAATGGATTATCGAAAATGTTCGTAAAGCCCTTGATCTCTCAGTAAAATATGGCAACACCCACATAAGAGCTTTTGCTGATGTTGATAGCAAAGCAAAACTTGAAGGAGTAAAAGCTCTTCTTAAAGCTCGCGAAGAGTATAAGGACAAAGTAACTTTAGAAGTCGTTGCCTTCCCTCAGGACGGCGTTGCAAGAGAGCCAGGTGCCTATGAATACATAGAAGAAAGTTTAAAGCTTGGTGCTGATGTAGTAGGCGGTATACCTTGGATAGAGTTTTCTCGCGAAGACGAACAAGATCATGTTGATAAGATGTGCGATCTTGCCAAAAAATACAATAAAGATATCTCCATGCTTTGCGACGATGTCGGAGATGCAGAGGAGCGCACCTTTGAGATGCTTATTAAGAAGGTTATAGAGATGGGTTGGGAAGGAAGAGCTACTGGTCAACATTGCCGTGCCATGATGCTGTATCCAGAAAATCAATTTAGAAAACTTTGTACTCTTCTAAAGAGAGCTAGAATGGGTGTTATCTCTGATCCTCAGACAGGGCCGCTCCATGCTAGAGTTTTAGATCTTATAAAAGAAGGTATCCCTGTAGGACTTGGTCAAGATGATATCAATGATGCTTACTATACTTTTGGACAAAATAATATGCTCGAAGTTGCTTTTCTTGGCGCGCATCTTCTTCGCATGTGTAGCGATAGGGATCTAGAGCTTGTATATGACATGGTTACAACCATGGCAGCAAAAGTTTTAAATATGAAAAATCATGAATTAAAAGTAGGTGGCGATGCAGACCTTGTCGTTCTTAAAGAAAAAGACATAAAGCACGCTATCTGGTATCACGAAGAACCTATATATGTAGTTAAAAACGGCAAAGTCATTAAATGTGGTATCTAACTGCCCCCAAATATTCATTTTACAAAAAATAGAAAATCTTGTATAATATCAATATAGGAGAACTTTCTCCTATATTGTTTTTGGGAGGTTTTTTGTTATGTCAAACTACGTTATATCTTTTGCCATGATGAACCGTCTACCTCTTTACCTCGACTATCTTTTAACTCTTGAGGCTAAAGGCATAAAGACTGTCTCTGCAACCATGGTCGCTCGTGATATGGGACTTGGTGAAGTCCTTGTTCGCAAAGAACTTTCTGTCATAAGTGGCAAAGGCAAGCCAAGAGTTGGCTATAAGACAGACTCTCTTGTCAAGGATTTCGATAAATTTCTACATGTAGATAAAAAGACCAAAGCTGTAATCATCGGCGCAGGAAAACTCGGAAGAGCTCTACTGGGCTATGATAGATTTAAAAAATTTGGCGTTGATATCCTTGCTGCCTTTGATAATGATGTAGATAAGATAGACAACAAAAAGATTTTCTCTATCAACAAGCTTCCACAGTTTATCAAAGATCACAAAGTAGAGATTGGCATAATTACTGTGCCTAAAGAAAATGCCGTCGAAGTGTATAACCTTCTTTTAGAAAACAATATCAAAGGCATATGGAACTTTGCCCCTATAACTTTGGCGAAGGCTCCTGATGTTATAATAAAGCAACAAAACCTTGCCCTTTCTCTTGCTCACTTAAATGTCATGCTCAAAAACGAAAAATAATCAAAGAGGTTAATCATGTTAAATATATTTAGAAATAGAAAATTTCATAAAGTTTTTTCTTTTTTATCACTTTTCCTTGTCCTTTCTATGCTTCTTTTAGCTTGCTCATCATCTAGTGAATCTAGCTCTTCTTCAAACAAAACATCGTCATCTAACAAAAGCGAGCATCGTGGTCTGTCATACAAAAAGATTGCCGTTGTTTATTTTTCTGTCAATGATGGTGTAGATGGTGCAGCAAAAGAGCTTGCTGAATCTATTAATGCGGACCTCATAGAACTTGAACCACAAGACCCTTATGAGGAATCTGATTTCGATGAAAACAATCCCAATTCTCGAAGACTCTTAGAATCACGCTATAGTCTTTTTGAAAAAGAGACAGAAGAGTTAGTGGATGACTACCCTCTATCTTATGGTGTAGAGGAAAAAGAAATCATAGAAGAGACTGAACCACCAAAAGCAACAGAGCTTCCTAAGATAGCATATATTAATGTCAATAGTTATGATGTCATATTTTTAGGATACCCTATCTGGTATAATGATGCACCAAGGGTTATATATACTTTCTTAAAGGATTTAAAAAATAAAACTGTCATACCATTCACTTTTTCAACAAACGGAGAATCTCTTGCTGCAAGCGAAGAGATAATCACAAATTATGTTGATGATAGTGTAGATGTTATGGGTGGTCTTGAATTTAATGGCATTGCTACTGAGAGCGAGATGAAATCTTGGATATCTCTTATAGACTTAAATATATAAGACCCTTGAATTAAACACCTTTTTTTAGTATAATTTTAAGGTTAGATTTTAAGCTGGTGTGGCGGAACTGGTAGACGCCCAGGACTTAAAATCCTGTGTCAAGCAATTGACGTGCCGGTTCGATTCCGGTCGCAGGCCCCGGCCTGCGTAGTTCAGAAGCCGACCTGAATGTTGCCTTGTCTTGAAATATACGGGTGGTTGCCGTAGCGAAGGGATACTTCGATTCGTAATCCGCAAACGGTGTCCGGTCCATACCGGAAAACCAGCGTTGGCTCCGGCCAAAGGGCCCTTGCGAGAGTTGCACGCCCGTTTTTATGTTAAACTTATAAACTGTAGAAGCCATGAACATTGCAGGAATTCTGAAAAAGGAGAACGTGGTTGAGAACCACGAGGGGGCGAAGGCTTTCCGTATGACCCCCGAGCAGGAGCTTTACACAGCCGTTGTAACCTCCGCCCTGGAACCCCTTACCTACGAGGGAACGACCGAGCGGGTGAACCGTATTGCCTCGCTCATAGGCAAGGTCAGTCCCGAGTTCGTGGCTAAGCTCGCAGTATATGCCCGAGTGGAGATGAACCTCCGTTCGATCCCTCTAGTGCTGCTGGTGGAGCTCGCCCGCAGGCACAGCGGTGACAGCCTTGTCCCCAAGGCCGTGGCCGGGACCGTGCAGCGTGCCGACGAGATCGCTGAGCTTCTGATGTGCTACCAGTGGCTCAACCCCTCTCAGGGAATCAAGAAACTGGGGAAACTCTCCCGCGGAATCCAGAACGGCCTGAAGGAGTCCTTCAACCGCTTTGACGAGTACCAGTTCGCAAAGTACAACCGTGACGGGGCGGTGAAACTCAAGGATGCCCTCTTCCTTGTCCACCCCAAGGCGAAGGATGAAGCGCAGCAGGTCCTCTTCGACAAGATCGTCGCAGGCACCCTGGAAACTCCCTACACCTGGGAAACGGAGCTCTCGGCCCTCGGCCAGCAGAAGTTCGACTCCCCGGAGGCGAAGA
>ERZ842401.4323-NODE-4323-length-16655-cov-3.945843_pt1 | contig 16655 bp, 13 predicted proteins | sample MGYA00521270_ERZ842401 | MGnify/ENA primary metagenome ERZ842401 (study PRJEB31892, sample SAMEA3878208) | bioreactor metagenome | biome: Moose rumen | place: Sweden | collected 2011-10 | study: EMG produced TPA metagenomics assembly of the PRJEB12797 data set...
ATTCTTTTACCTGCACCGTTGCCGCCAGCACTGTGCTGACGCGCTCAGGTCCATATATTGAAGCTGGCTCACATACAGATTAGCATCGATTGCGTCAATGGCCTTATGAATCAGCTCGTCCGAATCGAAATCCACGGTATAAGCGTATTTATGATTGATGGTTTTCCACAGCGTCTGAAACGCTTCCTTATACGAAAGCTGATGGAAGAATCCGCTGAACGCGCGATCCGATACGCCGAGGAACAGGAGCGCATACAGCGGGATCAGCACCGGCAGCAGCAACAGCAGAAGGGGGCCTTATAAATAAGCTGGACAAACAGATCATGCGCAGCGCAAAGCGGCTTGCGCAGAGAGAATGCGCCAATTACTGCGCCGAGTGCGAGACAGCAGCAAAACAGGCCAGAAGCATGGAAAAATAGCACCGCTACCGGGCAAGGAAGAAAATGCCCACGCAGCGTTACCTTTTAGAACAAAAAAAGGCAAGGAAAAACAAGACTTCCCGGACACCCAGGCGGGCAGGACGATATATTGGTTATCCTGCCCCATGAGGATGAGAAAATGTCGTTATGAACTGTACGGAGATTGAATCTTTCATAGTGCCCATTTATCAAGAGGGAAAACTGAATCCAATAAAGCCTTTCTATCTTGCATGATAAGCATCTCTGGGATCCACCTGATTGAGCAATCGTTCACCGGCTCGGTAGCGGCGGACATTTTCTTTCAATATTTCTATGCAGTTTCCTGTCCGGTCCGGCACCTGCGGGGTCACGTGAGGCGTGATGTACACGTTTTTGTAATCCCACAGGGGATGATCGGCAGGCAAGGGTTCTTCCTCGAAAACATCCAGCCCGGCGCAGGATAGGATGCCCTGATCCAACGCCTCCATCAGTGCCGTCGTGTCCACCAGCGCGCCGCGGGCCATATTGACCAGCACCGCTCCGGGCTTCACATGGGCAAACAGCGCGCGGTCAAACAGATGGTAGGTCTGATCTGTCAGCGCAAGGTTCAGGCAGATGAAATCCACCCGGGAAACCAGATCGATCAGTGCATCGGGATCGGAAGAAAGCAGCTGCTCCACATCGTCAAAGCCTTCCTGATATGCCCGATCCCAGGAAATCAAATGCATGCCCAGGGCGCGCAGCCGTTGGGCCAGCATTTTGCCGTTGTTGCCCATGCCTACAAGACCTGCGGTGCGGCCATAAAGACCGCGCCAAGTTTCCTGCCCCTGTACGCCCCATTGATGGCTGTCCTGAGCATGCATAAGATCCCGGGTATGGTAGCAAGCGACCAGCATAAAATAGATGGCGTGCTCCGCCAGCACGGGCGAAGAACGGCCTGCCGCCCCACTGAGCAGGATGCCCCGCTCAAACAGCGCAGGCTTTGCCGAACGGGCTAAACCCGCGTGGTCGCAATAGATCCATTTCAGTTGATTGTCGCCCAGAAAACGATCATCCAGATCACCCGAAACCAGGGCCACGTCAGCATCCTTTAATTCTTTGAGAAGGGTATCGGTGTCCCTGGGACTCACCTGCACAAAGGCTGCGTCCGGAAAAAAGGAGCGCACCCGCTCCATTTGCTCCGGCGAATAGTGGATGGTGGCCACCACTTTATGAATGCTTCGCATGATCTTCTCCTTCGCATCGGATATGAAAGCAGTTGTAATATCCTTCGCAGTCGGCGCGGACCGTCAGCAGGCCGTCTTTATAAGTCCATTCGGGTTCCCTCTCCGTCACCAGGCTGACCACATGCGCCGGCTTCCTTGCCAGCGGCACGGTGATCATTTGATCGTGCAGGGGCACCGGCTGATAGTAGGATGTGCTGAAATGCCCGGTAGCATTGACCAATTGCAACAGGGCACGGGAATGATCCGCCACTTCGTCTATGGTGATTTCCAACATGGGCGTGGCGTCCGATACCGGCGTAACGCCCGCCAGTCGCTGGAGCACGTCCTCATATGGTTCGGTGTCATAACATGTACGTCATTAACGGCAAGCAAGTATGGCAGATGCCGGATGACGTACATGTGGGGCGGGATCAGGCGCAGATAGCCCTGTACCTGCGAGGCATACGCAGCGTCCACCCAGTCGTCCCCGATATACAGCAGGCTGCTGTCGGGGAAGGAAGGAAACATCGGTTTGTCCTTTTCGCCGATTTTCAGCATGGCGGATACCATGTCTTCCCGGCGGGCGCGAATGCTTTCAATGCCCAACGCCATGATAGGGCAAGCTTCGTATTCCTCGCCGGTTTCGTCATATTGGGCGGTGGGGCCATCCGCGATGAGCGTGCCGCCCTGCCTTGCGTAATTATCCAGCAGCGCCGCCTGATGACGGCTCAGCTTCCGCAGGCCGGAGACGATCACAGCTCGGTATTTATTCAATTCCGCCTGATCGTTCAGCAGGTTGGGCTCCGCCTCGTCAAACAGAAAATGCCCTTCGCTCAGCGCCCGCATCCAGCCCAGCCCGTCCGGGGAGGGATCATAAGCTCCCTGCCGGATCAGCAGCACGTCCGCCCGGGGGCGCATGCCGCGATAAGTGGCCTCGTGGGCTTTGTGATAGGCGAAGGCTCGCTTGACCTCTTCGTAGCCGGATTTGTCCTCATGATTGTCCAGCCTGCCCATCACGTAGTAATCCATCAGGCCCAGGTTGGCGATGTTTTCCCAGCAGCGCAGGGCCTGCATGGCGGGCGATACCGCCACATGCCGGATGAAAAAGCCGATAAAATCCACCGACGGACTGGTGCAGGGCAGGCCGTTGCCCGTGCCGCGGATGCCACGGATGATGGAAGCGGTGCCGAAGGGCACATAGGGCATCAGTCGTTTGTATTCCGTCTTGGATTCCACCCGCCGGAAATCCACTTTGTCGATGGCGATTTCGGGGTTCAGGCCCTTGATAAACGCCGCCAGCTTTTTCTGGTATTCCGCCGTCACCCGATCCTTGAAAAGCGCGTATTTTCTGCATACCGGGTCGTTGGGGTCTTCCCTGTCCGGCAGCTCCAGGCCAAACATGTCCCGAAAGGCTTTCTGGCAGGCGGCGCAATGACAGGGCCCGTAATACCGATAGCTGTAATCCGTGGCCTTGAAGCCGCCCATATTGATGAACACAGCGTCGATGGGCAGGGTGCGGATCACTTCCTCCAGGATCTCAAAGGCCTTTTGCTGCTGGAAGCCGCCGCACAGGCAGGTGTGCACGTCGCCGTTATAATTGACGATCTGCCCGTCCCTTGTGCGGTAGGCCCACTCCGGATGGCGCTCGTAAACCTGGTAACGCATCTTGGAAAAATCCATCCGCGCCGCCACCCGGATTCCCGCCGCATGGCAGGCATCCATGATCTTTTTCAGGGAATCGCCGTGCAGATATTCGCAGCGTGGGTGATCCTCCACCTGAGTATCGTAGCTGGCCAGGATGCCGCCGGTGTTGATCAGCGCCAGAGTGGCGTGAAAGGCCTGCAGCTCCTTCACATAGCTTTCCGCGTCGATATCCTCCATATCGATTTCCCGAAAGTTGGTTTGCACCATCCGCCAGGGCTCTGTTTGCCACCAGTGAACGGGATGTTTGTCCGTCATGCTGCCTGCCCTCCATGATCATTGAATCGGTTGAATTTCCGCATCCGCGTAAAAGCCCCGGTTCTTGCCGTCAAATACACTGTCGCTGTCCAAACAAAAACTGTCATTCAGGCGAATGTCGGCGGACGAAGCGCCGATCTCCACACGGAAGGTGCCCTTCTCCGCCATAAATTCCCCGTTGCCCCGGTAAAACGCCAGTTGTCCGGGATGCACCCGGAAGCGGACTTCCGCCGCTTGGCCGGGTTGAAGCGGTACGCGGGCAAAGCCCATCAGCTCCCGCACGGGACGCAGCACCGAAGACAGCTCGTCTGCGACGTACAGCTGCACGATTTCCGCACCCGCCCGCTTTCCCACGTTGGTGATCCGGCAGGAAATCCACAGGCCGTCAGGAGCGTTTTTGATACGAAGATCAGAATACGAATAATCCGTATAGGAGCAGCCGTGGCCGAAGGGATAGCGCGGCGTATGCGGGCAATCCACATAAGCGCCCATCACACCGATGCTGGTGTAGGGCGTGAAGGAAGAGCCGTTCATGGCGCTGTAACACAGCGGGATCTGCCCCGCGTTGTATACCACGGACACGGGCAGCTTGCCGGAGGGATTGATGTCCCCGGCCAGCACCCCGACAATGGCCTCATTGCCAAACTCCGCGGGGCTCCAGACTTCCAGCAGCGCGTCCATGCCGTCCGCGGCGTCGCTGGAAACCGGTCTGCCGTCAAAATGAACGCCGATCACAGGTTTGCCGGTCTGCTGCACAAGACGGATCAAACGATCCTGCACGGCGGGCAGATTGACGCAGGCGGCGTCCGTGCCCTCCCCCATGGTGGCCGTTTTTCGGGTGCCGTTTTTGCCGCCCAGGGTCATGATCACCAGGTCGGCCCGCCGCGCGACCTTCAGCGCCTCGTCAAAATGACTTTCGTCCGTACCCGCGCAGTCGCAGCCATAGGCGTACAAGATTTCTTTGTCGGGATACCGCAGCCGCAGTTCCTCCACCAGGTTTCGGCATCCGGGCTTTTGATGATGCAAAAGCGCCTCATATTCCTCCTCGTCGCTGCGCAGAACAGGGGTTCCGGGAATGGTTTCCACCGGTTTTCCGGCGCTCATCTTGTCGCTTTCCAGCTGGCGGGCCACGTTGCCCTCCGCCATGCTGTAATGGGTGTAGCCGCCGAAAAGATAGCGGGCCGTTCCGGCGTGGCAGCCGATGACCGCCATGGTGTTGACGGTATCCGCAAGGGGCAAAACGCCGTCGTTTTTCAGCAGCACCAGGGATTCTTCCGCGCTTTTGCGGGCCGCTTCGGCATCCCCAGGCATAAGAAAAACGCTGTCCCCATCCGCCATGGGAAAGGGATGCTCGAACAGGCCCATACGGAACTTCGCCTCCAGCACATGCAGCACCGCCCGGTCCAGCACGGCCATATCCCGCTCACCCAAAGCGAACTGAGCCTCCAGCTGATCGGAATAGGCCTTTTTCAACGCCGTTTCCACATCCATGCCCGCCCGCATGGCGGCATAGCCAGCATCCTCCAGAGAATCAAACAGGCGGTTGCGTTCAAAGAGCTTGCTGATGCCGGTGTAATCGGATACGGTCAGGCCGTCAAAGCCCATTTCCTCCCGCAGAAGCGCCGTAAGCAGCTTCCAGGAAGCAGATACGCCTTCGCCGTTTATCGGGGTATAGCAGGGCATGATTCCTCGCAGGCCGCCCGTAGTGATGCAGGCCTGGAAGGGCTTTGCGTACACCTCCCGCAGCGTTCTTTCAGACACCTCGAAAGCGCTGGATTGGATGCCGCCTTGGCTGCCGTGGAAGCCCAGAAAATGCTTGGCCACCGCTTCAGGACGAATGTCCGTGCCATGATTAGCGTGGACGCCCCGGGCATACGCGCTGCCCAGGGCCGCCGCAAGCGTTGCGTCCTCGCCGTAGGTTTCGCTCATACGCCCGTTGCGCGGGTCGCGGCTGATGTCCAGCACCGGGGCAAAAACATGGCCCACGCCCATGGCCGCCGCCTGGCGGCCTACGGTTTCGCCGATTCTTTCTTCCAGCGCCGCGTCAAAGGAGGCGGCGCGGCCTAAGCCGCCGGGATAGGAAAGGGCGTCCTGAATCGTGGGCCCGCACAGACCCTCGATGTGAAAGAGCGCGGGGATATGATGTGGGCTTGCGTCCATGGTCAGCCTTTGCCACTTGCGCTGGAACGCCGCAGCTTCCCCACGGGTGGGCAGCATGCGCATATAAACCGCGGCCAGCACGCCTGCGCCGCAGGGGTAGTTTTGGGCGTAGGTTTCCTCGTCGTCCGGAAGCAATCGGGGCCAGAAGCACACCACCTGGCCCATTTTTTCAGCAAGTGTCAGACGCCCCAGCAAATCCTTGGCCCGTTCCAGGGGCGTTTTTTTTACATTCAGGTAATCTTCCACTGTGCATTGTCCTTTCCCTGTACAGACAGACGCCGACCTGCACCGAAATGCAGGCCGGCGCCGGCGCATCGGCAAAAGCCGATGCTTCCGTGGGAAGTGAAAAATCACTTCCCGCGGGTTGCAAATTTTCTTGTTCGCCTAACGGCTCACGGCCAGAAAATTTGAGCGGAATGAAAAATTCTTCCGCGGGGCAAGCTCCGCTCCAGAATTTTTCTCCTCGCGGCGTACACGCCGCCGCTGCGGATTACAACTGTCGCGCGCCCACATGCACTTTTTTGCAAGCGTAATTTTCAAATAGCACTTTGCAGATAGTTTGGCTGTGATTATTCAGTCAGGTTGGCGTACCAGGCGCGGGCACGCTCGGTGACCTCAGCGCCGCCGCTCTTGTACCACTTTTCCACGAACTCATCGAATTTCTCGATGGGCCATTCACCGGAAATGATCTTGGAGGCATACTGCACGTACAGCGTTCTGTCGCCAATGTCCTCATAATCCTCATAGATCGTGCTGGGGATGTTGTTGCCGGCGATCACGCGGCCATACTGCTGAATGTCCTTTACGTTGCGGATGGAGTTGTCCACAGCCCAGGCGTTCTCCTCGGATTTGACTTCCTCCAGCATGTTGCACACGATTTCGGCGTTGGACACGGTGTCATACACGCTGATGGGCATTCTCTCCTGCGCCATTTTGTCTTCGGGGATGTATTCCTTGGTTCCGTCTTCCAGAACTTTGTGATACATGCCTTCTGGTCCCAGACGGATGGTCATGTAGTAGTCCATATTGTAGGCCAGGTCGATGGCCTTCATGCAGGCAATGATGCGGCCTTTATCTTCGGTATATCTGACCACATACTGGGGATCGCCGCTCTGCACGGCCTGGTAGAAGCCGCAGCCTTCGTAGCCATTGGCATCAATGGCGGGCAGGATGGCAAACTGGGCCTTGTGGCCGGTGGCGTTATACACGTTCAAGGCGCGCACATAGTCGGTCTGGGGCAGGTGATAGAAGATGCCTACGCGGTCAGCGGAGACCTTACCGTCCCAGTCGGTCTTGCTGTTGAGCAGCGTTTCGGTATCGATCAGGCCTTCGGCATAGAGTTCGGAGAGCCACTGGAGAGCGTCGCGCATATTCTTGGTCACGGCGGAATAGGTCAGTTCACCGTCATAGATGTCCCAGCCGGGATAGCCTTCAAACATGGCGATGCCGTATTCGTAGAACAGGAAGTCCATCCAGCGGGCTTCCTCGCGGCCGCCGGTGGGGATTTCATCGGCCAGTCCGTTGCCGTTGGGGTCTTTGGTTTTGAAGGCGCGCAGCACTTCCACTAGTTCATCCTGGGTGGTGGGCATCTTCAGGCCCAGCGTGTCCAGCCAGTCCTGACGGATCATGGCGCCGTGGCGCTGATAGTCAAAGACCTTGGGCACATACCAGATGCGGCCCTCGCCGGTGGGGTCGTTCTTGCGGATCAGGTTCCATACTTCTTCGCCGACCATTTCCCAGCAATGGGGAGCATATTCCTGCAGGTAGTCGGTCAGATCCAGGAGGGAGCCGTCCATGATCAGCTTTTGCTCCATGCCGTTCACCACCGCGTAGACATCCGGCGCGTCGTGCGCCGTATTGCGCAGATTGATCTGCTCGGCATAGGTCGTTCCGCCGTTCCACTCGATATACGGCATGATGACGCCGAAGCCAAGGATATCCTTGTAGAAGTTATAGACGACGCCGTCCTTTTCAGCGGGCAGATAGCCGGGATTGTCGCGCTGGAACTCGATGTATTCCGGCAGCACGTAATTCTCGGCGAGGGCTTTGGGCGCGGCGGCAGAGCTGGCGGCGAACAGCACGGCAACCAGCAATGCGGCCATGATCCGGGTAACAGATTTCTTCATGGGGAAGCCTCCTTTTTTTATTTTCTGTATCTTGATAGATACATGAATTCAAATTATCCTTTGACGCTGCCGACCATGGCGCCTTTGGTGAAATGCTTCTGGATGAAGGGGTACACCACCAGCACCGGCAGCACCGCGAACAGCACCACCACCGCGCTGAGCGTATTGGCGGTATAGTTCACATTGGCGACCTTGGTGACCGCTTCGATCTCGGCACCTGTGCTGACGATCTGCTGGATCCTCAGCTGCAGGGGGAAGAGTTTTGGATCGGTGATGAACATCAGGGGGTTCTGGTGCTGGTTCCACATGGTGACGCCGTAATACAGGCCCACCGTCATCAGCACGGGCTTGGAGGAGGGCATCACGATCCTGAACAGGGTGCCGAATTTTCCGCAGCCGTCGATCTCCGCCGCCTCTTCCACATCCCTGGGGAAGGCCCGGAAGAAAGAGCGCATCACGATCAGGTTGTAAGCGGTCAGGATGTGCGGCAGGATCAGCACGAGGAAGTTGTTCCGCAGGCCCAGACCGGTCACCAGCAGGTAATAGGGCACGGTAGGAGCCTTGAAGATCATGGTAAAGATCAGGTAGAGCATCAGAGCCTTGCGCTGCGGGAATTCATCCTTGGCCAGGGGATAGGCCATCAGCACGTTGATGATCAGCGCTGCCGCCACACCCAGGACCGTCGATGTGATGGAAATCAGGAAAGAACGCCAGAGGGTACTCTGGGAGAGCATGTGCGTCCAGGAATCCAATGTCAAGCCAATGGGCCAGAGCGTCACGGCATTCATATCGGAGGCGGCCTTGGAACTGAGGGACAGAGCCAGTTCCGAAACCAGCGGGACAGCCGTCAGGAGGCCGAACAGGACCAGGATAGCCGTGATGGTAAATGTATACCAGAATTCCGAGCGGGAAGACTGGATATGATTGTTTCTCGTCTTCGCGATTGTCGACATCACCAAAGCCCCCCATCTTCCGTATATTTCTTGGACAGGTAGTTGAACAGCACCACCATCATCAATCCGATGACGGACTGGAACAGGCCCACCGCGGTGGAGAAGGAATACTTGGCTTTCAGTATGCCCACGCGGTAAACATAGGTGTTGAAGATATCCGCCACGGAATAGGTCATCGGGGTGTAGAGGTTGTACACCTGGTCGAAGCCCAGCTCCATAAATTTGCCCGCCTCCAGCAGGAACAGCGTGACGATGGTCGGGATCAGGATGGGGAAAGTAATGTGCCGCATCCGCTTGAAGCGGCTCGCACCGTCCACCATAGCGGATTCATAAAGCTCTGGGCTGATGCCCGCGATGGCTGCCAGGTACACGATGGTTTGCCATCCCGCATCCTTCCAGATAGAGGTGATGACGTACACCGTTCTGAACCAGCGTTCCTTCTGCATCACCAGCACCGGGCTCATGCCGAGCATGCCGCGGATATTGTTGAAGAAGCCGCCGATGCCCAGGAAGCTGAACACCAGGCCGCCCACCACCGCCCAGGACACGAAATGCGGGATGCAGATGACGGTCTGGACCGTCCTTTTTATGGATTTGACCCGCACTTCATCCAACATCCGCGCGAGGATAACCGGCACGGGAAAGGTAAAAATGATCTTCAGGGCGCTCAGGATCAGGGAGTTGGTCAGGATGGTATAAAAATCCGGATAATCGAACAGCTTGATGAAATGCTTAAGGCCCACGAACTTGCTTCCTAAGATGCCCCTGGCCGCCGAAAAATCCTGGAAGGCGATGACGCTTCCGAACATGGGGATGTATTTGAAGATGAACAGATACAAGACCCCCGGAAGCACCATCAGATAATACGGCCAGTAAGCTTTCAGCTGCAGACCGGTTTTCCGTTTTTTTCTTGTGAGCGTACTCATGCTATCCTCCCTCTTTTCCTTGGACATTTACGGGAAATCATGCGAAACGATAAATATATTCTATATTGCTACCTATTAAAATGTCTATTCACGGCTTTGCTATTCTGTTTTCATTTTAGCTATCATTTTTCAAAATGAAAAATGCAAATCCACAAAATTCAACCGATTCTTATTCATGCGGAGTCCATGCTTCCCGCCAGCTTATTATGGGGCGGCCATTTTTCCATTCAATCGGCAGCCAAACGTAATCGGCCATGGAGGTATTGGCCTCCTCCAGCTTATTGGCGGCGTACATTTCCCGGCGCTCCTCGTCGCTGGCCTGAAAATGGGCGGGATCGTAGTTTCCCGCGATCACCCGGGTGAATACATCCGCTAATCTTGCGTCCACAGGGGTATCCGGGAGCCAGCGATCCGCCATGGCGATCCAGGTATCGGTTCCTTCCACCCGGAAAACCTTGCTGATCTGGCTGTTGAAGGAGGCGCGGGAAGCATCGTTTTCATGGGGATCGCCCATGCTTTGGAAGGGCTGATCCCAGGCATCGGAAACCGCGCTGTCGCTGCGGTTGGGTACATACCCCGTCATGCCGCTGGTGAACATATACTTCTTTCCATGGGCTTCAAACAGGGCGGGCGCTTCCCGGGTAAAGGGTGGATGCAGATCAGGATAGCTTCGGGCGGCTTCCCGGGCGGCATGGAGATAATCCGCTGTCAGTTCCATACAGAGCAGGGAAGCGTGGTCTGCGTCAAAGTACAGATAGCCTTTCCCGGTTTGAGGATCGGAAATCAAATCGAAATCCCCCGCCTTGTGGCCGCCGGAATTGTACAGGTTTTCCACCATTGTATAAGGCCCCGTAAGACGGTCCGCCTGCCAGACGGTGAAGGCCGCTTCCGGGCCGGACAGCTTGATCCAGCACACATATTTGCCGGTGGCGGGACATTTGAGGATATGCGGGCGATCCACCCGCTTGGCAGGGAACAAGGCGGAATTGGGGTCGTCCAGCACCGGCGGGATCAGGTATCCCCTGTCCTCCCAGTTCATCAAATCCCGGGAGGCGTACACCTTGATGCCCCAGGTCCAAACGCCGTTCCTGCCGTCGGTATGCGCCTTGTTTTCCCCATACCAGTAATACACGCCGTCTTCATAGAACACCGCGCCGCCGTGGGCCTGGATGCGCTGCCCCTTGGTGTCCAGCCAGGGCTGGCCGGGATAAATGGCCTCCTGATGATGGCAGTTTTCTTTGGCCTGCGCGGCTTTGTCCGCTTCATCCAGGGTGTGAAAAAAGGCGATCAGCCGCTTTTCCGCGGGGCTGACGGCGTTTTCCGGCGTGTTGAGGGCGTTCAGCGCCGCGTCCAGCTTTTGCAGCAGTGCTCCCCCCTGGGGAATGCGGGCGTAGCGCACCATCTGCTCTACGGACAGCTTGGCGGCCTGGGGATTGCTTTGCACCCTTTGCACCATACCGGGCAGGCAGCGGTTCAGAATCGCCGTGGCCTGTTCGTTTTCCAGCAGGCTTTCCAGCTTCATGCTGATATTGAAAATCATAGGCGGTCATCCTTTCCGTATCTTCTGCAACGCGGCATTCAGGCTTTTCACCGCTTCGGCCGGCACGTTTCCGGCTTGCTTGAGCAGGCTTTCCAGCGTCATGCCCGCCATCATCCTTTGCAAGTTGGCGTTGTTGCTGGCGCTCTGGGCCACGTCGCCTCGGGAAGCCCGCATCTTGGCCATCATCCCCGCCAGGATGGCCCCGGCCTGGGGATGCTGCTGCAAAGCGCCCATGGTGTCCCGGATGGAGAAGCAAGCGGGGTCGATTTCATCCTTGTCAAACCAGTTGACCACTTCCTGCTTGCGGAACATATACGCCTTATTGGGCTCCGCCACCCGGCGCAGCTTCATCTGATCCATGCAGCCCTCCGCCGTGGCCAGGATGGTATGCTCCCCGGTCAGCGGGATGCGCCAGGTGAACACCCGACTGCCGGTTTGCTTGCCGATCAGCTGCCCGTCCACCGTCAGCGCCCCCTCGGGCTGGTTGGAATAGACCTTGATTTCGGTTTCAGCCTCGGCCCGCTCGGCATAGCGGCTGCCGCACAGGTGCACAAACGGCTGCTTGCTCCAGGCCGCCTTATACAGATAGAAGGCATCCTTGCGGAGCTTCCTGTCCATGGTGACCAGGCCCTTCTGGTTCACGCCCTTTTTGCCGCCCTCGTCCCGGCCGTCGGCGGCAAAATCAAACAGATTCCACACATGGGTGGCCCACAGCCAGGGATGCTTTTCGATGCAGTTCAAAAGGTGCTCATGGTACACGCACTGGTATTCCTCGGTATAGTCGCCGCGCTCGGGCTGGGAGGCATGAAACTGCGGATTGGCGTCCGCGCCGTATTCCGAGAAGCCCATCACCCGATCCGGATACTTGGCGTGGTATGCATCAAAGAAGCTGTCGTTCTGGGACAGCTCGCCCAGATACCAGCCGAAATACAGGTTATAGCTGGCAATGTCGGGCAGGTTGGTAAGCGGGCTGTCGTGCTCCAGCATGAAGGCGTGGGCCATGGTGGTGGGGCGGGGAAAGTCCATCCGGTGGCACAACTCGTTCAGCAGCCGATGGTTTTCCAACAGGTCGTCGGTAATGCCGTGCACCGCAACCTCGTTGGAAAGCCCCCAGCAAACGATGGAGGGATGGTTGTAACACTGGGTGTTCAGCTCCCGCATTTGGGACAGGGTGTTTTCCCGGCCATTCGGCATATGCTCGGTGATATAGGGGATCTCCGCCCAGACGATCAGGCCGTTTTCGTCGCACAGATCGTAAAATTCCTGGGCGTGCTGATAGTGGGCCAGGCGCACGGTGTTGGCCCCGATTTCCCTGATAAAGGCCATATCCTCCCGGTGCTCCTTGAGCATCAGCGCATTGCCCAGCCCCGCCCGGTCCTGATGGCGGCTGACGCCCCGCAGGGGATAGACGCGGCCGTTGAGGATAAAGCCTTTTTTCGCGTCAAAGGCGATGGAGCGCACGCCGAAGCGGGCGCGGATTTCATCCCCGGAAGGAAGGGAAGCCTTGGCTTCATACAGGAAGGGATCGTTCACGCCATCCCACAGATGAGGAGCGCACAGCGTGAACACCGCCTGCGCATGGCCGTTTTCTGAGGCCGCTTCTTTTGTTTCGTCCCCTACGGTCAAGGTGACGGGGCCCTCGGCATTCTGCCAGGTTTCCACCGTCACTTCAGCCACGCTGCCTTTCAGGATGGGCGTCACCTTGATGCCGGGGGTGCCGTCCTTCACCAGCTCAAAATGCTGAGAGGGGGTGATGATCATTTCCACATCCCGATAGAGGCCGCCATAGAAGGTGAAATCGGCCTTTTGCGGATAGAGCCGGTCGTTTTTGCTGTTATCCACAGTGACGCACAGCAGGTTTTCATCTTGCAAATAGGCCGTCACATCCACCCGGAAGGCGGAATAGCCGCCCTCATGACGGGCCAGCTTTTGACCGTTGAGAAAAACCTCCGCCGTCATGGCCGCGCCCTGGAAGGACAGGAAGCAGCGGGCATCCTGCGGCATTTTCGGCCGGGAAAACTGCTTGCAATAGGCGGCGGTTCCGCGCCAATAATCGTTGCCTCCGTCCTGACCGTCCGCGGCGTTCCAGGTATGGGGCAAATTGACCCGTTCCCAATCGGCGGGGAAAGCCGCGGGAATCTCATCGGTTTTGCAAAAACGCCAATCGGCGTTCAGGTTGATCATTTCTCTCATGGCTCGTTTCCTCCGTTTTATCAAAAAAGCTTGTATATCATGGGAACCAGGAAAGCGGTCAATATGCCCGCCGCCACCAGGGAAAGGCTGCTGACCGCCCCCTGCACCGCGCCCAGCTCGTTGGCCTTGGTGGTGCCGATCACGTGGGAGGCGGTGCCGATGGCTGTTCCCTGGGCGATGGGATCCTGAATGCGGAACAGACGGCAGGCCGCCTGGCCGAACACATTGCCCAGAATGCCCGTGGCGATGATCACCGCCACGGTGACGGCGCTCATGCCGCCCAGGGCTTCGCTGACCGGCGCGCCGAAGGCGGTGGTGACGGACTTGGGCAGCAGGGAAACCGTCATGGTTTGGTCCAGACGGAACAGCAGACACAGTCCGCCCACACAGAGCAGGCTGGTGAGCGTGCCGCACAGCACGCCCAGCAGAATCGCCGGCAGGTTCTTTTTCAGCACCTTCACCTGCTCGTACAGCGGCACGGCCAGGCAAACGGTGGCGGGCGTCATCAGCCAGGAAAAGGGCTTCATGCCCTGCTGATAGGCGCTGTTGGGGATGCCGGATACCAGCAGGATTCCGATGATCGCCGCCACCGAAACCAGAATGGGATGCAGCAGCACCGACCCGGTTTTCCTTTGCAGGGCGTTGGCGATGCGCCAGATCAGCAGCGTCAGCGCAATGGCGAAGAAGCTGCTGGAGGAAAGAAAGTCAAGCATGATCCCGCTCCTCCTTCTTTTTGATCAGCAATCCCTGCGTCACCCGCCCGGACACCAGGAAGGTGAGAAACGTGGAAATAAGGATGATCACGATCACCCCGGGCAGGCTGCCCAGCAGCGCCTTTGCCTGCTCCATCAGATTGACGGTGGGCGCGACGAACAGCACGGGCAGCAGCGCCGCCAGAAAGCCGCTGCATTCTTTGATTTGCTCCACACGCACCAGCTTCACGCACAGGGCGAGGAATAAAAGCAGCAATCCCCAAATGGCGGCGGGGAGGGGAAACGGAATGAGCTTTGCCAGTGCTTCCCCAAGAAAAGTAAACAGGAAAATGATCCCGGCCTGATACAGATATTTCATGGCGTTCACCCGATCAGCGCTACGGCGATATCATTGACGTTGGTGCCCGTGGGGCCGGTTTTGATGAGTCCGCCCACGGCTTCCAGCGCGTGATAGGCGTCATGGTTTTCCATCATAGCGGCATAGGACAGGCCCTTTTCGGCCAGCGCCGCCAGCGTATCGCCGTCCACGTAGCCGCCCGCCGCGTCGGTGGGACCATCGGTGCCGTCCGATCCCACACAGATGACAGCGGCGTTTTGGATGCCTGCGATCCCCTGGGCCGCGGCCAACGCCATTTCCTGATTGCGTCCGCCCAAACCGCTGCCGGACAGATGCACCACCGTTTCGCCGCCCGCCAAGAAAGCCATTTTCTGCCCCTGATTGGCGTGCGTTTTCAGAATGCTTGCCATAAAGCTGCCCGCGTCTTTGGCTTCGCAGCAAAGCTGATCGGTAAGCAGGACAGGGGTATAGCCCAATGTCTGACAGGCATCCTCCGCTGCCTTGGCAAGCTGACGCACGCTTCCTATGATCACTGTTTCCGCGTCCGGCAAAGATTTGGGCGTTTCTTTTCGGAGACAGGTTTCGGCCTCCGAACTGATTTGAATATTGTACCGGCGAATTACCTCCAGCGCCTGCTCGCAGGTGGAGCGGTCCGGCACGGTGGGGCCGGAAGCAATCATATCCAGCGGATCGCCCAATACATCGGACAGCACGATGGAAAGTACCTTAGCCGGCGCGCACCAAGCGGCGAATTTGCCGCCCTTGACGCCGGATAAACGCTTGCGCACGGTGTTGATTTCCACAATATCGCAGCCCGCCGCCAGCATTTGATCCGTGATGGATTGTAGCTCCGTGAGAGGAATCAGCGGCTTTTCAAACAGCGCGCTGCCGCCGCCGGAGAGCAGGAACAATACGGTATCCGACTGCTGCAAATCCCGCGTCAGTTCCAAAGCGGCCTGGGTCCCGGCCACGCCCTGCGCATCGGGAACGGGGTGTCCCCCCTCATAGCAGGTGATCCTGGAAAGCGCGTGTTCCGCGTGGCCGTACTTGGTCACCACCACGCCGGATGTCAGCGTATCGCCCAGCGTCCGCGCTGCGGCTTCGGCCATTTTCCAGGCGGCCTTGCCCACGGCTACCAAATAAACCTTCCCCGGAAAGCTGCGGCCTTTCAACGCTTTTTCCACAGCATAAGCGGGGGTCACAGCGTCAATCGCTTTTCGGATGATGGTTTCCGCATCCTTACGAAGCGTATGATTCATGGCGATCCTTCCTTTGGCGCTTATGTTTTCTTTGGAAAAACCGCCCCTGCCCCATGGGAGCAGAGGCGGTGCAATGCGCGGGTTATTGGATCAGCTCAGCCACATATTCCTTGCCGGCCTCGGTGGTCACGGACAGCCTGCCGTCGGCATAGGTCCAGGTTCCCTTTTCGGAAATGTTCATGGTGGTGAACTGGAACTCATAGGTGCCGTTGGCGAAGAAGTCCATTTTCTTGCTCTTGCCGGTGGCGTCCCAGGAGATAAGCAGGTCGGCGGATTCCGTGGGCGCATAGCTGCCGGAATCGCCCAGGACGGCCTGCCAGCGATCCGGCGGGCAGGAGAAGGAGCCGGTAAGCTGCTCGTTGATATCCGCCACATACTCCAGCGTAAAAGTGTTTGCGGACAGGGAAGCCTCATCGCTCTGGGTTTCGGCGGGCTTGGCCGTGACCTCGGGAGCAGCGGCCCGGTTCAGCTCGGCGGGCTGCTCTTTTCCAGCCTCGGAAACCAGCGACAGCTTACCGTTTTCAAAGCTCCAGGCGCCGTGCTCGGTAATGCTCATCTTGGTGAAGCGGAATTCATAGCTTCCATCGGCGAAGAAGTCCAGCTCGTTGCTTTTGCCGATGCCTGACCAAGAGAACAGGATATCCTTGCTTTCGGTGGGCGCATAGCTGCCGGTGGTGCCCAGGGCCTTGCTCCATACGTCAAATTCAACAAAGAACGTGGTTTTCAACTGCTCGTTGATATCCGCTGTGAAGGGCAGCACGAAAGCGTTTTCGGGATATGCCGGGGCTTCCTCAGCTTTGGTTTCTTCAGCCGGGGCCGCCACTTCCGCGGTTTCCTGCTTTTCAGCTTCCGCTGTGGGCTCAGCAGGCGCTTTCTCGGTGGTTTC
>ERZ842401.4324-NODE-4324-length-16653-cov-23.269912_pt1 | contig 16653 bp, 22 predicted proteins | sample MGYA00521270_ERZ842401 | MGnify/ENA primary metagenome ERZ842401 (study PRJEB31892, sample SAMEA3878208) | bioreactor metagenome | biome: Moose rumen | place: Sweden | collected 2011-10 | study: EMG produced TPA metagenomics assembly of the PRJEB12797 data set...
TTCAAATAGCCTTCCTGCAAGTCGTAATCCCTTAAAGCAGGTCAAGTTTTCGTATAAAGAATCTACCAGGCTTAAAGACAAAATCGTAGCGTATAGTCGTAATCCCTTAAAGCAGGTCAAGTTTTCGTATAAAAAAATATACCCACTATCGAATCAAAATATGATATTAAAGTCGTAATCCCTTAAAGCAGGTCAAGTTTTCGTATTCAAGGTGTACCATACTACTTGAGTAAGTTTCGTATAAGTGTCGTAATCCCTTAAAGCAGGTCAAGTTTTCGTATTTTCACGCAAAACGTCAAGCGGAATATTCTCAAGGTTATTGAGGTCGTAATCCCTTAAAGCAGGTCAAGTTTTCGTATCAATCGGAATGTAAATCATCCGACGCTTACCTTTCTCTCCGGTCGTAATCCCTTAAAGCAGGTCAAGTTTTCGTATAAAAGATCTAGTTTAGGTCTTAAAAATTTTCTATTAAAAGGGTCGTAATCCCTTAAAGCAGGTCAAGTTTTCGTATACTACCCCTCTTAGAACAGCCTCTAGCGCAGTCCCGCAAACCAGAAATCGCAGATCGACGCATTTTTTAGCTTTTTTTTGTTCATCAAGCAGTATACGCGACATCATAAGTCCTCTATCTCTTTATACGAAAATAAATTACAAATATCGCAGATCTCCACGAGAAATGGCACTTTCCCAGCCTTTCATTCAATCCGCGCTTTTTCAAAGAACTATACTTATCTTACACTGACTTTACAAATAATGCAAGCATTTTTTTCTTCTACAGCACAACCGCAGTGTTCTCGTAGCGAGAAACTTCTTCGCTTATTCCGTAGTGCTCCCGCTTTTTCCAGTCCTTTTCGCAAATCGGGAACAAATACACGCTGTCTTCGTCTTTATCAATATACCGTTTTATACCGCGGACAATCTTGTCGAGCAATATCTCGTCCGCTTCTGCCACAAACACAGATTTTTGTATTCGCCACGCATAATTTTCAAGCCACTGCGCTAATTTTCTCAATCGCTTTCCGTCTGCCACATCATACATTATCAAAAAATGTCCTTGCATTATGCGTCTCCTCGCAAAACCTATTTGAAGCGATACGGAATATACTCCCCTCCGTCCATAATCATCTGCTTGTAAGAGCGCGCCTGGCTCATTATCAACTCAAGATATGGCTTTTTCTCATCACGGAGTTTTTCGTCAAACGCCTTAAACGCTTTCTTTATGCCTGAATCCGAAAGATAAACTGCTGTTTTTCCGCTTTTGTGCTTTTCTGTGCGGAAATCGTTCAAAGCTAAAATATTCTTGTTGAACATCTTGCAAACAAGGCTATCCACAACAGGCACTCTGAACTCTTCCACCAAATCAAACGCCAAAACATCATCGCCATAGCTTTGGTTATGCAAGTTGCCCACCATTGTGTCTAATCCTTGCGCTTCAATCGCCGTTGCAACGTAATGTGTCAAAAGCGTGTACAAAAAGCCCAAGACTGCATTAACGTTCGTTTCAGGCGGATTGCGAGAGCGTTTCTCAAACACTGCCCATTCGGGTAAGATGTTTTTGCCAAAGACGCTAAAATACTTTTTCGCAGCATTGCCCTCGATTCCTCTCAATTTTTCGAGCGACAATGCCTTTTTAGCCTCCTTTTCAGCAAGTTTTACAGCGGCAATAGCATTATCGACTTCTTCGTTATCAGCACTGCTCAAAGAATTGCGCTTAATTCTTTGCATAAACGCAATTTGATTTTTGAGTTTGCCGATAACAATAATTCTTGCAATTTGCATAACCTTGCCAGAATCTTCCAATAATGCGTATTGCTTTCGACGGAGCAAAATATTCTTGCTCTCACTGTACATAATGCGGCTTACAAACTGCCCGCTTCTTGTCATATACACAACAGGAATCTCGTGCTTCATAATAAGCCGCATAGCCTCCCCACTCATCGCCACATCACCAATGATGATAAAGTGCTGTGTTTGCACAGGCAAGATTTTTATCTGAGGCACTTCGTATGCACTATATAAAAGGTGCTCTCCACTGCATTTTAGTGCGCCATGATTAGAAAGAATACAAATATCACTCATATCGAATTTTCCTCGCTTATAATTAGAAAAGAGCTTTTGCACACTCTCAAATTGACTGCACATACAAACTTTTTTACAAAAAAAATACACCCCCTTTTCAGAAGTGTATTTTCGTTCTTTGTCGTAATCCCTTAAAGCAGGTCTAATCTTTGTACCTCTGTGAACAAGCCACCAGCGCAGTGCCGTACACCAAAAAGCGCGAATCGCCACGAAAAATGGCTCTTCTCAAGCCTTTCGTTTGACTCGCGCTTTTTCAAAGAACACTTACTCTTTTTATTATATGCACTTTATCGAATATTGCAACAAAATTTTTCTGGTTTTATACAGGGATTACCAGAAAAGCGCACATCGTCAATCGCTAACAATTTCAATAATTTCTCCAATTTCTTCCGCCAACTCAACAATACTGTTCACAACTTCGCCAATCTTATCAAATAATTCGTCCATAAAGATTCTCCATTAGTTTGTTGAGATACTTCGGCATTCTTGCCTTTGTATACATATATAGAAAATTTTATGCGGCAGGAAATCTCATCGACTTCCCACGCGCTTGCCACAAGCCTAATTGCTACCCGCAATCACAGCTCCAACTGCAGCTCCAATCACAGCACAAATCACTACAAGCATCATTCGCCTCCTAAGAAAAATTCTTTCATGTAATTCTCTAACTTTCTGTTCACGTTCTCGCCCCATGAAGTACAAGACAGCAACACACCCACCAATGCACCAATCAAAGCACTAATAAATATCACCACCATTCAAGCCTCCTATTCTGTCGGTTTCCAAATACCGTTTTTTCTACATCCTTCCATTTCTCAAATCCTTTTTCAAGTTCCCCATCAATCTCTTTTCCGTATTCTGTAGTACTAATCACGGCTCCCACCAACGCACCAATTCCTGCTCCTAGCAAAATAAAAGGCATATTAGACCTCCTTAAATCGTTCTACTTATAAAAGAGCTTGTTTGCGCTCCTAAATTGACAATTTTCAAAAATTTTTTACAAGATTTTTGCTGTCGCCTTATTCCAAAACTTCCGCTTTGATAAATGTAAACAGACTCCCTTCTTTCAATGTGGTACACCCTTCTGCTAACCTTCCGCCCATAAATTGCGCAATATACGCCACATCGCCAACCTTCAAATGCACATTCACTCTATTCATCTCGTACCCCAATAGCTCCGCTGTGTCTTTGTGTCCTATCGCACTCTCTAAGCCTTCGGGCAATGTATCCACTTTTGTGAATTTGACAGTACACGGCAAAGAAACCATCTGTAAACTAAACGCATTCAAAATATACATATTTTAGAAGAGAAATCCTAAATACAAAAATTGACTGCACATACAAACTTTTTTGCAAAAAAAATACACTCCCTTTTCAGAAGTGTATTTTCGTTCTTTGTCGTAATCCCTTAAAACAGGTCTAATCTTTGTACATAATATTCCTGACCGTGCGAATAACTTGGATGTGTATGTGTCGTAATCCCTTAAAGCAGGTCTAATCTTTGAACACACTGCCTCTGTGAACAAGCCACCAGCGCAGTGCCGTACACCAAAAAGCGCGGTTCTCCACGAAAAATGGCACTTCTCAAGCCTTCCGCTTAAGTCGCGCTTTTTCAAAGAACTATATTTACTTTTTACAAGGTCTTTACAAACTCAAGTGATAATCCTGTTGCTTGAGTAATTGTGTCTATTGGAATACCTAACGCCATAAGACGCTTTGCAGTTTCGGTATTAGCTTCCTGTATTCCCTCCAATCTACCTTCTTTTCTGCCCTCAAGCTTTCCACGTCGCTCTACATCTTGGTCATGGAGATTCCAAGCAAGATATTCATTCACAAAAGTTTGCTCAAACTTCTTTGTCTGCACCATATTTGCAATCCCCCTTGTAAAATCAGATTCGGCTTTATTGTTCTTTACAAATGAAAGAAAATCCTTGATTTCAGGATTCTTCTCATCTGCATAAGCTGCTGCATTAAAAACAATATGATGAGTTTGGTCTTCAAAATCCACACTCTCATTTTCTTTGCATTTTCGTTCAAAAGTGTAGACAGGCAACTTCTTTTCAAACGGGTCATCTGTGCAGATGAAAATCACGAAACTTTCTTTCAGTTCAGAATAATCCGCACCTTTCATTAAACTATCAATATCTATCATCGATTGATAATATCGAGTACGCTTTCCAATATTTTCAACCTTGTACGATTGACACTCAACATCAAACACCTTATCCGAGTTCGCTACATAGACATCAAGACGCACGCCTTTTCGCATGTAAAACGGGCTAATGACTTTTTGAAGCTCTGGATATTCAATGTGGTCAATCTTAATCTGCAAAAGTCGCTCTAATACGCCCTGACAGTCATAATCCCTTAAAGCAGGTCTAATCTTTGTACACTCTACCTCTGTGAACAAGCCACCAGCGCAGTGCCGTACACCAAAAAGCGCGACTCGCCACGAAAAATGGCTCTTCTCAAGCCTTTCGTTTGACTCGCGCTTTTTCAAAGAACACTTACTCTTTTTATTATATGCACTTTATCGAATATTGCAACAAAATTTTTCTGGTTTTATACAGGGATTACCAGAAAAGCGCACATCGTCGTCATCTGCAATAAACCGTGAAGCAATCTCCGCCGTAATTACAGATTGAATATTGCTATTATATGCCCAATTCCTTGAACAAGTTTTCTACTCCGCGCTTACCGCTTTCGTAAATATTCGGAATGTTCGCCGCCTGCGGAAAGCCGCCTGTATCTTTGTTTTTGCTTCCGCCGTGCGCAATTTGGTTGCGAAACCCTTCGAGATGAGTTAGCGAATTGCCGATATTTTTCCAATCATTGCCTTTTAAGTCATACAGTTTTTTGCTTCCAACATTCTGCCACCAATCATAATTGCCTATCGCTTCTTCATTACCGCATCGAATAGCAATCGCCGTTTCTACCGCAATTTGAAGCGTAATCACAGCTTGCACATTCAACTTATGCGCATACAAAAACTCCGAATAGCGATACAACGAACGAGGCTTATTGTTTTCATCGATGAGTTGTTTAATTTGCAAAAGCACATCTTTTACTTTAGCAAGATGTTTCGGTGCAGATTCAGGATACGCATTGACAGCATTTTCAATCTGTCGCACAACGTCAAAAATTTGTAGCGCAAAGTTTGTCTGCACAATCTCAGAAAGTCGCTTTATCGCCTTACTACCCTTTTCCCATGTGTCAGCTATCAAATCAGCTAAGCGAAAGCCGTCGAGTTTTGACTCAAACACATCAAGTGCACCAGAAAGCGCGCTGTATTCCCAATAGCTAGACAAAGAGCGTGCATGGCCATTCGTTTTAGATTGGTCTAGTTCGCCATAGATTATTTCTACATCACGACTTCTTTTTGAAACTGAATATTGCAATGCTTGATACAAAAGAACAGGCATAGAGCGGAAACCGTGCGTAATATCAAAAAGGATATTGTTATTTTTCTTCACAAGCTCCGTAATTCCTGTGTAGCAATCAAAAAGCTCTTTTGAAGAGTCATCATCGACTTTGTGCGTATGCATTCTAAGCACAACAGCTATGCCAAATCGTTCAGTAAGATACTTTTCAAGCCGCTCAAGATTGCCCTGCGTTATACCAATCGGAACTCCCCCTTTTTCTTTGCTTTCGCATTGGTCATATAAATCGCTCCACAGTGAAACAGTTTCGTTTCTCTCATCATTCTCAGCGTCAACAAGATAATCCCAAGAAGAAGTATCTGTTCCAAGCAAGATAAGCTGGTCGATATTATCTTTCACTTTCAAAACAGCCTGCATAAAATAGCGGGTTTTAAAAGATTGACCATCAGGAAATCTATAGTTCGTTTCGTTGTAGCCAATAGGACTTTTTTCTGTTTTGTTTCCTGTCCCAATAAATGAAATCAATGTGTACGCCATACGCTTCCTTCTCACTATGCGGCTTTTGCCTCTTTCTTTTCTGTCTGTTCTGCTTCTTCTGCAGCTGCTGCCAATGCCAAAATCAACGCCCAATCTTTATACATAATCTGCAAACCTCTTTATAATACGTTCTTTTTATTTGCTTACATATATAAGAGAGTTCATGAGAGGTAAGAAATTGACAAAAAAATGTTTTTTCAAGGATTTTTTTGTATGCTGTCTATCCACGCTTGCACTAAGATTCCGAAAGCAACTCCGACATTTAGGCTCGCTTTCAAGCCTTTCATTTCTATGCTCACTCTGCCATAAGTAGCCCGCTTTAATGCCTGCGGACTTACGCCGAGTTCTTCCGAGCCAATTATGACAATGCCCTTTTTAGGAAACACAAAATCTTTGAGTGGAGTGCCACCCGTTTCAAGCGTAAACACAGGCACATCTTCGGGCAATTCATCAAGTCCCTTTCTTTCAAAGCCCATCGTTTCTATGCACCCCATACCACTCCTGAGTGCTTTTGGGTGCATAGGGTCTGTACAGCCTTGCGAAATATATACTTTTTCTAATCCCATTCCCTCGGCAGTGCGAAAGATAGAACCCACATTGAACGGGGAGCGTATGTCTTCTGCATACACACAAAGCCCATCGTAGAAATCTCTTTGCTGTACAACGCCAGAGGCTGCGTGAGGAGCTATGACTAAATCCCATTCAGCAGGAAAAGTACCGATTATCGAAAGAAGATGATTGCGCGCAACATTGCAAGTACGCCTCTCATCAAAATCTTTTTCTGCAAGCAATGCTGTTAGCTCTTTTGCAGCAGACTCTGGCAGTTTCGGGTCAGCTAAAACAATGCGAACTAAAGCCTTTGTGTACTCTTCGCGGCTCATCGAAGTAAAATCGTACTCCGTGCCTTTTTCTGCAATGCCTGCAATATCTCGTTCAAGCGCACCAAAAGTCAAGGCGAGCTTTCTTCTCTTTTGTCCTCCTTCTAGCTGAAAAAGTTTATGAGGGTCAATCAATTTTCTTCTCTCTTTTTCTCAATATCGTTTTAGAACGCTTTTTTTACCATATCAAAGAGGTCATCAGAACTCATACTGCGCTGAACAGAATTGATAAGCTCTAAGCGGCCTGCTTCTTCTGCGGCAAGAGAAAGCTGCTCTATCGAAATATTCAAATCCTTTAATCGAGAAGGAAGCTGAGCTTTTGCAAGCCGCTGACGAATATCAGAAGCGAACTTTTCTGCACACTCGGTATCGCTCATTTCTGCCGTTCCAATGCGCATAATGCGAGCAACTTTTGCAATGCGGTCAACCTTAAACGTCGCGCCGTCTTCTATTATATGCGGCAACAAAATGCCAGAAACAAGAGCGCGAGAAATAGTAAAACGCGCATTGATACAAAGAGATAAAAGGCTTGCCGCACCGAGAGAACTTGTTGCAGAGCCGAGCGAAGCCATAAGACCGCTCTGGCACAGCAACTCTTCTGATGGTGTTGTAACAGAGAGTGTCGGAGAGCCATCAAGAGCATAGCTTAAAAGTTCTAACGTCTTTTCAATAATCATATCGCTAAAGAAAGTAGCCTTTTGAGAAAGATACGCCTCTAGCGCAATACACAAAATATCAAGAGAAATAGAAGCCGTTTGGTTTTCGCTCAATGTTACGCTCAAAGCAGAATCAAACACAACGAGCTTTGTTAAATTGTTCGCGACCTTGAGCAATTTTATATGCTGATTGCGAGAATCGATAATGCTTACTTTGTCAGTAAAGACAAACATATCTCGCAATGTGGTAGGAAGGCAAATTAGAGGAAGCGGCTCTGCGGTTATCTGCGTATCGTCAAAATAATTATACAGATTTTGCTTTTCTGCAAACAATGCGCTCACAGCCCTTGCCACATTAAGAGCCTTTGCGCCTCCTGCGACAATGATACCTTGAATATGACCTTCGCGAGCAAGTTTTAGAGCCTGCTCCAAAGTTTTTGAGTTTGCAACATTCGGAATGTCATCAAAAACAAAGTAGTTCACTTGATGTTCGGTCAACGGCTGGAGAATTTTATCAATAAGATTCACTTCTTTTAACAGCGGGTCTACAATTACCATATAGCGAGAGCCATATTCTTCAGCAAACTGTCCCAAGCGGCTTGCTGTATACGAACCAAGTATAATATTCGGTGAAATCCTAAAAGTAAAATCTCCCATGATAAGAAACCTCTATAATATTTGCAATAAATTATCGTATCAGTGATAATGACAGCTTTTCTTTCAAAAACCGCCATAGACTAAAAAAAGCGAAACCCGCATTGGATTCCGCTTTTTAACACGTCTGACTAATTATGTTTACGGGCCTGCAGAACGATTTTTTACAGACCGTAACTCATCATAATACGGTCAGCTGTAGAAGCTAAAACCGCATTGTTGATATAATTCGGGTCTTTAATTTTTTCCTTGATTTGTGCCACAAGGTCGCTGCGAACATCGGGTGTATTGTCCGCAACTTCCTGCAGGTACATCTCCTGAGCAAGTTCTCTTGCTTCAGCGGAAACCGAAATAGAGTCTGAATCGGACGGGATTCTACTCTTTGGAGCAACGCTTTCAGTGCGCTGCAAAGTTTCGAGAGGCTGGATACCTCTAATTTTGTCTATCATCATATCAATGACCTGCCTTTCTCCTATATAATCGGAGTTTTAATCCGCGGGTTGAGTACTTTTATTATTATTACTACAAATAAATACTGCAAACTCACCTTGGACTTTAGGACGCTGTGCATAATCATCGCGAATGGAAGAAGCCGTCCCCTCATTTATTTCCTCGTGCAGCTTTGTCAATTCACGTCCAATGACTATACGGCGCGTACTATCTATATCGGCAATATCATTCAACAACTTAACAATTCTAAAAGGGCTTTCATAAACAACTATCGCTGCATCTAATGCCATAAGCTCCCTTAGTCTTGCTCTTCTTCTTCCTGGCTTTGGCGACAAAAAACCTTCAAACACCAACGTTTTTCCGCCTGCTCCTGCCACACTCACCAATGTTGCAAACGCACTTGCTCCAGGAATTGGCACAACCGTATGTCCTGCCTCTCTCGCTTTTTGCGCCAAAATCGCACCCGGGTCGCTCACTCCAGGCGTTCCTGCGTCCGAAGCATAAGCGACATTCTGTCCTTCAGAGAGGATTTTGATAATTTTTTCAGAAGCAATTTCTTCGTTTTGCGCTCTGCAAGAAACAAGGGGTTTTCTTATTTCAAAATGCGACAAAAGCTGCAATGTATGCCGTGTATCTTCCGCCGCAACAACATCTACACTGCGAAACGTTTCTAAAGCTCTATATGTAATATCTCCGAGATTACCAATCGGAGTGCCTACGATATATAAAGTTGCCAAATTATTTTTCTACTTCACATTCAGGCACATTGATGAAAGTCAATCTTTTCCAAATGCCTGTAGGAGTGCCAAAACGAATATCTGCAAAGCGGTCATTATAGGTCAAAAGCACATCGTAAGAGCGACCAAACATCTGGTCATCTGCAGTACACTTAAAAGTAGTGTTTCCATAATCTTCGTCTTCGACATAATCATACTCGCTGATTACAAAAGTATAATTCTTAGCAGGCGTGAGATACTGAATCTGGTCTTTCTTGCTGTCGTGAGTGATAATAACTCTTTCTGTACGGGTTTCCCCCGTAAAATAGAACTTAGAAACTTTTTCTGCACTCGCTCCAACAGCGACAGACAATGCAACCAACGTTAACAGGCACTTTGCTAAAGGCTTGAACATCTATGTACCTCCAAAATATCCTCATTTGTGTAAAACAGTCATGTAAAAAGTCTTTACATAATTTATTATATAATCTTTTCTATAATAATTCCATAGAAAACTTATTAGTTAAAGCAATTTTTTTATAAGTATTGCACAAAGTATCCCCAAAATGAGAAAGACTGTCGCAGCTAAATGAGAAAGGCTGTCGCACTTAAATGAGAAAGGCTGTCGCATCGACGTGTTCGCGATTCTCGTTAGCTTATGAGATAAAAAAACTAGCTAGCAAGACGCATCTCGCTAGCTAATGAGATTATTCTTTGTAACTACTAAGAAAGCCGTTAGACCTTTTTGCTAAAATCTTTTTTATTATTTTTATTATAGCACAGAATCGCTTAATTGTGTAGTAAATAGTACTATTTTTTTCCAATTATCTCTTTTATATAAGATTGATTTTCATTATAATTCAAAGTATGAAAGCTCATGCAAAGTTGGTTTTATATAAATTGCCTGCACTTTTTGTGATGTGCGTCAGTTGGTATTTATCATCACAAGAAAAAGTACCTATGCCTGATTTTGATAATTCTGATAAAGCAGTACATTTTGTTTGCTTTGGTGCGCTTTCGATGTGCTGGGCTTTGTGGTTTTCGCTCTACTTATGGAAAGAAAAGCCGCTAAGATGCGCCGCACTCTGCACGCTGTTTACTTCAGTTTATGGCGCAATAGATGAAGTTCACCAATCTTTCACGCCTGGTCGTTGTGCAGGAGCAGACGATTGGCTTGCTGACACGCTCGGAGCTCTCTTAGGGGCGGCAGCTTGCACGGTCTTAGCGAGAATGATTACAAGAGCAAAGAATATACAGGAGATTAAATAGCATGATTGAAGAGAAAATTGAGGGAAGCGAGGAGATTTTAAATCTTTTACGCGATAATGCGCGCCTTTCTGTCAAAGACATCGCCGCAATGACTCGTAAGAGCGAAGAGCAAGTAAAAGCTATTATCAGACAGCTCGAAGATGACAGCGTTATCTTGAAGTATGCCGCAATCATAAACCCCGAAAAAGACGGAGCGGCAAAAAACAAAGTCCGCGCCGAAATTGAAATACAGGTTACTCCAGAGCGAGAACACGGATTCGACGCGCTTGCAGACCGAATCTATCGTTTTCCGCAGGTGAAAAGCGTATATCTTATGAGCGGAGGCTATGACCTCAAAGTCATCATCGAAGGCGACACGCTGCAAGATGTAGCGTTCTTTGTTGCTCGAAAGCTCTCTACTTTGCAGGGCGTGCGCTCTACAAAAACACACTTTTTCTTGAAGACCTACAAAGAAAACGACGTGCTTTATGTTGAAGAAAAGACCGACAGCCGCGAAGGAGTAACCGCATAATGAACACACGACAAGACCGCTTCAGTTCCGCTCTTTTAGACACACCGCCTTCTGGAATCCGTAAGTTCTTTGAAATGCTCATCGGGCATGATGACGTGATTTCTCTTTCTGTGGGAGAGCCTGATTTTGCAACTCCGTGGCAGATGAGGGAAGAGGCTTTTTATCACCTCGAAAAAGGGCACACTTCATATACTTCAAACTGGGGGCTTCTATCGCTTCGCGAAGAGATTGCCAAGTATATGGAAAGATACAATATGCACTACAACCCGACGAATGAAATCCTCGTAACCGTGGGCGCGAGTGAGGGTGTAGACGCAGTTTTGAGAGCCGTTTTGAACGAGGGCGATGAAATCATCGTGTGTCAGCCTTGCTATGTGAACTATACGCCTCTTGCAGCTCTTGCAGGCGCGAAAGTCATCGAGCTGGACACAAGCGTAAACGGCTTTTATCCCACCGCCTTGCAGATTGAGCGGCTCATCACGCCAAAGACAAAGGCTCTTATGATTTGTTCGCCGAACAACCCGACAGGCACGATGATTCCGCGCGATGAGCTTGAGAAAATCGCAAAAGTCTTGATTAAACATCAAATCTGGTGCATTTCAGACGAGATTTATTGCGAGCTTGTCTATGACGATAACAAACACGTTTCAATCGGCAGCTTCGAGGGAATGAAAGATTACGCGATTATCCTCAACGGCTTTTCAAAATCGTTTGCTATGACGGGCTGGCGTATCGGCTACATTTGCGCACCAAGCGACTTGATGGCTCAAATCGTCAAGCTCCATCAATACAACACGATTTGCGCGCCGATTATGAGCCAATATGCCGCAGTCGAGGGCTTGCAGAACGGTTGGAACGAAGTGGAGCGAATGAGAATCAGCTATCAGCAGCGCAGAAACTATATGTACAAAGCGTTTTGCGATATGGGTTTGCCTGTGCCGAACCCGACGGGCGCATTTTATATGTTCCCAAACATCACTTCAACTCGTATGACAAGCGAAGAGTTTGCGACGAAGCTCTTTCAAGATTATTCCGTGGCGGTAGTGCCAGGAAGCGTATTCGGCAAAGGCGGAGAAGGGCATATTCGCTGTTGTTATGCAACTTCAATCGATAAAATCAAAATCGCCCTTGAGCGTATTCGAGATATGATAGAAAAGAACCGATAATAAAGTATTAAACGGAGATAAATGAAATGGATAACATTTTGCCTATAGTCATGTCTGCTGTAATTATCTTTGCAGTGCTCGCCATAGTTCTTATCGTGTCGGGGCGAAAAGGAGGCAATTTTAGTGAAGATGGCGGCAAAAAAGGTTCTAAGCAAAAAGGCAGGTCTGTAATCATTCGAGAAGCGACTCGAAAACTTGCTTCAGACCCCCACAATCCCGCAGGTCTTATTCCGCTCGGCGATTTGTATTTCAAAGAGCAGAACTGGGAGAAAGCAGCTCCGCTTTATGAAACAATGTTCACCATCGCGGCGGCTCACAGAGAAATTGACCCGTTCTTAGCCTCTCTCAGACAAGGTATTTGCGCTCTCAAGCTCGGCAAAATCGACGACGCATTTAAGGGTCTGCAAGCGGCATTGAAGATTTCTGCCGACAATGTAGACGTAAACCGCTATTTAGGCGAAGCGTACTTCAAAAAAGAGCAGTACGACAAAGTTATTCCGCTTTTGAAAAAGGTTATTATCTTGAACCCAGAGGTAACAAGCGTATACTCTATGCTTGGCGCGGCGTATTACAAATCAAAGCACTTTCGCGACTCCCTGCCGTACTTAAAACGCGCGGTTGACGCAAATCCTGAAGACAAGGAATCGCTTTTCAATATGGCGGACGCTATGCAAGAATCGGGAATGGCAGACAAGGCTATGAAGATTTTTTTGCACATGCGGCCAGACCCCGTGTACGGCGCAAAGAGCTGTCTTGCCGTCGGTATGTATCACGCAAAGAACAACCAGAACGACAAAGCGGTTTCGGATTTCGAGATTGGCTTGAAGCACGAAAACATTCCAGTAGACACACAGCTTGAGCTTCGTTATCGCCTGTCGCAGTGCTATTTTGCGCTCAACCAAATCGGAAAAGGCATTGCGCAGCTAAAGCAGATTCAGCTCGTCAACCCGACTTACAAAGACATCGTAACGCTTTTGAGCCGCTATCAAGAGTTGAGCCAAAACTCAAACCTCAATATTTATTTGTCAGCAGGTTCAAGCGATTATGTGGCGTTGTGCCGCAAAATCGTCGCGGTGTTCTACAAGCGTTCTGTTGTGAAAATCCAAGACATTGCCGTGAACCCAGAATACACGGAAATCACGGCTATCGTAGAAAATGCAAAGTGGGAAGACACGGAGCTGTTCCGCTTCTATCGCACATCGGGGTCTGTCGGGGAGCTTTATGTTCGCGATTTCCACTCGAAAGTGCGCGACAGCAAGGTTGATAAGGGCGTTTGCTTTATTGCAGGATTGTACACCGAAGAAGCATTGCGATACGCCGAAGGTCGCCCGATTGACCTTGTGGACAAATCGAACCTCACTCGTATCTTAAAGCAAATCGATATGTCCAACAAATAACAGTCGCAGACCGTTTTTCCAAAAGGACACAGGCGGCTTTGTCAGGCACAGTCTGTTTCTTACAACTCCAATTTCGGAAAACAGCGTTGCAAGCGTGTTTTTACTTTTTCCAGTTTCGGAAAAACGCTTTGCAAGGCTGTTTTTTCTTTATCCAGTTTCGGAAAAGCGCGGCGCAAGTATGCTTTGTCGTTATCCAGTTTCGGAAAAGCATTTTGCACGGGTGCTTTGAGCTTCTCCCGTTTCGGAGAACGCGTTGCAGCCGTGTTTTGTCCTTTTCCGAAGCTGGATTTGCAAAAAACACCCTGTGGGTGAGAAGCGGTCTGTGGCGGTTAGATGAATTGCTTGAGGGCGCGGTGGTCAATGGTGCGCGTTTTCACGGCAATAAGATACGAGCCGAACATCGCCGTAATTGCATCGAGCGCACAAGAGGCGGCGCAGATAATCGGGGAAGCCGTTCGCAACAGCAAATAGCCAGAAGCAAAGCCCCTGCCATACATCGTGCACATTATCGTCAGCGCGATAAACGGTCCGCCCGTCGCAAAGCCGCCCAATGCAAACGAAAGCGCGAATGAAATCAGCAAAATCCACATCGCGTCAGAAAAACTGATTGCAAGCGTGGAATAAGTGCGCAAAATCACCACAAAGCAAATCGAAGTCATCATTGCAGAGCCGCCGCGCGCGAAAATCGAGAAAATCGGGAACGTAACCGCGTTTGTTCGCCGCCTGATGCCGAGACTTTCAGAGCCGTGTCGGATAGAAAGCAGCATCGTCAAGTTCGTGTCGCCTGTGAAAAAGCCTGTCAGAAACGGACAGAGAGAGGCATAGAGCACTTTGAACGGACGCGGGTCGTGGCAGACGAAGCGGAGAATTATCGGGTAAATGACGAACGACACCAAAATCATATCGAGCGCAATGAGGGAAAACAGCGGCAGATATGCGCCGACTTTCCACGCAGCAGAAAACGCTATCGCCCAGCGGCACGAAAGCACAATCATTCCGATGGTCATCATATCTGCGAAAAACGAAAGCATTGAATAGGAAACATTGGAAAACGATTCGATTACCGTGATTGCGCTTTTCGACTCCGTTTTATTTGTCGTGCAAGCCCCTCCGATGAATGCGCCGAAGACAAAGCAAGGAAGCAAGAACGTGCCTTGCAGCAATGTGCTGAAAGGTGAATCGGGGAAGACGCGCAAAATCATATCTTTTACAGAAATCGACACCTCGTCGAAGGTCTTTTCTGCGCTGATTGGCAGCGGCGGCAGCTTTATCAACAGCGCGCTAAACAGCCCTAAAGCCGACAACAGCGCGCTTGAAGCGATAATCGTGATTAAAATCCAGAATGCGCTTATCGTGGTCAATCCGCCGTCCCGCAATTTGTAGACCGCAATGCCCACGCCGAAAAACATCGACGGCAGAAGAGCGTATCGACCTATCCGCGTGAATATCGTCGTTAGAAAACTCAATATCTCCTTTGCCATAGGAGAATCAAAAGGCACAATAAAAACCGATACAACGCCCAGAATGATTCCAAGCAAATATTTCATCCATAATTTCATAACTTTAATATAGCAGAAATCGCAAAAGTGGTATACTATCTTTTATTATGTCAAAGATTTTTTTATCAGCCGCAAGCTGTTTTTCAGATACACACGCTTTTGAAAAGATTGCATCTCAACATAACAGAACCGCCGTCTGCTTGAGCGATACGCCGCAAACAAACGCGATAACGTGGCGAAAGGCTTCCCCGATTTCGACAAAGACCGCGATTATAAAAGCCGAGAGTGCGCATAAAAAAATAGATGAGGCGTTGTATTATTTCAATGAAGTATCTCTTGCCGCCGCGATAAAAAATTTGACTGCCCACGATTGTATGAAGCTGTTAGAAGAGGAGTGCGCGGGATTTCAATTTTTGACACTGGAGCTTTTGTCGCGCCTCGCTTCTCAAAACAGGAGCGAAGAGGACAGAGCAAAGATAATCTTTTTAGTGCGCAAAAACTTTTCGCTCATCGAACTCTATCGCGAGGGAATGGATTTAGCTTTAGGCTCTCTTCCGCACGTTTCGGCGGCAGCGGCGACATTTATGGCGTTTAGCGAAAACATTGCGACGATGTACGAAAAAAAGAATGTCGCCGATTTCTTTTTGGTCTTAGCCGATTGCGCGGACGAAGCGTTTAAGAGCGATGAAGAGCTGTGCAAGTGGCTTTTTCAATATCTCGACGAGGTGGACATAAAAAAGAAAAGCGGAGTGCAATGGATAAAGGCAGGTTCGCGCGCTTCTCGCTTCTCGCTTTTCAGCCGCTCCTAAAGCCTATAGCGTATAGGGCGAGAGCAGATTGAGCAAAAGAGGCGTTTGCGAAAAATCCTTTTTGGAAAGAGCATTATAGATGATTATCGCCGCGGTTTTGGAGATGATGTCGAGTTTTTCTATCGTCGGAGAAGAGATGAAGCCCATCGACACCGCCGAGCGCAATAGCTGCGTGAACTCACTCGCAATTTTTTCTTGCAAAGCACTCGCTATCGCCATAATTTCTTCGCTATAAAACTTCCCCGATTCGATGTAAGTGAAAATCTCTTTGAGCGGATAGCTTTCAAACAGCTGCACATAGCGATTGAGCGCGGAAGACAAAAGCTGTGAAAGGCTATCGCAGTCCGCCGTAATCTTGAATTGCACGGTTTGCAGAAACGAAGCGCAGTAGCGAGTTGTTTCGTTGACCAAATCCGCCCGATTTTCAAAGTGATTATACAGCGACGATTTCTTTATCGACAGCGCAGAGGCAATATCGCTGAGCGACGCGCCGCCCGTGCCTTTTTCTGCCGCGATTTCCAAAAACGACAATATCACTTTTTCTTTTGTAACGCCTTGCCTCATCTCTTTTTCCTGTGTGTCGGGTGCGCACAAAGTACGCCGATTAAATCCGCTCTGCCTGCCTCAATCAAGGCTTCTTTCACGTCCTTTG
>ERZ842401.4325-NODE-4325-length-16652-cov-4.173586_pt1 | contig 16652 bp, 13 predicted proteins | sample MGYA00521270_ERZ842401 | MGnify/ENA primary metagenome ERZ842401 (study PRJEB31892, sample SAMEA3878208) | bioreactor metagenome | biome: Moose rumen | place: Sweden | collected 2011-10 | study: EMG produced TPA metagenomics assembly of the PRJEB12797 data set...
GCCACTCGTCGCGGTCCACCGGGCGGTTGATCTTGGAGAGCATATAGTCCATGTCGAAGAGGTCGCTGCGGACGATGTTGGCATAGTAGCTGTCGTTCTTGATTTCGAGGCCGCTGTAGTCGCGCCAGCGGTCGGGATAGCCAATCTTGACCAGCAGGGTGGCGAGTTTGGCGTGGGCGGCGGTCTTTGTGGTGTCGGTCATCCAGTCGGCCATGTCGATGCGCTGGCCGAGGGCGGTGATGAGGTTGCCCACGAGGGTCTGCATGCGGCTCTTGGCCTCGGCGGGGAAGTGGCGCTCGACATAGAGCTGGCCGAGAGCCTCGCCCATGGCGCCGCCGACAACGGAAGTTACGCGTTTCCAGCGGGGACGGTTCTGCTCACGGCCGCTCATCAGGCGACCGTAGAAGTCGAAGTTGGCATCGACGAAGTCGTCGCTGAGGTAGGACGAGGCTGCGCTGATCTGGTGCCAGGCAAAGTAGGCCTTGAGGGTGGGGATGTCGGTGTCGGCAAGGACACGGCTCACCTCGGCCAGGTATTTGGGCTGGGCGATGTTGAAGGTCTTGGTGCTTTCGAGCAGCCCCATGTGGCTGAAATAGCCGCGCCAGTCGATGTTGGGGGCGAGGGCGGCGGCCTGGTCGAAGTCGTGGCGGTTGAAGGTGGCCTGGGGGTCGCGGTTCTCGAGGCGCGTGTTGTGGCTGCGGGCCAGACGGGTTTCGAGGGCCATGACAGCGTTGGCCATCCGGTCGGCGGGGACACCGCTGAGCTTGTCGTAGCCTGCAAGGGCAAACTGCTTGGCCATCAGCTCGACATAGCCGGCCCGGATGTTGCGGTTGTTGCCTTCGTCGGTGAGGTAGTAGTCGCGGTCGCCGAGGCCGAGGCCGCCCTGGTAGGCCCAGGCGATGCACTGCTTGGCATCGTCCTTGTCGGCCTCGCCGAAGAAGCTGAACAGCACGTGGTTGCCGCGACGGTGCATGGCCAGGAGCTCGGCCCACACATCGGCGCGGGTCTGGACGGCGTTGATCTCTTCAAGCCACGGCTTGAGGGGTTCGGCTCCCTGCTGCTGCAGGCGGACGGAATCCATGCCGATGTTGTAGAGGGTGGCAATCTTGTCGGCAATGGAGCCCGGGGCGTTCTGCATGGAGCTGACCGAGTCGATGATGGCGCGGAGGTTCTCCTGGGCGTCTTCGGCCAGCTTGTCGAAGGTGCCGAAGCGCGAATGCTCGGCATCGAGGGGGTTGTTGGCCATCCAGCCGCCGCAGGCATACTGGTAGAAGTCGTCCTGCGGACGGACGGTGGTGTCGAGGTTGTCGAGGCCGATGCCCGACGTGAGCTCTTGCTTGTGATTGCAAGCGGATGCAATTAGTGCCATGGTTGCAATGGTTAATAGGGTTTTCTTCATTTGATGGTTTATTGATTGTTGATTGATTTGTCTTCAGGGGGTGAGCGAATGCTTTAGAATCTGGGCATAGCCGTAGTAGGAGCGGCGGGTGCCGTCGGTGAAGCGGAAGGTGATGGCCGTGAGACGCATGAACTTGATGTGGCCGCGGTCGTCCCAAAAGAGCTCGTCGAAGGTGTACTGTGCCGGGTGGCCCGGTTCGATGGGGCCTACACAGCGCATGGTGCGCGCCGAGCGCTTGAACTTGTCTTTCTGCACCTGGCCTCGGTTGTTGTAGGGCGTTACGGTGAGCTCGATGCTGGCGATGGTGCGCGGGAAGCAGTTGTAGAGGTTGAGTTCGAGGCCGAACATATACTCGCTGCGGGCGGGTTTGAGGTTGATGATGAAGATGGCGTCGCGGTTCATGCGCTGTTTGGTGCGCTCGACGTCGGCCAGGCGCTGCTGACGTTCGAGCTCGAGCGAGTCGGCCTCCAGTTCGAGTTCGAGCGAATCGGCCTGGCGGGCGAAACGTGAGCTGCGGAGGGTGAGCGAATCGATGAGGGCATCGAGCGAGTCGAGGTGCTGGCGGTCGCGGTCGGTGCGCAGGCGGTGCAGCCGCTCGTAGGCCAGAAGGTCGGCCTCGGTGGCGAAGGCCCCCGCCTCCGCCAGCTGCTGCAACTGCTGGAGCGTGAGCTGCTGCAGTTCGGGCGAATTGGTGGTGAGGCTGAAAACCACAGGCGACTGGGGCGAAGAGGTGTAGGTGTAGGTGAGCAGGTGGAGCGGGGAGTAGCGGCCATAGCGGTGGCCGAGGGTGTCGAAGCCGAGGAGCGAATCGGCAAGGGGCATATCGATATAGGACCACTTGAGCAGCTGGGTGAAGCGGCGCTCCCAATAGCGGCATGAGACGAGGTGGGGCATCAGCGCCGGCACCAGCTTGAGCGGCACTCGGAGCGCAGAGGCGGAGACCGACGTGTCGTCGGCAGCCTGGAAGAGAACATAGTCGCGTCCACGGCGGGAATGGGGACCCGAGAGGTGGTAGCGGATGTTGTAGGCCACTGGCTGCCTGACCGCCTGCTCGAGCAGAACCTTGAGCGAGTCGGGCAATGCAGGCAGGTAGGCATCGGCAATGCACATCTCCTCCACCGAGGCGAAGTTCCACGGCTGCTGTGCTGCCGCTTCGCGGGGCGATATAAGCAGCCCCCCAAAAAACAAGGCTGCAATGAGCGGGAGGCAGGAAGGAGGACGGGCGGGATTCATGGCCATGGGGGGTGTGCTGCGGAGTGTTTATCAATGTGCCTGAAGCCAGTTTTCGCCGGTACCCATGCCCACTTCAAGGGTGAGCCCTTCGAGCGGAAGCGCTGTCTGCATCTGCTCCTGCACCATCTGGCGCACCTCCTCCTCCTCGGGGCGGTAGAGGTCGAAGACAAGCTCGTCGTGGATTTGCAGAATCAAGCGTGTGCGGAGGCCTCGCTCCCGCAGCTGGCGGTGAATGGCAATCATGGCCAGCTTGATCATGTCCGCCGAGGTGCCCTGGATAGGCATATTGACAGCATTGCGCTCGGCGAAACTGCGTGCCGCCGCATTGCGCGAATTGATGTCGGGCAGATAGCGGCGACGGCCCAGAAGGGTGCGGGCATAGCCGTGCTGACGGGCAAAGTCCTTACATTGCTCGATGAAGCGCTGGACATCGGGATACTGTGTAAAATACTCGTCAATGAGAGCCGCCGCCTCCTTGCGGGGGATGCCCAGCTGCTGGGAAAGTCCGAATGGGGAGATGCCGTATACGATACCGAAATTGACACTTTTGGCATTGCGCCGCTGGTCGGGACCGACCTGCTCGAGCGGCAGGTGGTAGATGCGGGCGGCTGTGGCGGCATGGATGTCGAGCCCGGAATTGAAAGCATCGAGCAAATGGGTGTCGTGCGAAAGGGAAGCAATGATGCGCAGCTCCACCTGCGAATAGTCGGCGGCCAAAATCAGATGGTCGGCATCGGCAGGCACAAAGGCCCGGCGGATCTCGCGCCCACGCTCGGTGCGGATAGGAATGTTCTGCAGGTTGGGGTTGGATGAGGACAGTCGGCCGGTGGCCGTAACGGTCTGGTTGTAGACGGTGTGGAGCCGGTGGTCGACCGGGCTGATAAGTTTTGGGAGTGTATCCAGGTAGGTGCCGATAAGCTTGCTCAACGAGCGATATTGCAGAATGAGCGGGACAACGGGGTGGGCGGAGGCGAGGCTGTCGAGCACATCTTCGGCCGTGGAGTACTGGTGAGTGGCCGTACGAGGAGGTTTGTCGGTTATCTTCAACTCCTCGTAGAGCACCTCGCCCAACTGGCGGGGAGAGCTGATGTTGAAGGGGTGGCCTGCATGGGCATAAATCTGTTGTTCGATGGTATTGCGCTCGGCGGTAAGCCCCGCTGAATATTGGCTGAGAGCCTCGGGGTTGATGCGCACACCGTTGCGCTCCATGTCTATGAGCACATCGACCAGGGGGAGTTCGACATCAGTGTAGAGAGAATCGAGGTTGGCATCGCGCAGACGAGCCGTCAAGAGCGGATAGAGTTGCCACATGGCAGCAGCCTCGGAGGCAGGCGAATCGGGCATATAGCCCAACAGCCCTGAAGCGATGTAGTCGACGGTGTGGCGCAGCTCGGGGTCAATCAGGTAGTGGGCTATGCCGAGGTCGAATACGCGGCCAGACAACGGTATGCCGAGTTCGGAAAGGAAATACTTGAGACTCTTAAGGTCGGCACAGAGCTTAAGGCTTTCGGAGGCAAAGACAGGCCGTAAGGCCGTAAGGTCAAGGCTCCCCACCTCGGTTGCCCATGCATGGTCTGCATCGGTGGCCAAGGCCACAGTGGCTCCCCTGACTGCCACCGCCACTTCGGCTCCCCGCAAGGACTGCAGCACCTCGGTGGTAAGAGTCTGCGCCGAGAGATGCCCGACATGGGATTCCTCCGGTCCGGGTGTGTCGAAAAGAGAAAGAGTTTGGCCGACAGCCGGCACCGATAAAGATTCCGGGGAGGGCTGCATTATTGGTCCAGTACCCTTATTCTGTGCAAGGACATCCGGCTTCGAAGGGAGAGCGGAACCGGAGTGTTCACGGACATAGTCGGCAAAAACACGACGCGCAAACTGACGAAACTCCAGTTGGTCGCAGATGTCGCGCAACTGGTCGTAGTCGGGTTGCACCACCTGTAGCGCCGCCTCGTCGAATGCCACCGGGGCATCGAGACGAATTGTGGCCAACTGCTTTGAGAAGAGTGCGTCCTGGGCATGGAGGCGCACTTTCTCACGAATCCTGTCATTCTTGATGTCATCGATGTTTTCGACCATACCCTCGATGGAACCGAACTGCGATATAAGTTTTTGGGCAGTCTTCTCCCCCACCCCCCGGATACCAGGTATGTTGTCTATTGCATCGCCCCAAAGCCCCAATAGGTCTACCACCTGACGGGGGGAGTCCACACCGAATCGCTCGCACACCTCGGCAACCCCCATCAGAGTGTCGGGAGTTTTTCCTCGACCATATCTATAAAGTAGAATTTTCGGGGTTACCAGCTGGGCGAAATCCTTGTCGGGAGTAACCATTATCACTTGATCGAAGCCTGCATTTTGGGCGGCGCTGCCAATGGTGCCGATGACATCGTCGGCCTCAAAGCCTTCACACGCCAGCTGGGGAATACGGAAGGCCTCAATGATACGACGAATCCACGGAAGATTGCTCTGTATTTCCTCGGGCATTGGGTCGCGGTGTGCCTTGTACTCCGCATACATCTGGTGGCGGAAAGTGGGTGCCGGAAGGTCGAAAGCAACTCCGATGTGTGTCGGCTTCTGCTTTCGGAGCAAGTCATACAGAGAAGTGGCAAAACCCAATGCCGCCGATGTGTTCATCCCCTTCGAATTGATTCGGGGCGACGAACTCATGGCATAGTAGCCACGGTAGACTGCCGCCATGCCATCGATGAGCAACAATTTTTTCATTTCAGTGGATTGGCATTGAGTGCATCATATTCCTGGCGGTTTTTGAATATCTTGCATGCCAAATACACCGCTGAACGGAACGACTGCTCGTTGGCTATGTCCTTGCCTGCTATGTCATAACCTGTGCCATGTGCCGGGCTCGTACGCACATACGGCAGTCCTGCCGTGTAGTTTACACCCTCGGTAAACGACATCAACTTAAACGGTATCAGCCCCTGGTCGTGGTAGAGAGCCAGCACTCCGTCAAATTTGTTGAATTCAGAACTGCCAAAAAAGCCGTCGCTGGGGAACGGGCCATAGGCCAGCACTCCCTTTTGCTGCACTTCGTCGATTACCGGCTTGATGACTTTGGCATCGAAATCGCCAATCACACCGTTGTCGCCCGCATGCGGATCGAGAGCAAGCACTGCTATCTTCGGCCTCGTGATGCCGAAATCACGCTTCAAACTCTCATTGAGCAACATCATTTTATCAAACAACAGATTGTGCGTCAGTGCCGCAGGGACATCCTTCAGAGCCAGATGGTTGGTCACAATGCCTATCCGGATTCGATCGCACACCATAAGCATGAGCGATGAACTGCCAAACTGATGGGAGAGATACTCCGTATGGCCGGGGAAATCGAAATCAAGGGCTTGGATATTGCGCTTGTTGATAGGTGCCGTCACCAGCACATCCACCTTGCCTGCCTTCAAATCCTCACAAGCCCTGTCAAGGCTCATTCGCGAGAGTTTTCCTGCAATCTCCGTGCTTTTGCCCAAATCTATTTTCACCTCTTCCTGGACGAGGTTCACCACATTGTATCTTCGGTCTTGCACCTCGGAAGCATCGTGGATGGAATAGAACTGCATTTCCTGCTGAACAGAAGACAACAGGTTTTTGTGGTATGAAGCCACCTTCGACAATCCATACAGCACAGGAGTACAGATGTCGAACATACGGATATCGCTGAAAGTCTTAATGAGAACTTCATAGCCAACTCCGTTGATGTCGCCATGAGTAATGGCAACCTTTATTTTTTTCTCGTTGCTGTTTTTTTCCATAACTAACACTTCTATTTTAAGTTCATATTAATCAGTCATTATCCATTGTTACTTGGATTCCATTATTTCCTGCATTTGCAGAAAGGCATAGAGCAGACGGATACCATACCCCGATGCTCCGGCGCGATAGAAATGCTGTGGCTTGGTAAAATAGGCCACGCCAGCAATATCCAAATGGATATAAGGTACTTCGTGAGCGAAATGAGACAGGAACTTTCCTGCCGTAATTGTGCCGGCTTGCGGTGTGGTACCGCAGTTACGCAAATCGGCATAGTCGCTCTTTAGCAACTCGTCATACTCTTCCCACATCGGAAATTCCACAATCCGTTCAAACACTTGCTCACCCACTATCTTCAACATTGCCATCGGATTGGTTGCATTTGTTTGCATGGCTGCTATTCCGAATGTCGATATAGCCCTGACTGCTGCCCCCGTCAGTGTGGCAGCATCCACTATAAGCCTTGGGTCGTAATTCCTGCTGGCATAAGCTATAGCATCAGCCAAAATCAGACGGCCTTCCGCATCGGTATTCACCACCTCCACCGTCGTCCCATCGTACATTGTAAGAATATCGTCGGCAGCATATGCGTTGAACCCAGGCCGATTGTCGGTGAGCGGCAGCAAGACTATAAGGTGTACCGGCAAGTGGTTGTCGGCTGCAGCAAACAACACCGATGCCATTGTGGCCGCACCTGCCATGTCCGACTTCATTTCTTGCATATAGTCATCGGGCTTGATGTTCAGCCCCCCGGTGTCATACATCACTCCTTTGCCCACCAAACATATCGGCTTCTCTTTTGCAACAGACTGTGGCCTGTATTCTATCACTACAAATCGCGGCTCATCCACCGACCCCCTGTTTACCGCCAGCAAGCCCCCCATTCGCAGACTTTCTATTTGGCGCTTGTCCATTACCGTGCATTCCACGTCGGGAAAATCAGCTGCAATTGAAGCCAACTCATCAGCAAATTCCGATGCATTGAAATCCTGCCCCGGCAGGTTCACCCACTCTCGGCACCAATACACGCGATTCCACAACCGCTGCGAGGATTCCAACTCTTCAGGTTTAAGGTAGATACTGTCAACCACAAGGCTCTGCAGATGATACCGTTCCTTGCTGCAATAGCGATCGAAGCTATAGTCGGCCAGGGTCAGTCCTTCGACAGCAGCAGCCACTTCTTCGGGCAATACTCCTTCTCCTGTCAGCACCAACTCTTCCACCTTGTCTGCTTCCAGTCTTTTGAGCACTTCCATCATACTGCGCCGCAGTTTCTCCTGACATTCAGGAGCAGGCTTTTCGCTGTCGAACGAAAGGACATAGAGATGATGAGGCAGGCGGTCGAACACAAGCAACTGGTCTCGCTTTTCTTCACGCCGTTTTTTCAGCAATTCAATTTCCTTTCTTCCAAGTGGAAGACTGCGCTCTGCCGTCTCATCACCATAAAGAAACAGCATGTCGGCTTCCTGCTTCTTGGCATCTATTGGTTTCAGTGAATACTTCATAGGTTTATGCGTGTGTAATCATTATTATTATCTTGTCTGCTTTCAGTTGTTCCACCGTTTCCAAAAAGCGTCCCCGCGTTGGCATATCCATCCAGGCCGTGGGTTCATCCATGACCAGGATTGGGGCATCGGTGTGGAGCATTCGGGCTATTGCCACCCGTTGCCACTGACCCATGCTGAGTTCAGCCCCCCCATCGAAGACACGTCCCAACATGTTTTCATAGCCATTGGGCAAGTCTTGTATGAAACTGTCTGCCGTCGCCATACGCGCTGCCTCGTCCACCCCTCGCTGTTCAGCGAATCCGATATTTTCGGCTACCGTCAGGTTGTAGCGAACAAAATCCTGAAACAACACCCCCACCCTTTTTCGCAGTTCAACAGGGTCAAATTCCCGTATGTCAATCCCGTTAATCAGCACTGCCCCCTCGTCCGGGTCGTACAGCCGCAGCAAAAGCTTGACCAGCGTCGACTTTCCAAAACCATTTTCTCCTTCTACATAGCACACCTCACCTTTCTTGGCCTCAAGCGAAAAGCCGCTGACCACGTCCCTGTCCATCCCTTGGTACCGAAATGTAACCTTCTTGAATTCCACACTCTCTATCTTTTCAGGAACAGGCTGTGCCTCCGAAGGTATTGTAACAGTGGGCTTGAAATCAAGAAAGTCAAACAAGTTACCTACAAACAGCCTGTTGTCGTACAATGCTGCCACGGCCGCCACCAGACCTGTCAGATATCCCTGTCCCCTGCGAAATGCCTCAAACAGCATTACAAACGTACCCACTGTGATTGCTGCTGTATAGGCCTGATGCAACAGCACCCACACCACCACCAGCATCGCTGCCGCTTCAACCACTCCGCACACAATGTCCATGGCACCCAACCTGCGCGATATGCGAACCAGCTCGCCTACCAACCGGGTCCTGACCTCTACAAAGCGCCTGCGGAAGAAATCCGTCAGACCATAGGCACGCATCTCTTTGGCATAGTCGCGTGCCGAGAGCAACGCACCGTAGTATGATGTCTGGCGATACAGCTGCGTGTGCTCTTTGCGGAAACGATACACCCGACGGGCTTTGACCAGCCTCACAGCGAAACTCGGTGCCACGGCCAGCGCCATCACCACTATAATCCACCCCGATGCCGTACATAGCATCGCCACCACGCCCACTATCGACAGCACAGCTCCAAACAGTGCCATAAAGTTGTTCATAATCTGCAATGGCCGCGAGGTGGCCTCCTGCTGCGCCCGGTGGAGGGAATCGTAGTAGTCGGGATTGTCATAGTAGGCCATATCCAGCCGTGCTGCCTGGTGTTGCATGATGTCGCTCATGTGGTCCACGATACGTTGTGAAAGCACATCGCCGTTCACCCCGTGCAAAGCCGTCACCACCCGCCGCAGCAGATACACCGCCACCATAATCAGCAGATAGCCCACCGCCGCACTGTCGCCGGCTCCCCTCCCCTGCACTCCCCACTGCTGCACTTCGTCCACCATCAGTTTCAGCACATAGAGATTGATCAGCGGCGGCACGCTCTGCATCACCACATACAGCACCCGCCGCCGGAACAGACCCCGGCCGCAGTCGCGCACCAGCATCAATGCTTTCCACAACTGCCTCATAGTATCACAATCTTTTTCACCACCTCCCCTTTCAACTCGCTGTTTATCTTTTCCCTGAGGCTCTCGCGCCGATAGGTCATCTCCTGTCGCAGGGCTGCAGCCGCAAAGCGCAGCTTCAACACCCCGTCGCGATAACGCAGCAGGGTGGTCAGCTTGTATATCAAGTCGCCCGTCAGATAGTGGTAGACGCGCCTCACCTCTTCCTCCGATGCAAACTGCCCCATGTCAAGCTGCTTCATCAGCTTGGCTATATAGTAGTTCAGTGGACGGTCAGGCTGCATGCACCCCTCCTTTCTCTACGGTGAACAGCCGGTGTTCGAGCGAAGGCAACTCGTCGAATATGGCCTGCACCCGTCCAGGCTGCGTGTCTGTCAGCAGCACCTGTCCGAAACGTTCGCTCCCCACAAGAGCCACCAGTTGCTTCACCCGCTCCATGTCGAGCTTGTCGAATATGTCGTCCAGCAGCAGTATGGGCTTGTGCCCGCTGCGTTCCTCTATATATTGGAACTGTGCCAGTTTCAGCGCCAGCGAGAAACTCTTCTGCTGCCCTTGCGAGCCAAACCTCTTCACCGCCATACCCTCGCCCAGATACATCCCCAGGTCGTCCTTGTGCGGCCCAACGTTTGTATACTGGGTGTACTTGTCGGCCTGTCGGCTGTCCTTCAGCTGCAGGTCGAGCGGACGTTCATCGGTGATATAGGCCAGCGCCACCTGTTCCGCTTCGCCCGCAATGCGCCGGTAGTAATGCCGAAACAAGGGGGCAAACTCCTCCACAAACTGCTTCCGTGCCTCTCCTATGGGGTCGCCGTGACGGCACAGTTGCTCGTCCCACACACTCACCATCGCCTCTTCCCACATTCTGTCCTCCCACATTTGCTTCAGCAGGCGGTTGCGCTGTTCCAGTGCCTTGTTGTATTGTATCAGGTGGTCAAGATATCGGACATCGGTCTGCGAAATCACCCCGTCCACAAAACGCCTACGCCCCTCGCTTCCTCCGGTGATGAGCGCCTGGTCATCGGGCGACACCATCACCAGGGGCAGCCGCCCCACATGCTCGGCCAGGGTCTTGTATGGCTTCTTGTTCCACCTCATCTGCTTGCCCTTTCCTTTCCTCACCACGCAGCTCACCAGGTCGTCGCCATAGTGCCCGTGGATGGCAAAGTAGTCCTCGCCAAACCTGATGTTCTGCATGTCCACGGGGTTGAAATGGCTTTTGCAGAATGAAAGATAGTACACCGCATCAAGCAGATTGGTCTTCCCCACGCCGTTGTTTCCCACAAAGCAGTTCACTCCGCCGCAAAGCCTTACGTCGGCTTCGGCGTAGTTTTTGAAGTTGACCAGTGTCAGTCTGTCCAGTGCCATCTCCCTATTCCAGTTCTTTAAGTCTCTCGGCCACCTCTTCCATCAGCCATCGCGGGGTCGACGTGGCTCCGCTGATGCCCACTTTCGCCACTCCCCTCACCCACTCGGCCTTCACCTCCGCACCGCCGCCCACCAGATGGGTGCGCGGCTGCACTCCTCGGCAGTATTCATACAGGTAGCGCCCGTTGCTGCTGTCGGCTCCCGCCACAAACAGCAGCACGTCCACGCTCCGCGCAAAGCCCTCCAGCCGCTTGGCCCGGTTGGCCACGCTGTTGCACACCGTGTCGTAGGCCACAAAGTCCACCGGCCCGCGAGCCTCTATGTTGGCTATCAGCCGCTGATAGTCCTCGCGGCTTTTGGTCGTCTGCGAATAGAGCCGTATCGGGCGCGAAAAGTCAATCGCACTCAAGTCGTCGGGATGGCTCACAATGAGAGCCGTGCCCGCCGTCTGCCCGTCAAGCCCCGTAACCTCGGCATGTCCCGGCTTGCCGAATATCACCACTTGCCCGTTGCACCGCCGCATGGATTCATAGCCCTGGCGTATGCGCTGCTGCAAAGCCAGCACGATGGGGCACGTGGCGTCCACCAGGTCTATGCCCAGCCGCGCCGCCGTCTCGTAGGTCGACGGAGGTTCGCCGTGCGCCCTGATCAGCACCCGCCGGCCGCCGACCGATGCAAGCTGGCTGTGGCCTATCACCACCAGCCCCTTGCGCTTCAGCCGCTCCACCTCGGCACTGTTGTGCACTATGTTGCCCAGGCAATAGAGGCTGCCGTTGCGCCCGAGTTCGGTCTCGGCCGCGCCGATTGCCCTCACCACCCCGGAGCAATAGCCTGCGTGTTCGTCAATCAATACCTCCACTGCCCGATAGTCGTTTGCCTTGGTTCAACTCATGCTCTGGTTCTCCTGCCGTGCCAGCTCCAGCACCTCTTCATATTCCTCGGGCGTCAGGTCGTTGTAGAAGTAGTAGACCGGGTCCACCTTCTTCCCGTTCTGTATCACCTCGTAGTGCAGATGCGCCCCCGTCGAGATGCCCGAACTGCCCACAGTGCCTATCTGCTGGCCGCGCACCACCCGCTGCCCTGCCTTCACCGTAACGCCCTGCATGTGGGCATAGAGCGTCTGGAAGCCGAAGCCGTGATCCACCACCGCCACCACCCCGTAGCCCGAATAGCCCCGCGGGTTGCGCCCCGCCACTTTCACCACCCCGTCGCCCGTGGCATAGATGGGGGTGCCCTGGCGGGCCGTCAGGTCCATGCCCGAATGCAGCCTCCTATAGCGCAGCAGAGGGTGGAACCTCATGCCGAAACCGCTCACCACCTTGCACTTGCTCTTCTCTATGGGCATAATGGCCGGCATCGATGCCATGCGGTCGCTTTTGGTCCGCGCCATCTCATACACCTCGTCCAGCGACTTCGAGTCCACATAGAGCCGCTTGGTCAGCCCGTCCACACGCTGTGCCGTGGCTTTCAGCTGGGCTCCGTTCTCCATGCGGTCAAACTCGGCATATCGCTCCACTCCGCCCAGCCCGCTGTGCCGACGCGCGTCGTCCACGGGCTCGCTCTCGAATATGGTGCGGTAGAGCGCGTCGTCGCGCTCCTCCAGGTTTTCCACCACCTTCTCCGCGCGGTCCACCCGCTCGTCGAGCAGCCTCAGGTGCCGCTTGTACTGCGCCAGCTCGCGCTGCATGGCCCGCTCTTTGGGCGATGCAGCAAACTGCAGCCCCACCACCACCGCCACCACTCCTATCACTACCCCGAACAGCACACCGAACCCGATGTGCCTCACCCGCTCCCACAGCGACACCAGCACTTTCTCATACTTCAGGGTGTGGGGGTTGAACCGGTAGGTATGGCGTGGCTCGCGGCTCATAGTCTGTTCTTCAGCTCCTCTATGGCACCCATCAGCCGCATCACGGGCTTCACATGGTTGAAATACCACGTAACGTCGTACTCCGGTATCCTGATCATGCTCGTTACGTCGCCCAGCCGCTGGCTGATCACCTCCACGGGCTCCTCTATCGAGAGTTCCTGACCCACTATCGTAAGCCCTTTCAGCGGCACGCACTCAAAGTCCACATTGCTCTTGGCCACCACCAGGTGGGTGGGCAGCAGGTAGAACTCGCGTCCCTTCGAGTCGCGCATCACCGGCAGGTAGTTCTCCGACCTGATGAAGTCGAAGATGCCCATGTCGAAGTATACCTGCACATACTTGTGCTTGGCATCCTCGTTGTAGTGCCACACGCGCCGGTTCTCCGTAACCTTGCTGAAGGCTTCGGTAACCTCCTTGTAGGCTTCATACTGCTCCGGCGTGCAGAGGTCCTGCACGTGTATCTCCACCGAGCGCATGTCACGCTCAAGCATCTTGATTTTGCTCTTATAGTGGCTCAGCACGCTCACCAGAAACTTGTTGCTGTGGTTGCCAATCTTGTCTTTGATGCCCTGCACCACGCGCTCCAGCTGCTCCTCCGTCCGCCCCACGCCGAGGGCATTGACATAGGCCTCCAGTATGCGTCGGCGCATGGGTTCCTCGGCCTCCGACAGGGCTTGCCGCGCGCGCTCCACCTCCTTGGCGTAGCTCGGCTGGCGCCCCGTCAGCAGCCGCCAGTAGTTGGGCTGCTGCTTGTTGGTGAAGCTCCGCACGAAGTTGTGGTAGCCGTGGCTCTCCACGTCGCGCTCTATGAAGCCCGTGCCCGGCGTGCCGGTGTTCACATAGCGGCTGCCTGTGTAGCGCCGCTCCTCGAAGTCGCGCACTCCGAACTCGGTGTAGTAGAAATACTGCGACTGCTTGATGTACAACCCTTCGGTTACTTTCACCCGTTTGTAAGGAAACAATGCCATAGTCCTGACTGTTTTTGCTGTTGGTTCTCCTATCCGTGAATGGCCTCGCCGTGGGCGGCCTCCAGTGCCTCCATCACCCCCTCGCTCATCGTCGGGTGCGGGTGGATGGCCTGCGCCACCTGCCGCGCCGTCAGTCCCTGCTCACGCGCGGCCGCTATCTCGGCTATCATCTCCGTAACGTTGTCGCCGCACATGTGGCACCCCAGTATCTCGTCGCTCTGCGCGTCCACCACCACCTTCACAAATCCGTCCGTGTTGCCCGCCGCCGTGGCCTTGCCGCTGGCCTTGAAGAAGAATTTGCCCACCTTCACCTCGTGCCCGGCCTCCACGGCTTTCTTCTCGGTCAGCCCCACACTCGCCACCTCGGGCGTGGTGTAGGTGCAGCCAGGCACATTCCGGTAGTTCACCTTCACAGCCTCGCCCTTCACTATGTGCTCCACGCAGCACACCGCCTCCTTCGAGGCCACGTGCGCCAGCGCCGGCCCATGCACCACATCGCCTATCGCATAGTACCCCTCCACGTTGGTGCGGTACCAGTCGTCCACCTCTATCTTGCCCCTCTCGGTCCTGATGCCCGTCTCTTCCAGACCCAGACCCTCGAGGTTCGTAACCACTCCCACGGCGCTCAACACCACGTCCACGTCCACCACCGTCTCGCTGTCCTTCTTCAGGTCCTTCACCGTTACGTGGCACACCTCGCCTTCCACCTCCACCTTCTCCACCGAGCACGACGGCATCACCTTCATCCCCATCTTGCGGAACGAACGGCTCATCTGCGCGGCCACCTCCTCGTCCTCGTTGGGCAGTATCTGCGGCATGAACTCCACCAGCGTAACCTGCGTGCCGATGCTCTGGTAGAAGTAGGCGAACTCGCTCCCTATGGCGCCGCTGCCGCACACCAGCATCCGCGCCGGATGCTCGCGCAGCGTCATCGCCTCGCGGTAGCCTATGATGCGGCGCCCGTCCTGCGGCATCGACGGCATCACGCGGCTCCGCGCCCCGGTGGCCACTATGATGTGGTCGGCCTCATACTCCGTGCCGTCCACGCTCACCCGGTGCCCCGGCAGCACCTTCGCCGTGCCCATGATCACCTCCACCCCGTTCTTCTTCAGCAGGAACTCCACGCCCTTGTTCATCGTCTGCGCCACCCCGCGGCTCCGGTCCACCATCGCCCCGAGGTCGGCCTCCACCCCTTCGGCTTTCACTCCGTAGGCGGCGGCGTGCCGTGCATAGTTGTACGCCTGCGCACTCTTCATCAGCGCCTTGGTCGGAATGCAGCCCCAGTTCAGGCAGATGCCCCCAAGGTTCTCGCGTTCCACAACCGCTGTCTTCAGCCCCAGCTGGGCCCCTCTGACGGCAGCCACATAGCCTCCCGGGCCGCTGCCGATAACGATGATGTCGTATTTCATAGTTCAGGGATTTAAGGATTCGAGGATTTAGAATTTAAAGATTTAAGATTTAAAGATTTGGGTGCGGTAGGCTTCCCATCTCTTTGAAAGCGCGAAATTACGAAAAATTCCGCAATCGGCAACCGATGAATCAATTTACCAATCATTCCGGGCGAAATCCACCCGTTTTCTATGGAATTTCGTCCGAGACATCCTCGTTCTTGCCCTCGTTGTCGGACTCGTCCACAGGGCTGGCAGAGGCTTGTTTCTTTCCTTTCTTTTCGCTAATCTTCTGGATGACTTTGGCCAAAAGCGCCCAAAGCACAAAGAACGCCACCACGCCGACGGCCCAAACGACAATCAATTCAGTAACCATAGTATGCTGTTTTGTTGGGGCGCAAAATTACGAAAATAAAGCGCATTATATTAATAGGTGTGAAAAATAAAACAAAAACTCTTTTTCCCGTCGCCGCTTGCACATTTCGGAAAAAGCCCTATATTTGCCCCATCATTTCATAACCGAGCAATCATGAATTACGATGCAAATCCGATCCACACCCTTTACGACAACGAGACTTTGAAACATCTTATCGAGGTCGTCATAGAGAACAACGACTCGACGTCGGGCACAACCTTCCTCAACCTGTGCAACCAAATCCGCCAGCAGGCCATCCGCGACCGCGCCCTTGCCGACCTGGAAAACACGGTCTACTCCAGCCAGGAACTCGCCCCCGAGGAGCAAGTGCGCGTGAGCCGGTTCCTTTGGGAACTCATCTGGGAACACAAGGTGTTCTTGCTCTTCGGACGCAGTCCGCTGCTCGGCTTGAGCAACGGCGAGGACCGTTTCGTGAAATATTGAGGCGCCATCACATGGCCAAAAGGCGTCCTTTTCGGCGAAAACGCGCCGAAAAAGACGCTTTTTTCATGCGAAGGCAGAAGTTTTCAACATGTTTAAAGCATTGAAAAACAGCACATTGATTAAAATTATCAACAAAATATCCAAATATTTTCAAAAAAATGCGCGGCGTATTGAAAAAAGTCGTACTTTTGCACCCGCTGAATTGAAAGAGGGCTTGCCCTTGAAAATGATATAGTTAGGAACCTGATAAGTTTAAACGTGATAGGTTTCTACACGATGTGACGGGAAAGTCAAGCGTCTGAGTCGCACCGTGGGTTTATAGACTTCTAAGCCGTTGGGCTTATTGTGTTCCCTGACTACATCTCGCAAAGAGCAATCCTCGGCCAGTTTGGCAAGAGATAGTAAATAATTCCTAATCAACGGATTAAACAACTAACACATTAACCTAACAAATTAAAAATGCCGACTATTCAACAATTAGTGCGCAAAGGGCGCAAGAAATTGATCGACAAGAGCAAGTCGCCTGCATTGGATGCCAGTCCGCAACGTCGCGGTGTATGTGTGCGTGTCTACACGACGACCCCCAAGAAGCCTAACTCAGCAATGCGTAAGGTCGCCAGGGTCCGCCTGACCAACCAAAAGGAGGTCAACGCCTACATCCCCGGTGAGGGCCACAACCTGC
>ERZ842401.4326-NODE-4326-length-16648-cov-9.336045_pt1 | contig 16648 bp, 12 predicted proteins | sample MGYA00521270_ERZ842401 | MGnify/ENA primary metagenome ERZ842401 (study PRJEB31892, sample SAMEA3878208) | bioreactor metagenome | biome: Moose rumen | place: Sweden | collected 2011-10 | study: EMG produced TPA metagenomics assembly of the PRJEB12797 data set...
TCATGTCGGAGTTCAACAGGAATGCTTCACCGTTCAAGCGATGTACTTCTATCATTACTTAGCTCCTTTATCGTAAAATTTTTCATCAGCAAGCCGCAAAATTATCTTGTGTCCAGCAGTCAAGCTCATCACGCACAATAAAATACAACGCCGCATAATTATCACTGCGTTCATAATTTTCTTGTTTTATCAATAAATCTTTATGCATGAATTTTCTTAGCTTCCCGTTAATTAAAAAATTTTTTGGGATAATTTGTAATATTATACGATTTGAAAGCAAAAAGCGATAAAATAAAGCAATAAAAAATTTCGCCGGAGGTGTATTGAATTTCTCATGTCCGAAAATATTAATGATCTTTACAGCAAAATAGATTTCCTTGTAAATGGTGGAGCACTCAAAAGTTTAACGGATTATCTCACCGAGAATAATATTAAAGCACTCGTTGTTGAACCGGAAGAAACTGGAACTCTCAACGTTATGGATGCTGCCGGAATTATTCCACAAACTTTGACGCTCGAAGATAATATCACAAAACTTTTCACGTCAGGCGTTGCGAAAGAGAATTACGAGGTTGATTATTCCGATGGTCCTGAAGATTGGCCGGGAGTTGTGAGAATTAAGGGCGGCCAATGGAAAATTTACATCTTGCTCCAGGATAAGCCCGCTAAACCTGACGCGTTAGTCGAAGAATTGAAGCCTTATGCAGGATTAATAAGATTGTGGCAGACGTTTAAAAAAATATCTGACACGGAGAAGAAATTATCGCGGCTGTCATACATGATTTTAGCGACTAAGAGCACGTTAGCGTCAATCTTTGAGCCTATGCCTCTTCAATATTTCGCTTCGTTCTTGACTGACGTATTGCGTGAGAGCTTGTTCCCGAAGTCAGTAGCAATTCTCAAGGATGAGGGAAATTATTTATCTGTTTTTAACGGTAAAGCTGATAGTATTCCCGAACGAAAAGGAATTTACGCAGAACAGATTTTGCCGCCAACTCCTGTGGTCGTTAAAAATGATGAACCTGCTGAAGTCGTTTTGCCAGTTGCTGAAGGTGATTGCAGATTGTTCTGTTTAATCCAGTGGGACGAATTACCAGATGACCAGACTATGAATTTCCTTGAGCTTCTTGGAAGTTTGGCCGTCCGTGCAATCGCGATTAATAACTTACGTGTTCAGTCTCAGCAGGCCCAAGCTAATATCTCAACCGGAGAATTTACGGTATTATCGCTCTCGAATGTCCTCAAAATTTTACGCGGTGCCGAGAACAAAACGAGATTTTTATCATTGCTCGTTGATATTTTCATGGAACAGTGCCGAATGCAGAATTGTTTATTAGCGACTTGGAACAAAGCCCGAAAAGGTTACGCGATCACCGAATACCGAACTGGAAGCATTAAAGCCGACATGGACCCGACACTTTTACCCTCGTCAAATCCTGCTTCAGTCGACAATATCAACAACTCCTATTATGACCTCACGGAAAAATCTCCTGACACAATCTTTAAATCTTGGGGATTAGCCGGTTGTCCATGGAAGGACGCGTTGAAGAGTTCTGAGGCAAAATATATTTTCCCGGTCTGTGATGATAATTCTCTGGTTGGAATTTTAGCGCTCGGAGCAGGACAAAAGGGAGCAAACGCTCTGGATCGTTCACAACTTGCTTCGTTACAGTTAATCGCTCAGTTTGCTGCGTATGAGTTCAGACGTTTTGAGTAAATTTATGTGATAATTTATGATATGGAATTCCTGAAACCAGGTTTTACACGAGAAGATTTACTGCGAATTGATGAAAAATTTCTGCCCTTGCTTGCTGAAGAGGTGAGGGCAGTTATTATAGACACGGTGAAACGTAACGGCGGACATTTAGGCTCTTCGTTGGGAGTTGTTGAGCTGACAATTGCGATGTTGCGAACGTTTGACCCGTTTAATGACCGAATAATTTTTGACGTTGGACATCAATCTTATCCCTATAAAATTTTGACGGACAGATTTGACCAATTTCATACGTTAAGGCTGAAAGATGGGATTTCAGGTTTTCCCCGACGAAGTGAAAGCCCTTGCGACCATTTCAACACCGGGCATTCGAGCACATCAATTTCTGCGGCGTTGGGAATGGCAAAAGCACGAGACTTATTACACGAGAAAAGAAACGTTATAGCTTTCATCGGCGACGCTTCATTGATTAACGGATTAGCATTCGAGGCATTAAATTACGTTCAGGAGACACACACAAACTTTATAATCATTCTCAACGACAACAGACATTCAATTTCAAACAGGGTCGGCGGCTTCTCAACAATGCTGGCGAGATTGTCAGCGAACACGTTTTACCGAAGGATTAAGAACAAGATACGCAGAATTAGGGGAGTTCGCGGGATTAAGCCGTTCGAGAAAATTCGGGACTTCATAAAATTTCTGGTTAAGCCCAACAATATTTTTGACGAGTTAGGCATAAATTACTGGGGACCGTTTGACGGACATGATATTAAGAATGCCGAGAAAATGCTTGAACTCGCAAAGAATTATTACCGTCCTGTATTGTTGCATTTTAACACGATTAAAGGCAAAGGACTTCCCGAAGCAGAAGCTGACCCGACGAAATATCATCAAGTTTCACCAGCTGGAACCCCCAAAGCCCGAACTTGGAGCGAAGCGGCATCACAAATTGCTGAAGAACTCGCAATGAAAGATGAAAGAATTGTGTGTTTCACGGCGGCAATGGCTACTGGAGTAAAACTTGAGAAATTTGCGCGGGAATTCCCATCAAGATTTTTTGACGTTGGTATAGCTGAAAGTCATATGCTCACGATGGCGGCAGGCTTAGCGGCTGGAGGTATGCGCCCTTGGGTGTTCATTTACTCGACATTCTTGCAAAGAGCAATGGATCAGCTCGTTCATGATATAGCATTGCAAAATTTACCCGTCGTAATAATGGTCGATCGTGCAGGATTGGCCGGATCCGATGGAGATACTCATCAAGGATTACTCGACATTTCTTGGGGACGAGCAATCCCTAATCTGGAAATTTTCACGCCGTGTGATGAATTTTCCCTGAAAGACGCGATGATTAAGGCTTCAACGAGAGACGGCCCGACGTTAATACGTTATCCAAGAGGAAGCATTCCAAGTGAAAACTTTTCGGCTGTTAGTGATGACATTGTGAAACTCTATGACGGTGAGAAAATCGCATTGCTTGGTAATGGCGCGAGTATAAACACGATGCTTGAGGCTAAAAATCTTGCTGAACACGAAAAATTTTATTCGCCAGCCATATATGACGTGAGAAAGATTAAGCCGTTGAACATGAATATCCTTGATGAAATTTTGCGGAAATATGAGCTTGTCGCTGTTCTGGAAGAAAATTACATGCCTGGAGGATTAGGCGAGGCTGTAGCGTCGAGAATTGCCGAGAAAAAATTTAACGTGAGATTATTACGCTTCGGAGTTCCTGACATCTGCGTAAAACATGCTACTCAATCCGAACAACGAGAGCTTTACGGCTTGACGGCTGAAAACGTAATCGCTCAGTGTAAAAAATTTCTCGCTCATGAAGAATAAAGAACGTCTTGATAAACTCTTGCTTGAACTTGGACTTGTCGACACTCGCAATAAAGCTCAAGCTCTAATCATGGCCGGAAAAGTTCGCGTAAACTCTCAAGTCATCACGAAATCTGGAGCAATGTTCGAACATGACGCTGATATCACGCTCGATGAAGTTTCACAGTGGGCAAGTCGAGGCGCGAAAAAGTTATTGCGGGCGTTTGAGGTCTTCGGGCTTGACGTTTACGGTAAAATATGCGCTGATTTCGGAGCTTCAACAGGCGGCTTCACTGACGTGTTATTAGCGAACGGAGCTGAAAAAGTTTACGCAATCGATGTAGGTTACGGCCAATTAATATGGAGATTAGCGAACGACGAACGAGTTATTGTGAAAGACAGGACTAACGCAAGATATTTGACACATGAAGATTTTCCCGATGAGATTAATTTTGCCTCGTGTGATGTCTCGTTTATTTCGCTCAAGCTAATTTTGCCGGTTCTTGATGAAATTGTTCATGATGAAGCCGTCGTGCTAATTAAGCCCCAATTTGAGGCCGGACGAGAGAAAATTTCACGCGGAATTGTCAAGGATAAGAAAATTCACGTTGAAGTCCTCGAAAATATTTTGCAATTTATCCGTGAGCAGACAAAGTTTTTCGTTGCTGGTCTGACTTATTCGCCGATTAAAGGCCCTGAAGGAAATATAGAGTTTTTATGCAGGATTACTCACGCCGAAAATGATTATATTTATGATGTTAATGATATAGTAAATCTTGCGCATGAAAATTTAGATGAAAAAATTTAGAGAGGTGATTAACTTTTGAGTGAAGCTACAAGTTTGCTCAAGGTATTATTTGAAGCCAACGAATGGGAGAAAATTGAAGCCGCAATTAACAATGAAACCGATATTAACGCTCTCGATAATGACGGCTACACTTTGTTGTCATACGCCGTAATGTCGAATGAACCGGATAATGTCAGGAAAATTCTAGGATTAGGCGCGGACGTAAATATCAAGCTCGGACTGAAATTTAACGTTCTGGGCTACATAGCTCTGTTATTTGCCACGAATGAACAAGTCGGTAAACGAGTTAATGACGTAAACCCCGAAATTATCTCAATATTAATCCAAGCCGGAGCCGACATGAGCGATGCAATGTTAATCGGCATAAGGTCCGGAAGTGTCGAGTTCATAGATTTATTATTTCAGAACGGAGCGGACATAAACGGGAAATTCGCTGAGGATCTCACACCTTTTGCAATCGCAATTCTCGGCATGAAGAAGACAATGAAGCCTGAAATTCTGCAATATCTCGCTGAACACGGAGCTAATCTCGACGAAATTTTTGACTTGGGCGACAACGTAATCACTACAGCCCTGAATATTTGCGTCACAATGGGACGAATAGACCTGATGAGAATTTTGCTTGAACACGGAGCTAATCCCAACATACAGGACGACAGGGGAAGAGTTCCGTTATTACTCGCTTCCTTGCTGGGAAATATCGACGCTGAAGATGTTACGTGCCTTCTTGACGCTGGAGCTGATGTGAACGCTCATGACGAAAAAGGATTGACGGTTTTAATGTGGGTCATTATCACACGAGACAATAGCGCAAAATTCATGATTTCGGCGTTAATCCAAACCGGAGGACTTTGCACGGAGAACGGCGAGAAATTTGCGGGCTTCTGTTATGCGGTGTCAGCGTTGAAGCGTGAAAATCAGCTTGAAATTGTCAGATTGCTTATTAAGCGTGGAGCTGACGTAAAACTTCGTGCTAAAAACGGGATGAATGCTTTGAATTATGCCGCGATGAATTTCGACAATGAGATTGTGAGTATTCTCAAGAATGCTGGGGCAAATAATAATAAATCTTAGGAGGGAAAAATTTTTACATGTTTATTGATTTATTAAGACGCTGGATAAAACCTGCAAAATTAGGGGAATTTGATTTAATCATTGAGCACGATAAAACGACTTCAGATTTTATCTATGAGCTTGTGAAATTCCGTGAATTATTTTTCTTTATGGCCTGGCGTGATATTCTTGTTCGCTACAAACAGACGATAATCGGAGTTGCTTGGAGCGTAATCCGGCCGTTATTAAGCATGGTAATCTTCACGGTAATTTTCGGACGTGTTGCGAAGATGCCGACCGAAGGAAGCGTGCCATATCCGATAATGGTATTCTCGGCTTTGTTGCCTTGGCAGTATTTCTCAAACTCGATGCAACAAAGTTCAGAATCAATGCTGAGAAGCGCAAATATGGTAAGCAAGATTTATTTTCCTCGATTAATTCTGCCGACTTCTGCCGTGCTTGTAAGTGCTGTGGATTTCTTTATCTCATTCGTCCTTTTATGTCTTCTCATGGTATTTTATAGATTTATTCCGTCGCCGATGATTTTATTGCTGCCTATATTTTTTATTCCTGCTACAACGTCAGCGCTTGGAGTAGGCTATTGGTTCTCTGCGTTCAGTGTTAAATACCGCGATTTTAGACATATAATGCCTTTTGTTGTTCAGTTTGGGCTTTATGTATCTCCTGTAGGCTTCTCAAGCTCAGTTATTCCTGCAAGATGGCGTTTAGTTTACAGTCTTAATCCAATGGTAGGCGTTATCGATGGCTTCAGATGGTGCATTCAAGGAACTTCTGACTCGCTTTATCTTCCGGGATTTATAATCTCTATGATAACTTCGACGCTAATATTTTATTCCGGCATGAAATATTTCCGTAAGACCGAGAGATTTTTTGCTGACTTTATTTAATCGGCGATGGAGAAAGAATAATTATGCTAGCACTAAAAGTTGAAGATTTAGGCAAGAGATATTTGATTGATCATAATGTAAATCGAAGAATTTATGACATTTTAGGGGATTGGCTGGTACGTCTCAAGCGAAGAATTCGGCACCCTTTTGCTGAACGTTCAAAGCCTGTAGGTTCCGAAGAATTTTGGGCATTACAGCATCTTACGTTTAACGTTGAGCAAGGTGAAAGAGTTGCATTCGTCGGACATAACGGAGCGGGAAAATCGACACTCTTAAAAGTTTTGAGCAGGATTACGGCACCGACGACGGGAAAAATTTCGATTAAAGGCCGAGTTTCGAGCTTGCTTGAAGTCGGCACAGGCTTTCATCCGGATTTGTCAGGACGAGAAAATATTTACATGAACGCCGCAATTTTGGGAATGAAGGTTCAAGAAATCCGCAGAAATTTTGACAGCATCGTTGACTTCGCAGGAGTTGAGAAATTTCTTGACACTCCCGTAAAACGCTATTCAAGCGGAATGTATGTTCGTTTAGCCTTCGCAATCGCCGCTCATCTTAACTCAGAAATTTTAATCGTCGATGAAGTTCTTGCAGTCGGAGATATGGAGTTCCAGAAAAAATGTATGGGAAAAATGGACGAAATCAGCCATAAACAGGGCCGAACAATCTTATTCGTCAGCCATAACATGGGGGCAGTCCTTCAGCTTTGTAACAGAGTAATTTGTCTCGATAAGGGCCAGAAAGTTTTTGACACTCCTGACGTGGCAGCCGGCGTGCAAAAATATATCAGCATTTCCCAGCTTGGAGCAACCGACGCAGAATGGAACAATCCCGGCGATAAATACGAGAACGATTACTTCAAGCCGTTACGTTTCGGGCTTTATAATGCACACGGTGAAGTCAATCTTGCCTCGCTGAAACATGACGATGAACTTTACGTTGAAATCGAAGGCATTGTGAGAAAACCTGATAAAAATTTATGTGTCGGCTATGCAATTTATGACCAAGTCGGGACGTTATTATACTGGACATATCACAACGACCAGATTAACACGAGTTCGGAAATTCCGACGCTTGACGGACATGTTTGCTTACGTGCGAAAGTTCCTGTTGAATATTTGAACTTGGGCGACAAGAGATTAGAGCTTGCAATCAGAATTTATAACGGTGAATGGATATCTCAGCCGGGAATGTCTAAGCCTCCGTCGGTATCGTTCAGGATTGAGGGGCCGTTGACACCTTCACCGTATTGTGTGCTCCAGAGAACTGGAACGATGGCGATAAACTCAAACTGGAAGCTGAAGGAGAATAAATCATGAAGAAGGCATTAATCACAGGAGTAACAGGTCAGGACGGAGCATATTTGACTTCGTTTTTGCTGAAGAAGGGCTATGAAGTTCACGGGCTTAAACGTCGAAGCTCACTGTTCAACACGGCACGAATTGACGAGTTTTATCAAGACTTGCACGAGGAAGGACATAAATTTTTTCTGCATTACGGGGATTTAACGGACTCTTCGAATTTAATTCACATGGTCCAAATGATACAACCCGACGAGATTTATAATTTGGCGGCACAAAGTCATGTAAGCGTTTCATTCGAGACACCTGAATACACGGCTGATTCTGACGGATTAGGAACATTGAGACTTCTTGAAGCGATAAGAATTTTGGGGCTTGAGAAGCATACGAAATTTTATCAGGCATCGACGAGCGAATTATACGGAAAAGTTCAGGCAGTCCCGCAGAATGAGACTACACCGTTTTATCCGAGAAGCCCGTATGCTGCCGCGAAACTTTATGCTTACTGGATAACCGTGAATTATCGTGAGGCATATAAAATTTTCGCTTGCAACGGAATATTGTTCAATCATGAATCCGAACTCAGGGGCGAGACTTTCGTAACACGGAAAATTACGAGAGCGGCCGCAAGAATTGCATTAGGACTTCAGGAGAAAACTTACTTAGGAAATCTCAACGCTCAAAGAGACTGGGGACATTCAGAAGATTATGTTCGGGCAATGTGGATGATTTTACAGCAGGATGAACCTGAAGATTTCGTTATCGCAACAGGAGAAACTCACACGGTCCGGGAATTTGCAACACTCGCTTTCAAAGAGGCCGGAATAAAATTAGACTGGCAGGGTGAAGGTCTTGACGAAAAAGGGATTGACACGAAGACGGGTAAAGTTGTCGTTGAAGTTGACCCGAGATATTTTAGGCCGACCGAAGTAGATTTATTGCTTGGGGATCCGTCGAAGGCTGAAGCAAAATTAGGCTGGAAGAGAAAAATTACGTTCCAGAAATTAATAAAACGAATGGTGAAATATGATCTCGAACTCTTTAAGAAAGATATATTAATCCGCGACGCTGGCTATACGGTTCAAAGCGCGCTTGAAGAACTCTAGAGAAAAAATTTTCCCCCTGCTCACGAACGAACGGGGGGATTTTGTTTATTCGTCGTCGTCGTTATCTTGAAGAATTTCTCCTCTGAACTCACCTTTTCGGCATAAGCTCTTAATGTGGCAATATTTGCAAGTGTCAGCTTTATACTCAGGCGCAAATTCTTTCTTCTTCAGGACTTCGACCGCACATTTCATCGCGTATTCTCCCTCGTCAATTCGTTCTGATATTCTTTCGTTGAACTTCTTTGACGCATAATCCTTGAAGATTTCTTTGACGGCTGGTGAAAAACTTCCGGAAATTTTCCCGTCCTCAAGCCCAAGAATGTAAACTCCTGATAAATTCTCAGCTCCGAAGAGTGCCGCATAAACTGATAATTGCAAGCCATGATTAAATTTTTCGCGCTTGTCTAAATCCCAGAAATAATTTGCTATTTTCATTCCAGCTTCGTAATTTTCGCCAATTCCCTCTTTGTAGTCAACGATAAAAGCTAATGCCTGGCCGTAAGAGTCTGTCAAAATTTCTATTCTGTCGCATTGTCCGAGAAAAGTTACGCCGTCAAGTTTTAATTTCAAGTGGGCTTCGTCTTCAAGCAAAATTTTCTCATGAATATATCCCTGTGAATGAAGCTCATCAAGAATATTAGCCTGAATTATGCTTAACCTGTCAACGCGAAATTTTATCCCGTTAAGCCTGCGTTTTAGCCTGAAATCCTTTACGAGCTTATGAAACTTTTCGTAATTCTTATCTTCGCCGCCCGTTAATTTTTGCCATTCATCATTAGCGATTTTCACGAATTTTCTGCCATGAGTATTCATGTCCTCACGATAACGCCGCCAGACACATTCCCAGAATTTATGAAGCATATTGCCCCATTCAGCCGGTGAAGTTATCTCTGAAGTTTCCTCGTATAAATTGGCCTGTCGTTTCTGATACCATAAGAACGGACAACTCAATAACTCGTGAATATCGCTAGCACCGACAGCATTAGCACTTTTGTGAACTTTGGGAATGTAACGAGTAATTTTTTCTCCTGCGTCAATTTTCGGGAAAGTGAAGCCGTCAGATCCAATCAAAATTTTTATGCCTTCTGAGCTAAATTTTTCACGTTTCCAGTCAGGCAAATCATCAAGAAATCTCTTCACAAACGGAGATTCTAAAACTGGACGGCCTTCATTGTCGAGTTCAGGACGTGAGATTATCGTCAAGTTTTCGCCGGTCTGAATTAATCGCCTGAATAACGCTTCATGTTGAGCCGCTTTATCCGAAATCGTAGGCATATGCAAATTCTCACGCTCTGAGTTGCTGAGTAATGGTGAACTCGTTATGCTCTCGGACCAAGTTTTTTGTGTTACGCTCGACATTATCCAGACTGGGAATGACGCAAGAACTGGAGGCCGTTTCGTGTAAATTCTGACGGCATTAGAGACTTGCAAAGGCGCGCGAACGTTCGTATTCCTGCACCATTCTTCGAGATATTCATAGGCTTCATCGTCGCTGAATTTCTCGTCTTGAACTGCTCCTAAATCCGGCATTAACTCATTGAGTGAGAGAACTTTTTCACCGATTAATCTTATTGCGTCGGCCGTTAATCTTTTTGTCTCGTCGAGTTCGGGGAAATCAGCAATTTTATCTTCCTTGTTGAGCCACAATCCCGGAGCCGTAAGAAAGTTATTGAACGCTTCCATAATTCTTAACGGAGTTTTCTTGCCAGCGAGAGCATCACAGAACTTGCGAATTTCACGGATTGCACATAAAGCGTCAGCATAAGTTTTCGCGTCCTTGTCGTCTTCGTTACCAGATGACAAATAATTTTCCCAGTTGTCAAGTCCCGAACATCCGGCCCGGTAAGCTCTCATCACGGGGAATTTTGAGCCGGCAAAACATGGTTGAGTTAATAACATTGCGGTCTCGTAAGTCGTAAATCTCCGGAGCTTCAAATTTCGGATTGACGCTAAAATTTTTCCCGGTAAAGTCTGAGAGATATTTATTCCGCTCATGAAGTCGAATTTTACGCCGTAACGCTCGAAAGCCTCCGCAAATTCTTCTTCACGTCCTGATGATATCATCAAGCCTATTGCGTCAAAGCCCGGAAACTTTTCATCATGTAAAATTTTTTCTTGCGACCATAAAGCTAAAGTCCTGGCGATAATTTCGGGTTCAAGTCCGTGTTCAGCAGAAGGGATTTCGTAAATTTTTCCGGCTGATTTATTATCCGAAGGCTTGAAGCTGAACTGAACATCAGCGTCATGAAAATTTTGCATGTTGACTTCCGGCTTGAGAATGATGATTTCCATGCATCTGTCCTCGAGTGCCCGCAATAACTCTAACTGAGCATGATTGAACGACATGAAACCCGCAAAAATCAGCGTGTAATTCTTGCCCCATTCCTGATTATTGATGATTTCTCGCAACGCTTCACTATAAACCTGAGCACTGTCGAGCAAATTATAATTGTCGAGATAATTTATGTAGCGTGAGTAAACTTCAGGCAAAAGAAATTCAGAAGGATTATCGCTCTCAGGATTGTTAATCAGCTGTTCAGGTTTTACGGCCTCATTCAGTAATTCACGTATATCATCAGAAATTATTGACCTGAACCCCGGCCTGTCAATTCCCGGCAAATTTTTAACTTTATCGCGGAACTCGTCAATTACATTCTTTAATATCACGTTGAGAATTAAAAAGTGATCCGGAGGCGACAATACACGTTTTCTTGATGAAGTTGATACGTCATCGTAAATATCCTGCCATGTCCATAAATTATTATTGCTGGAAACTGGGAATAAAATTTTGTCATTTCTCGATGGCACAACAAAGCGTAAATCTTTATCGTCATGAATGCTTTGAATTAATTTTGTGAGCTCAGAAACTTTTGCGTAAGAACAAATTTTCATGCTTTACCCTCCATTTCAAGAGAGAATTATACGGCAAAAAAATAACTCCCCCCGAATTTCTCAGAGGGAGCAGGTAAATTCTAAATCAATGCGTTCTGTTTGACGAGTTCAGCTCTTACGGCTTCAACATCAACTTTCCCTGTATCGCCTTGTAACGCCGCCGAAACTCCTGCCGCATGTCCTGTAGCTAAACATGTTCCCATTACTCGCGAAGCCGCCATTGCTTGGGAATCTGCACAGATTAATCTTCCTGAGCCGTAAAGATTATCAATGTCGACGCTCCTTAAGCAGTCCAACGGGATATCATAATAGCTCGCTCCTGGAACATCGAGATAAACTGCCGCTTCGTTGAGGCTTGAATGAATTTCAGGCTTCCAACCGCCGCGTGCAACTCCTGATTGATATTTTCGGCGATTTAACACGTCATCAGCCGTAAGCATGTATCTTCCTGCAAGTCGTCGTGTCTCACGAAATCCGATTGACGGGCCTATCATCGTTAATTCAGCGTTTTCCATTCCCGGCATAAAACGCTTGAAGGCTTCGAGGTAATGCAGAGCTTGACCGCGCGTGAATTTTTCCATTTGGGTAAGTTCTTCAGCTGTTAAACCGGTCGGAATTACGCTCGGAAGCAAAACGATAACTTCTTGGGAACCTGTCATCTTGAGAATAAAGCCGCGTTCTCGTGTCAAATTGGGAATTCCGCTCTCTTTTCCCTTCTTAACGGCTCGTTCAACGGCTGAAGGTGTCATGTCCTGATTTATATCAACTCCGCAAAGTCTAAACGGGAGCGTCGCTGTCATAACTTGTCCGTTCTCGTCGCCCCATAAAGTTTTAGCTCCGGCCAAGTGTGCAAGATTGGCATCACCTGTTGCGTCAACAAAAACTTTCGCGTGAACCGTAAATCTGCTTTCGTCGTCTTGACATGTCACGGACTTGATTAAATTTCCCGAACGTTCAGCATCAATAATATTCGCGTGAAGAAAATATAACACGTTATATTTTTCGAGTAAATTATCCAGAGCAACTTTCATATACTCCGGCTTAAACTGGATATTTTTATTCCCGGCCGCTGATATTATCGTCTCGGTTGAGTTCGGCGAAAGTTTATGAAGCTCATCAAGCACCAAATCGCAAACTCCAGCTACACATTTCACGGGATTATCACCGCAAGTATAAACCGCACATAAGGCCCCAACTCCAGCATGAGCACCTTCACCGCCGAGATAAGCATTGCGCTCAATTAACATTACGTTTGCTCCGGCTTGAGAAGCTCCGATTGCCGCCGAAACTCCCGAAGTTCCTCCGCCAGCGATTAACACGTCAACAAAATATTCACTTTGCATTAAGCTCACCTAGCCTATAATCATTGCTCCCAAAGGATAGCCTATATACGTTAACACTAAAATTGCCATAACCGCAAAAACTCCGCCCCAAATAAACATGTCTTTTGCGCTCGTCCAACCTGAGCCTATCGCGACCGTGTTAATCGTTGATTGTCCTGCTGGTGTCATGTTGCAGACTGCCGCCGCGAAACCTACCATTGCGAGAACTGAACCGACACTGACGCTTCCTGCCGGCATTGACGTTAACACCGAGAGGGCTACAGCACTTACAACGGTTGTTGTTACGATATTTGACGAAAAATTAGTCTCAAGAATTGCCCATGTCATGAAGAATAATATCATCGATGAAAGCGGCATATTCGCAGTTAAAGGCTGTAAAGTTGACGTGAGCCATTCGGAAATCCCGACATCTTTATTCGTCAAGCATGATCCGAGCCACGTGGCCGCTCCAGTCATTAAGATTGAGCCCCATAAAATCCCCTTTGATGTTACCTCTTTGAAGTTCATAATGCGTTCGCCCTTGTCCTTGAGAATGAATAAGATTATGCATCCCAGTAACGGCGGCATTGCTGTAGTGTAGCTGTTAATCGTCTTGTATAAATCCGGCGCAACACTCCTAAATAAGCTCGGTCCAACCCATAAAAGCACGACAAGAAGCATTGTGCCCAAAATAATTTTCTCGCGTCTGTCAGCTGGAGGAACCGTTCCCCTGAGAGCCATAGCTTTTGCCGGGTCAATATCGTTAATGTCATCAGGACGATAAAATAATCTGAACACGAGGATTAACAGAATGATTAACAATATTCCTATGGGAATTCCGAAGGCCATAAATTGGAACTGGTTAATGTCTCGTCCGGTTGCCGCCGCATAATAGCCAATAGCCATTGTAGGCCAGACATGCCCGATTGCCGTCATTCCCGATGAAAGACTTATGCAGATTGCCGTCCCCATCATAATCATATTGCCGGTTTTCCCGCCCTTGCGAACTTCCAGAACCGAGAAAATATCTTCCAAGAATGGCATGAAAGCTACGAACAAGACCGAAGGTGAGATAAATAATCCCATGAACGTAACTGAAGCAAAAAGAAAGCACACGAAATGCCAGGCTCCGCGTCGAGCTATTGCGTTCGTGATGAATGCTACTGTACAGCGTCGGACAAAATTAGTCTTCGATAACGGGTAAACGAGCGCGAATGTGAAGAGTAAGAATGCAACCGTCGAGTTTCCAAATGCTCCGGCAAAAGTTTTCCCAAACCCGAATACAGGAAGAAATCCCAACGCTAAAAGTGTAATCATGCTCGGCCAATCAATAGAAATTGTAATCCACATTAAAAGCGATCCGAAGAATACACCGAGAACTCCCCAAGCCTGAGAGCTTAAGCCATAAGCAGGGGGCATGAAACGTGAACCGATAATTAAAGCAAGAGACAATACGAGGAAAATATTATCTTTCTTCATGATAAATTTGCTCCTTAATAATTTAGAAATAGAAATAAAACTTTGGGATAAGATTATTTTATAATTAACACTAACGAAAGAAAAATACTAGTTTTTTATGGCAGGCTCAAAAATTTTTATGTCAGGAGAATTTATTCATGCAATTATCAAGCCTCAAATATTTTCTCGAAATCTCCCAAACTAAGAATATCACTCTCGCGGCTAAAAATCTTCATCTTTCACAACCTTCACTCTCATTCGCTGTAAAAACTCTTGAGGACGAATTAGGCGTTTCATTGTTAATCCGTCATGCTCACTCAGTCTCACTTACTGACGCAGGCGAAAAATTTGCGGCTTACGCTGAGGAAATTATTAACTCGGTCGAAAATTTAGCGGACATGATGAAAGCTCACGCGAAATTGTCAGCTGGAAATCTTAAGCTGGGTATGCTTTGGATTGGAGGGTATATGAACTTATTCGCGCTGTTAAACGAGTTCAAAGCAAAATATCCGGCTGTCTCATATGAACTTGCTTTTGACGGAAGCGACGTTTTAATTCATAAATTATTGAGCCGGCGTTTACACGGAGTTTTCATGATAAGTTCTCCGGCATTTCTCGAAGCTCAAAACGAACTTTACAGCGTCAAACTCAGCACGGAAGAGTACATGCTCATAGTTCCGAAAAATAACGCCCTCGCAAAAAATGAAAGTCTCAGCATGAAGGATTTATCACACGAGACTATCATAATGCCGTCCGCTAAAACTCTTTTACATCGTCAATTGTCGCTGATGTTCGATGAGTTAGGAATTTCGCCGAAAGTTTTATGCTCAACAAGTCAGCCTGATATTGTCGGCCAATTAACGAGTGAGGGGCTTGCTCTGGGATTTGCTTCATCAACTGTAGCGAAAAAAATTTGTCCTGATAACTGCCGAGTAATTCCGTTCTGTGATGACGAAAAAATTCAACGGGTAATCTATTACGTAACGCTCAAAGAATTGCTGGATTACCCATTGACAAAGGCATTTGCTGAGTTTATCGAATGTAAAGGAAATCTGAAAGCTCAGAAGTGATTGCGTCAACCTCAGATTTAGACAGAATATTTTTCCACATTCCGACGTTCTTTATCGAAATATCAGGATTGAAAAATTCCCGCTTGTGTACGTGATCGCTCATGTCAAGACCGACAAAATCAGCAATGAGTTTCAGGGTTTCTTCGTAGTGAAAGACAATATCCTCAAACCTTAGAAATAACACTCTGGGATCATTTTTAAGCTCATTCTGCCCGCTTCTGGTATCTTGATACATCTTTATGTATTTATCGACGCTTCTGTTTTTGGCAAATTCACGTCCAAGAGAATAATTCGTACCAATTAAATCAGCATAATTATCTCTAGGGTCCCTATCGACTACGATTAACTTTGCGTCTCTAAAATAATTCAGCTGAACATCATAATTAAACAAAGAGACAGCCTGATCTAAAATTACATGTTTCTCATCACTGGAAATCAACGGCGTAAACATATCATCGATATATTGCCTTGCAAGTTCGTAAAATTTCTGTTCATCAACATTCGTGTAATACGCTTTTTGGGACATTCGGAAGTCTGAATGCAAGATTCGAAATATCTTGTTCACAATACGCTTAAAGATAGATTTTGCCCAGCCCATTTTAAAGTCAAACATCCACCAATCTTCTTCATACTCGAAACTTACCAGAGAAGAAATAAATTTTTCAGTCGCGGGCCAGAAACTTCCATTGAAATGTTTGCAATAACTAAGCCCCATACTTATTTTTCTACGAGGCTGATCTAAAAATTTCATGTAGCTTAGGAAATCTTTTATCGCAATATCGCCTCCGCCTTTGACAACAACAGCATGAAACAAATCATCTATTCCGTAGGGATCCTTTATTACTCGAAATTCTGTACCTGGAAGGAAACAACTCTTAAACTCGTGAAGAATATCTACTACTGCGCTTGAACCTGACCAGCCATAACCAGATACTGAAATATAGTCATAAGTATTGGCAACTGGCAACTGCATTTTACACTATTCATGACTTTTGTCAATACCTCATCTTTCTTAAAATAATTTGAAAAGTTTTATAATCTTTCGTGGTAAAAGTAAACAAGAACTGCCAGAGATTTAATTTCCCCTGACAGTCATAACACATTTTCAAGTCTTAGCCCGCACAGCCTCCTGCACATCCTTCACATCCGCCGCCGCATCCAACTCCGGACTTCCAGGCGTTTATAACCGGAA
>ERZ842401.4327-NODE-4327-length-16646-cov-7.187692_pt1 | contig 16646 bp, 15 predicted proteins | sample MGYA00521270_ERZ842401 | MGnify/ENA primary metagenome ERZ842401 (study PRJEB31892, sample SAMEA3878208) | bioreactor metagenome | biome: Moose rumen | place: Sweden | collected 2011-10 | study: EMG produced TPA metagenomics assembly of the PRJEB12797 data set...
AGACAGAAATGATGTAAATGCAGTGTTGAATGTGAGTGTTTCTGCAAATACAAAGTGAATGCCCTCTCATTCTTCTCACCACACTTGATGAGAACACGGACGCTAAGGAAGTGTCGCCAGAAACTGCCGACACATAGCGTTGCCGGTTCTCACAAGTGTTCCTGCCTCTTGCCTTACCGCCATTCATCTTTTCTCTTACTGCATCATCTGTCATTAGTGGCTCTGTTATCATGCTGATAGCAGAGCCACTTTTGCTTTGTCCATATTCCTCATTTATTTGTCGGACGACATTTGATTTAAATAGATGTTTTCCACCGCAAAGTTACAAGGGGCAGTCTGTCTGCAAGTACCAGGCTAACGCCATTATGCCGGACATTTTTTAGCATGAATTTCACATTTTTTCATCACAGGCTCATAAAAAATGACAAGTCCCGAAGGGTGAAATTCATACCAAGCCACAAGGGTAAAAAATATCCGCCATTCCTTGCATTTCACAGTCTTAACACCCCTTGTCTTTAAGCAGTGTAAAAATCAAAATCAATGTCTAACAAATTAAATTTCAGAATTATGGAAGCAAAATTTCAGATTACAGCAGTCCGCAAAGAATTTAAGAATGGCGGCAATGGCTGGCAGGTATTTGTAGAGGGCATGGAGGGTAATCTCCAGTGCAAGATGAATTTCAGAGAGCCGCTGAAGGCAATGCGGTATATGTTCGGCCTCTCGAAGCAGCTCAATGTGCAGGTGAACAAGGTGTCTCTCGCCGCACTCTCTATCGAGTATCAGACAGCAAAGGCACAGACAGAATCCCACGAGGGAGAGGACAACACAGGTGAGCAGGATTCCTCCTCGGAGGAGTCCGCGCCTGAAGTAAAGTCGGAGGACACAGTTGCCGATAGCCCTATCCTAAAACAATGGCGTGAGCTGAAAACAAAACATCCTGAAGCACTGCTCTTATTCCGTTGCGGAGATTTTTATGAAACATATTACGAAGATGCGAAGCAAGCCGCTGACACGCTCGGCATCACGCTAACTCGCCGAAGCAGTGATAAGGTTCAGATGGCTGGTTTTCCTTTCCACGCACTTGACACATACCTGCCTAAGCTTATTCGTGCCGGTATCAGAGTTGCGATATGCGATCAGCTTGAAGCAACTAAGGCTACAGCCAAGCGTGGCATCACCGAACTTGTTTCTCCAAAGGGCGCATAGCCCTTTGTTACGACCAGCGGTATTCTTGTAATTTGTGTGGAATGTTCAGCGGTATTTTAGTTTTTATATAAAGCCTTTCCCTTTCGGTCCTCGGTAGAAGGTGGTAAGGGAGAAAGATGTGGTCAAGATAGCCATCCACATCCTCCCCGAATAATTTTTAAACAAAGAAGTCGTACAGAAAAGAAGTCTCGCCCTGTTCTTCTTTTATCGGTACTCTCTTCTTGCTATTGCTGCCTCTGGTGCTTTTAGCATAATCCCTGATTCAAATTGTCTTGACGACATATTGTTTAGTATGAATAAACACTGCGAAGTTACAGTGTGCAGTCTGTCTGCAAGTACCAGGCTAAAGCCATTATTGCTTCATAAAATTTCGACAACTTTCCGCATTTTCTTTCACCCCAAGGGGTCGGCAAGCCTGAAACAAAATGTGGCTTTTCAAAATTTTACTTGCAATTCCTTGCCTTAACAGCCTTTGCACACTGTCTTCATGCAGTGTAATTCAAAAACAATTGTCTAACAATTTAAATTCAGAAATTATGAAAGCAGTTTATTTCGTTCAGCCAGTCGAGAACAAGAAGAAAGGTCTCTTTTCTTTCTTCCGTAAGGACAAGGTGAGGACAGTCCTCATCTCGCAGTTCGGTTTCAGTTACTATGCATTCGATGAGGATGCGAAGTTGCTGATGAAAAAATTCCGTTTGGAAAGAGGTTATGAGTTCGATAATTTCAGTATCTGTATCCCTCAGGAGAAGTTCAGTGAGGTTATCTCATACCTTGCGCTGAATGGATTCAGAGTAGCGGTGAAAACACGTGTTCCTGATTAAGGGAATACGGTTTCAGTCCTGCCGGGTCCCGAAAGGGATTCGGCTTTTTTTAGACCTTACACACATCAGTTCTACAATCCATTCGTCAGTTCTGCAACATCCTGCCGACTTTCTTTAAGCGGTATTCTCATTGTATATCGTTATCGATGCGTCTTACTTGACATCGGTCTGTCCGTATAGCATTCTCTTTCATCAAGCCATGGGTATTCCGCTTTGTCCTACTTTCCTTGATGAGGGTGTCAAAGTAGATGATGCCACCTGCTTGTCAGTTCTACGCTCTTCCCTTAATCTCTTTACCGAACGTGCCCTGTCGATGATTCTCCGCTTCCGTGGTGCCATTAGCTCATGCAATGCTGTGCCAGCCTCGCTGTCCGTAACTAACTCCGTCAGTCTCTTCTTCATGGGCTGAGCCGTCAGCATACTGCCATCGGGCAGACATCTTCTCTTCGTCATCCTTATCGTCCACGGCTTACCCAGTCTGTTATTACGGCTTTTCACTTTTTCGTGTCCTCAAACACCGCTCCATATCAAGGCATACCTCTGCGATGTTGGCATTGTCATCTGCATCGAAGTCCATGCAGTTGCTCTGCTCAATGTACTTAGCCTATACTTGATTTTCAGTGTCATCTATGTGATGAGGGGAAAGGTCTTCTCCTTCTCCCTTATTCATTCATTTCCTTGTACGCTTTTCACTGCAACTGAACATCACCTCGTGCGGTTTAGCCAAGCACCCGAACGGCAGAACATTCGTACCAACCACCTCCCGCTGTGGGAGCATCACACCATACCATAGTCTGCCTGTTCTTCGGGTGCAGTCCTTCCGTGTACGGCTTAAAACGCCAATCGACATTCTCAATCATGGTCATCATTTCGGATTCAACAGTCCTATCCTTTTTCGGGCACACACCTCACCTGAATTGGTCACTTGCTTACTGCATGTAATTCCGTTTCTTATGACTATGAAAGATTGTGACAATAACAGCACCGCCTCATTTTCACTCTGCAAAGTTAGCCAAGCCCGTGTCCTGCAAGTACCATTCCTAACGTCATTATTCACATACTTTTTTCAAATTATTTTGGGACAAGCCTCAAAATAATTGCTTCGCCCCATGGGTGAAAAAAGTACTCAATTCCTTGCATACAGACACTTTCCACTTGTCGCTTTTCAGATGCACGTGAAAATTCAAGGCTTTATGCCTATTGTCTAACAATCTAAATTCTCATAGTATGTATAAGAAGAATTACAAGAAGCAGTACGCAAAGAAAGCGTCCGCAGGTGAGAGTGGCGAGAGTGCCCAGGACAGGGCATTGAATCTCTTTGCCGAAATGATGATCTCCAAGATTGAGTCTATCATGACAGATTGGAGGAAGCCGTGGTTCACGGAGGGTCTCCATTCATGGCCGAAGAACATGGATGGCCGTCACTACAATGGTATGAACAGTCTGATGCTCCTCATGCACTGCGAGGAGAAGGGGTATCAGTACCCGGTGTTCTGCACCTTCGACAGGGTGCTCGGAATGAATTACACACGCACTTCACTGGGCAATGTCCCGGCGGTGGATGCCGATGGCAACAAGCGTCCACAGGTGCATGTGTTGAAGGGAGAGAAGAGCTTTCCTGTGTTCCTCACCACATTCACAGTCGTTCACAATGACACGAAAGAGAAAATCAAGTATGAGGAGTACAAGAAGCTTTCAGCTGATGAGCAGAGCAAGTACACGGTCTTTCCGAAGATGCAGGTTTTCAATGTGTTCAACATCGCACAGACAAATCTGCAAGAGGCACGCCCTGAAATTTGGGAGCGTATCGTGAATGAGAATACGGTGAAAGCGCCGGAGCAGACAGGTGAAATGTTCCGTTTCGAGCCGATGGACAGGATGATGGAAGAGAATCTTTGGGTCTGCCCGATTAAGCAGCTGTATGGTGACAGGGCTTATTTCAGTCCCTCGAAGAATGAGATTGTCCTGCCGGAGTTTCGTCAGTTCACGGACGGCGAGTCATTCTACGGCACGGCTCTCCATGAGATGGCACACTCCACAGGAGCGGAGAATCTGCTGAATCGCCCGAAGCACGTTACATTCGGTGATGAGATTTACTCACGTGAAGAGCTGATTGCGGAGCTGACAAGCGCACTGGTGGCACAGTACTATGGCTTTGACACGCACATCAAGGAGGACAGTGCTGCTTACCTGAAGTCATGGCTTGAAAATCTGAAAGAGGATGCTAAGTTCATACGCACAGTACTGCTCGATGTCAAGAGAGCCGCTTCGATGATCACGAAGAAGATTGATGACATCAAGATTGAGATTGCAAAGGCCGCATAAGCGGCTTTGCAGTCTCACATCAATCAAAGAAATGCCGGACTGACAGAAATTTCAGTTCGGTATTCTTTTCTTCGTGTCTTTTTATAAGGTATTTTGTTGTTTTATTTTTGCAGAAAAGTTATTACAATATGCGACTGATAACAACAAACGACCAGCTATATTCGCTCCTTCCCAACATCATGACGGTAGTCAAGGGGGAGCGGCAAGTCATAGACAAGATAGTGCCATTTATCGATGCTGCCGAGAAATGGCTCATTGATAATATCGTGTCCGAAGCAATTTTCAATGATATTGCAGACCGCCCGGACCCATCACCCGCCAAAGTCACGATGGCGCGTATAGTGGCTTTCGACGCGTTCCGAAGCGCAATACCGCACCTTGATGTTATTCTTACACCTAACGGGTTCGGAATCGTCAGCAACTCCAACATAGCCCCGGCAAGCAAGGAAAGGGTAGAGCGACTGATAAACAGTCTGCTCGACAACCGCGACAACGATATCGAGTCGCTGCTTTCCTTGTTGCCGAAGGAAACAGGGTGGACAGATAGCGACCAAGGCCGCTTTTTCGCATCCACCATGTTTCCGAATATCGATGTCACCACAAGACTGCCCAAGGTGGCGTGTGGCAGATGGGAGCAGTACCTCACTGTCCGTGAGACACTGCAGATCATGGAGGATTTCTTTGCCAGGCAATACCTGTCAAAACCACTCCACCAGGTGTTCCGTGATGAGGTGCAGACGGGAGCTTACCGCTCACCGCTGCACATCCATGCCTGCAACATCATCCGTGCGATTGAGGTCAGATGCCTACGGACACCTGACCCAACATCGGCAATGCACTTCGAGCATTATTACCTTGCGGATATTGTAAACACTATCCGTAACAATCCTGATGATTTTGCAATCTGGCATACCTCTGAGACGGCAAAATTGTACGAACCCGCAATTTTTGAGAACAAAAAATGCGATAAAGGATATTGGTTTTGATTCAAATCTGAAATATTCGTAACTTTGTGGAAATATAAATCGGGAACTTACGATTCATACATCATTATTAAATAAACATATGGCAAAAAGGTTAAATCAAGTAGCTAAAGAACTCAATATTGGAATAAGTACTATTGTTGATTTCCTATCTAAAAAAGGATTTAATATAAAAGCGTCAATAAATACAAAAATTAATGAAGAGCAGTATAATCTTCTATGTAAAGCATTTTCTACAGATGCTTTAGTGAAAAAAATTGCATCTAAAAGGAATAATCTTCAATTAAATCTTGATGACTTTATTGAACACTATAATCCTATTAATACAGAAGAAAAAATCAATGAACTATTTAAAATTTATTGCGAAACTTTTCATCAACCCATAAATGAGCAACAATTAGATAAACTATACCAAAAATGTGATAATAATTTGCACACTTATATAAAATCTGTTTATGACAATTATCAAGAAAAGGCATCTCAATTAAAAGTAAGCAAGAAAGGAAAGAAACGTTTTAGAAACAAAGGGCATAGGCGTTCTGAATCACCATTTAACAAAAATGGGTATGTATTTAAAAGAGTCCATATAATAAGTACACCAATGTAAAATATTCTTTGTTACATAGACTGTATACAAGTCTATTACCTGCACGTAAACTCTAATTTATCTGTCTTTTCCGCATAATCGCCGTTTACCTACTTTTGCAGTAGATAAACGGCTTTTTTATGCGACAAATAATAGACATCAAAGTTCCCGACTGTTGGCAGCAACTTAAAGACAATCAACTTCGCTACGTCTATAAGCTGCTCAACGGTAACTTTTCTTTGCCTCAGGTTCAGACGCTCTGCCTCTTCAAATGGGCAAAGATGAAAGTGAAGAGACGAGAAGGCTCACTCTTCATTGTGAAATACAAAAAGCAAACTTTTCCCATATCTGCCTTGCAGATTACGGAAGCCATCCAAGCCATGAACTGGCTTGGAGATTTTCCTGCATATCCAGTCCGACTGTCACGGATCGGCCTTCACCGTCCGTTGCCGGCGGACTTCCAGGGTGTGCCGTTCGGCACATTCCTCGCCCTTGACAATCTCTATCAAGGGTATCTCCAGACACGTAAGAATGACATCGCTATAGAAATGGCAAGGATCTTGTATCAGTCAAAACACATCCGTCACCTCTCCAAGGCAGAGGAGACTAACGTGTTCTACTGGTTCACGTCAATAAAGCGATATTTCGCATCCATGTTCACGCACTTCTTCCAGCAAGTAGAAGATGACAGCCTTGCACCCAAGGCAGTCACCTTCGCATACCTGCAGGACAACATGAACACGCAAATCCGTGCCCTGACCGGCGGTGACATCACCAAAGAAAAGGAAGTGCTGGACATGGACTGCTGGCGTGCGCTCACAGAGCTTAACGCCAAGGCGAAAGACTATGAGGAGCTGGAGAAGATAAAATAGCTAAATTAATCTTACATCGTAAATCTTTAAATCGTAAATATTCATTATGACCAAAGAACAGTTCACAGCAAAATTGCAAAGTTGGCTGGAAAAGCCGAAGGAGCAGCGCAGCCTCGAAGAGGGTGCTTTGCTCCTCCTTCAGCTGACCAACAACAAAATCATGTACCGCAACATCACCTGGAACATAGCCAGCCATGCTGACTATATCGAGTTTATGCTGAAACGATACCTGAACTACAGGCTGCAAAGCATCACCCACGAGCAGGTGGAGTTGATGCAAAAAAAGGTGGATTTAATTGCAACCAGTCACAACCTGCCATCCACCGCACAACAAGTAGAGACGCGCCGTGGTGCGTCTGAATCAAAGCCATCCGAATGGAAATCCGGCAAACGTGCCGACCACGACACGCTGCCGTCAGAGATACAAGCTCTCTATGTAGAGAACGCAACCATCATGAAACGTATGAGGGAGCTCCATCTGAAACTCCGCACCCTGTCGGGAGCGGAAGCCACCTGCCCAGACTCCGACCGCTATCCGTTTCTCAAAGAAATCATTGCACTTGACAAACAGTATCATAACAACTGGAAACTGTATGACAGCTATTCCGTCTCTGCCCAGGCAGACACGGACAGCACTTCCGCAGAGTCTGCAATCATTGATGATTCCAGACAGCAGCAGAAGAATATCCAACGTCAGATAAATCTGACGAAAGGACGATACAAGAAGAATCCATCCGAACCGCTGAAAGAGAAATTGATTTCTCTCTACAGTCAGTTAGCTTCGCCAACTGACACACTTACCGAGGAATTAAAATCCCTCGGGGTGCTTTAATTATTCATTTTTCATTATTCATTCAAAATGAAAAGCTATACCCGTACCCGCATACAATACGCAACAGCCGTTGTCATGCTCGCCATCGGAGCGGCACTCTCGGTTGCCGGATTCATCGTTCCGCCAACAGGCGAAATCTCTGATTCCGTCCTCTGGTTCTTCGCCCAGTGCCTCATCTATGCCGGCTCAATCTTCGGAGTATCAACATACGTGCACGGAAAGTTCACCGAACTTTCACGTGAGCTGGACAGGCGGATCATCGCCAGCCGTGAGAAAATACATGCCAGCACGGAGACGGACAAAGCCGCCTCCGACGCTGAATGATTATTAATTTCAGTCATCAATCCTAAACCTTAACTTTTCATGAATAAAAAGATCATCATCCTGGGCACGGCCCATCTTCGCACGACACCGGGGAAACACTCAATCGACAAGCGCCTGTATGAGTATGCCTACAGCCGTGAGATTGTGTCGCTCCTTGAAATGGAGCTCACAAAAAGAGGACATATCGTCCTGATTGACTATCCCGCGACTGAGCCCAACAGTGCGATGCTCGCACTCCGCTACAGCAATACGAACACTAAGGAGTTGAAATACCGGGTCGGTATCGTCAACAACCTTTGCAAAAAATACGGCGCATCTAACTGCGTGTATGTGTCCATACATGTCAACGCCGCCATGTCTGACGGCAAGTGGCATAACGCATCCGGATTCTCCGTCTTCGTCTCACTCAACGCATCGCCCAACTCCAAACGCCTTGCCAAGCTGTTCACACAGCACGCCAAGGCGATGAAGCTGACCGGCAACAGAAGCATCCCTTCTGCCCAGTACTGGCAGAAGAATCTCTGCGTCCTCCGTGAGACAGCCTGTCCGGCAGTTCTCACAGAGAACTTGTTCCAAGACAATCAGGCGGATGTTGACTTCCTCTTGTCCGACCAGGGCAGACAGGCAATCGTCAACCTCCACCTTAAGGCAATCGAGGATTACATCAAGGGATATTAGAGGAATACTTCCTCTAATTTCCTTTCTTTACCTATAAAAGCAAATCAATGCTTGTGATTACGAAGATAGGTTTTGTTGTCAGGCGTGCCAGACAAAACCAGCATCAAAGAAAAGGATATGAAGGAGGATATCCCAGACCACAACAAATTTCCGTAGTAGCCTAATATGACACTTATTACAAATGTGCCGAAAGATACTGCAAAGACGAGCACTGAAATAACAGAAAATATTCTGACAAGCTTCTTCATACCGCAAAGATACGAAAATAACAGGAAGTATCCAAAGCAAGAATATTAAATCAACACAATAACTATGTACAGAAACAGCAATCCACGGATAATAGCAATTATTGCGACCGCAATATTGTTCCTGATGTTCCTCCTTGCAGGATGCAAGTCGAAACAACAGGTCATCACGGAATACCAGTATTCCGATTCGCTCGAAGTGAAAGAGGTGGCAGCGGTGCAAAGCACTGCAAAAGCCACGTCCGCCACTTCCTCGCTCCAGTCTCTCTTCGAGAATATGTCACTCAACATCGACAGCATTATTGTCATGATGCCGTCGCAGTTGAGTAATGGCTATCACGGTGAGTCTCTTGTGTCAGGGACGGCAGTGTCCCCTGTCTCGCCGCACGACCATCCGGGGATGGCCGAGGGGCTCACCTGCGGGGACACTTGCCCGGCTCAGTGTGGAGCGGTCGCATCACTTAAAACCGATCCTATCACCAAGCCGCCTGACACAAGGATCTCACCGAACGATGCAAGGCATATCAATGTGCCTAACTCCAACAATTTGCAAGGCAAGATTGTCATATCAGGTATAAGCCTCAACAAGCAGACTGCCACAGCAGCCGCCGACATCACTGCAAGCAGTGACACCATGACGGAAGTGCGTCTGGATAAATCCGAACAGACATCCGTCAACACACAGTCCATCCAAAGGGTGGAGGGAAAGCCACGCTCAAAGAACGTTTGGCAATATGTCATAGTCATAGCAGGATTGGCACTTGCAGTAGGCTATCTAATGAAGAAGTTCAACTTCCTCAAATTTATCACCAGAGCTATAAAAAAGCTATTTTCATAAGCAAGCAGGCAAATGCTTTTTCATTAAGTATTTTTTAGTTAGTTAGACATTCCCTCCGCCGTCGTGAGATGCCGGAGGTTTTTCTTTTTAGTTTTATCAAAGAAGAAGTCGCTACGCTCCCATTTTTCCTCCCCACCCAAATTATGGACAGCGGCTTCATTCGGATGAGAGGATATGACACATCCTGCGACCATATCCTACAGTCTTTGTGCCTGTCCGAAACCCTCCGGCTGCGGATTGCCAGTGGTGGGTATGATTGCCGCCGGGAGTGTGCCTTGCACCCCGGTACTGTTCCCTTGACATCAAATCACTCTTTCAGAAAGATTGGATGTCTTGACGGTCTCTGTATCGGGGCGCAACCACTGCGTGGACGGCACACACCCTCGCGTCACCATGTTGTCTTCCGGCTTCCCTCCGTTACGTGCCTCCACTACGGGAAACCGTCCGACAACATTATCATACGCACCACGGCATCCTCCGAGCTACAGGTCCTCCCAGGCACAAAGACAGTCCGCTCACTCCATTGCATTCCACTCGCCTCATCCTCTCTCGCAGCGTCCATAATCCCACCCTTAGTAACTAGAGGTGTGAACACATTATCTTATCCCCAACCCCAAGCCCCTCGTCGGCTGAAGGGGCAGTGCCGGAAGCCATGAGCACGATGCTGGCCGCCTTCGAATCGCTGACTGCCGCAGGTACTGAAAGAGAGTGTGCCTTGCTCACCGGCACGGCTCCCCTTGACATTCAATCACTCGTACCGAAAGATTGCCTGTCCCGCGGTCCGCTGTGTCGGTGAGCACCTTGCAGGACAGCACACACTCTTCCCTTGCTCAGGCCACTTCATTCACTACGCCGCCTCGGCTTCGCTGACGCCGCTAAGTTTCATTACGTGGCGTTCGCAAGCCGTACCTCCCGGCTGTCGCGCTTCTGCCGGCAGACCGCCATCGCCACGCTCATGACATTCTATCCCCACTGCCACCTTCCGCCTCCGAGCCAGACCTTTTGTCGTGCTGTAAGAGGCTCCGGCTTCGCACAGCCACTTACCGCACATTTTTATTATAATAGGATTATAGAAGAATACGGGCGTGGGTGAAATGCAGCAAGGCAGTTCCTGCCACACTGCATTTCATTCACGCCCGTAAGCATCTTACCGCCCAATCGGGGCAGTCGGTGGTGCGGTCATGGCTCGCAGTCTGCAAACATCGGGCGACCACATCGGCAAATCAGCATGGAGCAATCGGCAGGGCAAAACACATAGCAACCGCCTCGGCTTGTCGGTACGTCTGCAACCGCATCGCCAATCCTGAAAAAAAAATGCAACCATCTGCCTTTGCGGATAAAGGCAGACCACATCGCTAAATCCGCAAAGGTGCTGACATCGGCAGAAGTACGGCAACCATCTCGCCAATCCCGAAAGGTGCAACCTTTTCCCTTATTCTGAAAGTATCACAACCATCTGCCTTTGCGGATATAGGCAGACCACATCGCCAAATTTAAGAATGACAGACCGCATCGCCAAATCCGCAAAGGGGCAGACATCGGCAGAAGTACGGCAACCATCTCGCCAATCCCGAAAGGTGTAACCTTTTTCTTTATGCTGAAAGTGTCGTAACCAATAGCCTTTGCGAATGTAGCAGACCACATCGCCAAAATAAAAGAATGATAGACCACATCGCCAAATTTAAGAATGATAGACCACATCGCCAATTCGGGGAGAGTGGCAACCATCTGCCTTTGCTGAAAGGTGACAGACCGCATCGCAGTTTCGGAAATCGAAAAATCATCATCGGCAACAAAAGCGACCTCTTTTCCTCCGCAGTCATCCGAAACCAAATCCCCACATTTGCACATCGGGAACAATCCCAACCGAAAGCCATAACGGAAACAAGCAGACCGCATCGCCTTTTCGGAAGTTGCGAAAACAGGCAACCAAATCCCCAAATCGGACATCGCAGACACAAGGAAACTCGGAAGTCAGTCGCTCAGACATCAGTCCGACCACATAAGCCGAAACCAACTCGCAAAAACCAGTTTCTTAACATTTGTTAACATATTCCGCTCACGAAAAGACCAAAATCAAGTCGGGAGAGTGCAGGGCGGTCGGGGGGTCACTTCGTGGAAACGAGGGGAACAAATTTTTCCCCTCGACCCCATTTTCCTGATAGTCAGCATGGTAATTTTTTGAGTCCTTAAAAAATTGATGATGTTTAAACGTTAAATTTTTCGGCTGTAAATTTAACATTTGCAATCATTCAAAATCCTTAGAAAATGCAAAGTCCAGTTTGCATTTTCTGCGTCTTTTCCATGCTGACCGGGAAGCGGTATTTTTGTGACTGTAAATTTTAAATCGTAAATCTTTAAATCGTAAATATGAGCGACCTCACATCAAGAGCGACCGTTGACCTGCTCATCAACGGACAACAGGCACAGCAGACACTGGCACAGCTTAGACAGAACGCCCTCCAGCTGGAAACCGCCATCTCCAAGGCGGCGGCGTCGGGCAACAAGACGGACTTGAAACGTCTCCGCAAGGAACTCACGGACACCAAAAGGCAAATCCGCGAGATAGAGAGTGCCACACAGCAGGTGGAGCACGTCATGAGGAATCTTGACAAGGCTACGCCCCGTGAGCTGAACCAGACACTCTCCACGCTCAACCGCCAACTCAACTACATGCAGCGCGGCAGCACGGCATGGAACGCACAGGTGGAGAAGATCCGCCTGGTGAAAGCGGAACTCGCCACCGTGAACAGCCAACTCAGACAGCAGCAGTCTGTATGGGAGAGGCTGGAGGCAACCGTCAACAAGTGGCAGATGTCCATCATGGCAGGTGCGGCCGCAGTCACAGGACTGGTCATGGCGGGGCGCAAGGCTGTATCCGCATTCGCAGAATTGGACAGCACTCTCGCCAACACCCGCAAATATACGGGTATCGAGGGCGATGACCTGAAGAAACTGAATGATGAGCTGTCGAAGATTCAGACACGCACGTCACTCGTTGACCTCCACGCTCTCGCCCAGGAGGCAGGCCGTCTCGGCAAGAACACTGTCGAAGATGTTCTCGGTTACGTGAAAGCGGCAGACCAGCTGGATGTGGCACTGGAGGACCTAGGTGAGGGTGCGACACAAGCCATGGCGAAGGTGACGGAAATCTTCGGCGTGGAGGCTGAGATGGGAACGGAACAGTCATTGTTGGCTGTAGGCTCGACAATCAACGTGCTGTCACAGAACTGTTCGGCAGGAAAATCCTACCTCTCTGAGTTCACACAGCGGATGGCAGGTGTGGGAGCGCAAGCCAAGATGACAGTACCTGAAATCATGGCTTTCGCATCGGTGCTTGACACACAGGGGCAGAAAGTGGAGGCGTCGGCTACGGCACTTTCCAAGCTGATAACGGACTCGTTCAAGCAGCCGGAGAAGTTCGCCCAGGCACTGGGTGTCACACTTGACGAGTTCAAGGGAAAGATGTCGAACACCACGGAAGGACTGATATGGATGTTCGAGCAGATGAGGAACACGGGAGGCATCGACAAGGTGGCTCCGCTGTTGAAGGACATGGGAGAGAACGGAAGCCGTGCCACCGGCACGTTCCTCGCACTCGCCAACAAGACGGATTTCCTCAGGAAACAGATCAAGGCGGCGAACACTGCGTTCGAGGAAGCCACCTCCTGCACCCATGAGTACAACATCGTCAACGACACGTTCCAGGCAAAGCTCGACCAGGCGAAGAAGCGAAGTCAGGCACTGGCGGTGGAGCTGGGAGAGAAACTGGCCCCGGTGATGATGTACATCCACTCCGCCACATACTACGCACTACGCGCCCTCCGTGTCATCGTGGACTTCTTCATCAAGTACAAGGGAACGATAATCACTGTCACTGCTTCCATCGTTGCCTATAAGATAGCCGTGAACGCCGCCACCATCGCCACCAAGGCAAGCACGGCGGCACACCTGATATGGAGAGGTGTTCTCGTGGTCACAAGGGCGGCGGTGCTCCTGTTCAATGCGGCAACATTACTGATGACAGGCAACATCACGGCGGCACGTCGTGCATGGATCCTTTTCTCAGCCACGTTGAAGGCAAGCCCCGTCGGTCTTGCGGCTGCCGCCGTCACGGCAATCGTCGTGGGGTTGATTGCGTGGAAGAAAGCAGGGAGAGAGGTAAACCAGACAGAAAAGGACAGACTGGAGATAGAGAGGCGTGTCAATGAGGAGACAGGATCGCAGATAAAGCTCGTGGAGACACTGGTGCGGAAAATCAACGATGAGAACACACAGAACAGCGCACGTCTTTCCATGTTGGCTGAGCTGAAGAAGCGTACGGGTCTTCATAACATAGAGCTGGACAAGAACAACAAGCTGACGGCCGCATCCATCAAGCTCATACAGCAATGGGTGGAGGCGACTAAACTCCGTGCCACCACAAGAGCCGTCGAGAGCTTGATGGACGAGATAGAGAAAGAGAAGCAGATACTCATCACGAAGCAGCAGGAGGCAAGGGATGAGATGCGGAGGGTCTATGGGTCTTCCGTCGGTGGAGAGGGAAAGCCGGATGCAGGAGCACAGGCAAGGATGAATCTCGGCATGGCAAGTCCGTTCAGCAATGAATATACACGGAAGATTGCCGCTTACCAGAAACAGATAGATGAATACAACAAGAGGCTGGACGCATACGCCAGCCGTATCGTGGACGCCAACAACAAGATAGCGAGCATACAGGCGGTGGAGCCGGAATACACTTACGAAGGTGACGGAGGAGGTGGTGGCGGCGGTTACACACCACCGAAAACGCCAACCGGTGGCAGTGGTCATGGTCATGGCGGTAATGACAACAACACGCAGAAGGAGGAGACATACCTCGAAAAGCAAGCCAAAATCCATGAGCAGAACGTACTGCGTCTGCAAATATCCTACATGAAAGGCGAGCAGAACTATGAGGACTATATCAACGCCATGGAAGCGGAAGACAAACGGTATTATGAGGATGTCACCACCAACATGGAGGTGGGTGAGGCTGACCGGCTGAAATTGCAGAAGGAGTATCTGGAAAAGCAAGCAGATTATGAGAGCAAGCGCAGGGCGAAGTCATTGCAGGAGGTGGAGGATGAGTACAAGGAACTCAACACCACTGCCATGCAGAGCTATGTGGATGGCAAACTCAACAAGGAGGAGTACGAGGAGACAATCAACCGCCTGGAACTGGAGTCACTGCAGAAGAAACGCAATGTGCTCAGCGAGCAGATTGAGATGATGAAGAAGCAGAATCAGACAGGCTCACAGCAGTATGCTGAGTTAAGCAAGAGCTATGAGGAAGCCAACAGGGAATATCTGGACAAGGTGATAGAGGATCAGGAAAACAAGGCACGCAAGGCGAAGGAGATAGAGGAGAAGGAAAAGGAAGAGCGTGAGCGTATCCTGCGTGAGCACAACCAGTCCCTTCAGTCCATCCGTGACGAGTACTTCGGCATGAACGCCTACAGAGCCAAGCAGGAGTACGATGCCATGATGAAGCTGCTGGACGAGCAGAAAGCAATCGAACTCGCCGAAGTGGCAAACCTTGGAAATGCCGATGCGGAAAAACTACGCATCGAGGAGGCATACCAGAAGGCACGTCTGGCATTGGCAAAGAAATACAATCAGTTGCAGGAGGAGGACAACCGCAACTTCATGCAGAAGTGGAATGACAGCGTGAAGGATTTCCTCAACAGTGAGTTGGGGAAGTCCATCACGGGAACGCTCGATGTCGTGACAAGCAGCATGAAGAACATCTTCAGCCAGCTCACCACGATCATCACCGCCGAGGCGGAGATTGAGACGGCAAAGGTGGAACGACTCTATGACCAGCGCATCAGTCTTGCGGAGGGGAATAACTACAAGGTGACAAGGCTTGAAAAGCAGAAAGAGGAAAAGATAGCCAAGATAAAGAACGAGGCTGAGAAGAAGAAATACAAGATGGAGGTCATATCCGCCATTGCGCAGACGGCACAGGGAGCCATCAACGCATACTCCAGTGCCGCGGCAATCCCGTTGGTGGGATATATCATCGCACCGGTTGCCGCGGCTGCCGCAATAGCGGCCGGTATGTTGCAGGTTCAGGCCTTGAAGAAGCAGCAACAGGCAAGTGAGGCGCAGGGCTACAGTGAGGGCGGATTCACTCCCGACGGACTGCCCGACACTCCGGCGGGCATCGTCCATGCAGGGGAGTGGGTGGCAAGCCAGCGACTGACCAAGAACAGGAACATACGCCCAATCCTGGAGGCGCTGGACACGGCTCAGAGAACCAACAAGGTAGGATCTCTCTCCGCTGATTATGTCACCAAGACAATAACAGCTCCTACGGTGTTGGCTGAATCATACGCCAAGGCACAGAGGACACCGAAGCAGGTTGTGGTGAACAACATGCCTGATAGTTCTTCACAGTCACCACAAGCAGAAAGGGCATTCTCTGACTATGCCGAGACAATGCGTCTCCTCCGTCAGCGTCTTGATGAGCCGTTCGTCACAGTGAACTCCGTCACTGGCGAAATCGGCATGAAACAGGCACAGGACGAATACGACAAGTTAATTAGAAACAAAACACCAAAAAGCAGAAGATAATGGTCATCCTAATCAATCACCAGTTGGCAGTCATCAAGCAGGGAACTTCCTTTGACTTCATATCGGAGAACAGTTTCTTCACGGGAGCGGACAGTTATTCACTCTCAATTTCTTTTCCGCTAAAAGGCTGCCCTCAGAATATAGCCATCTTCGGACATCTTTATAGAAAAGATTGCGATTTCACGGACACGATACTTGATTGTGAGATTCACGACAGGAATTTTCACAAGTCAGGCGTGGTGTCTATAGTAGAACTCTCTGACACGGAAGTCAAGGTGCAGTTCCTGGAGGGAAGGAGCAAACGCAATTACTACACCACACTTGACGACATCTATATCA
>ERZ842401.4328-NODE-4328-length-16644-cov-4.817590_pt1 | contig 16644 bp, 10 predicted proteins | sample MGYA00521270_ERZ842401 | MGnify/ENA primary metagenome ERZ842401 (study PRJEB31892, sample SAMEA3878208) | bioreactor metagenome | biome: Moose rumen | place: Sweden | collected 2011-10 | study: EMG produced TPA metagenomics assembly of the PRJEB12797 data set...
CAGCGGGAAATGCTCCGCGCCAAAGGAAAGCTCGCGTAAAATCGCTATATTTGTCAGACTAAACGAGTTTTGTATGGACGAAAGTCAGAATATAGAGTATAAGGCTATCTGGAAAGATGAATACTACAAGTGGATTTGCGGATTCGCCAACGCCAACGGCGGCCGCATCTTCCTTGGTGTGGATGATGACCCGCCGCATAAGCCGGTTGGCCTGGACAATGCCGACAAACTGATGGAAGACCTGCCGAACAAAGTGCGCGATGTTCTGGGTATCATAGTAGATGTGAACCTTCACCACGAAGGCGACAAGGCCTACATCGAGATGGTTGTAGAGCCGTATCCCTATCCTGTGAACTACAAGGGGCAGTATCACTATCGTTCCGGCAGCACAAAACAGGAACTCAAAGGCGCGGCCCTCAACAAGTTCCTCCTCGACAAAGTCGGCATTCGCTGGTGCAACGTCCCGGTCCCTTCCGTGAAACCGGAAGATCTTGATGCGCAATCCATCCGGGACTTCAAGGAAAGCGGTATCAAGAAAAAGAGAATGGACCCGGAAGTGCTTTCCGACAGTACCACCGAATTCCTGACCTCGCTTGACTTGATGGTCGATGAACAGATCACACGTGCCGGCATCCTGATGTTCCATCCCAAGCCGGAGAAGCTGTTCCCGGGAGCCTTCATCAAGATCGGATTCTTCCGTTCCGACTCAGACCTGGCATTCCAGGATGAAATCCACGGCAGTTTGGTCCAGCAGGTTGACCGCACCTTCGATTTGCTCACGACCAAGTACATGAACTATATGATTACATACCAAGGCCTACAGCGGGTTGAGACACCTCCTTTCCCGGAAGACCCTTTGCGCGAGTGCATTCTGAACGCCGTGGCTCATAAGAATTACCAAGAGCAGATACCGATTCAGATTAGTGTCTATCCGGACCGCATCGTCTTTTGGAATCCCGGCGAACTTCCGGAAACCTGGACTGTGGAGAGTTTGCTAAAGAAACACCCTTCCAAAGCCTTCAATCCAGCAATTGCCAATGCCTTCTTCCGCTGCGGAGAAGTCGAGGCCTGGGGCCGAGGAATCGGGAAGATTGTAAATGGAGCTATTGCCGAGAAACTCCTTCCGCCCGTTTTCGATACATCTTTCGGGGGGCTGATGATCACGTTCTTCAATAGTCCTGCTGCACAGCTTAAAGAGGCAGGAATAAACGAGCGCGGCATCCAGGCCGTGGAATTCGCCTTGAAGAATGGTCGTATAACGAATACTGATGTACAAGAGATGGCCAAAGTCAGTAAGCCAACCGCAACACGGCTATTGGCTTCTTTGTCCGCTTATCTTGAGCTCAAAGGTACGACAGGGAAGGGAACATACTACACCCTCAAAGGGCTCACAAAGGGCTCAGATTTCGGTGACTAAAGCGAGTGTAAATTCTAGTTTCAATATCGCAAGTCGCTAATATTCTGAACATTATACTCTTTTTGCTGATAATTCCAAAGGGCTCACAAAGGGCTCATGTTAGAAAAGAACAGCGCCAAGGCCTGTCGGCCCGGCGCTGAGAATGCGATTTATCGCTGATCTTTTGTCTTTCCTTCTGCTTCTGATAGCAACTCGCATGCGATGAAAACTACCAGAGCCACAAGCGGGTGTGGTCAGAAGATAGTCACTCCAGTCAAGGCGATTCGCCCCAACCGGAATCAGTTAAAAAACTGTTTCTTTGCCATAAATTATTAAAATTTAGAGGTTTATGCTATCGCCGTCGCAGTCGGACAATAGAATCTTTTAATTCTTGGATTTACGCGTAAATCCCATTGTTTCGGTCGACCTAATCCCTGCGATGGACTTTATCGAATCTTTACGTTTTTGGCGTAGTACTTAGAACCAGATGAAATGTTGATATATCGTACTCTCTTCGGCAACGCTGGATAAGTCTCAGTGAAATCGTATGAATCAGTGCTCTGTAGAGTTTTTCGGTTATTGTTAACGCCAATCGTACTATTAGTCAAGTAGTACTTTTGACCGGTTTCCACATCTTCGATGAATTCCTCTGTACTACTAAACACGAAGGAATTCCTCGTTTTCGGATAGACTCTCTTATAGACGTAAGTACAGTCATCCCGGACTTCAACTGCAATCGTAGTCCATCTATGGCTATCAGTCTCAATTTGAGTCGACGAAACTTTAACATAGATCGGCGCAGATGCTGAAGATGATTGACGCCGTTGTTCGTTATCGGATGTCGAACCCGAATAGGATGAACCAGTATTTCCACCATCAATACTTTTACGAAGAAGACCAGTAGCACGTTGAGAATCAAGGTCCCCAAACTTTGCTGATTGCTCTGTATAATATGATGCCAGACTCTGGTCAGCCTCACAACCTCTTCCATAACGATAACACCCAGCTAAACATCTATATATATTTGCTTTCAACTCATCAGAAAGAGATTCAAATTCATTGTTTCTAACGGCTTTAGTCAGATACATAAATGCCTGATTATAATCCTTAATTGAAACAAGTTCCTCTCCCTTGTAGTAATAGTATCCGAGGATTGCCTGGCTATATGCATCATCCTCATCTGCAGCTTCTTTATACAACTTTAAGGCCTTTGAATAGTTTACTCCACCCTTGACATTCTCGCCAGATGCATACTCGTATGCTAGGGCCGCTTTTGCGTCAGTATTACCGATAGATGCTGCTTTTTCAAGAGTTTCTATAAATTTGGTTGTATTTTTACTGGTCCCTAAACCTTCAAGGTAGCAGTGTGCAAGGCGTAGCAAGGCCGGCCCATTGTCTTGATTGGCTGCCTTCTGGTACCACTGAAATGCTGTCCATTCGCTTTTAGAGACACCGTATCCCTGCATATAGCAATCTCCTAAACCGCATTGACCAGGTGCATAATCAAGATCAGCAGCTTGTTTGTAATATTGGTACATTAGGTTACGATCTACGCTTGCCCCAATGCCATTACCATACATATAAGCAAGCTGACACATCGAATAATCATCACCAAGCTTTGCAGCAGCTTTATACATATCCATTGCGGTATTATTGTTCTCTTCTACACCAAGGCCATAATAATAAATGTCACCCAATTTACCATATGCATAGCCGTTGTCTTGCTCAGCAGCAGCCTTAAAATATTGATAAGCAGAAGAATAATCCACTTCAACAGAATCACCTGTTAAAAAAGCATATCCCGCTGCTGCTTGTGCGTCGGCATAACCCAGTTGCGCAGCAGAACCTACATTTTCCAAGTATTTATCATGATCTTTAGTTACTCCGATGCCGACTTCATAGCACAGTCCCAAATAATACAATCCCTCGGCATCGTTTTGTTCCGCTGCTTTTTTTACCCAATTATATCCTGCTTGAGAGTTTTGAGTAATCTTGTATTCCTCAGACCCTTTAAGATATAAAACACCTAACTCTGATTGCGCTTTCGCATATCCAGAATTTGCGGCTTCTAGCAAAAACCTCTCATATCCACCAGTAATATTACTCATATAACCTTCCTTGAATATTTGGGCTTTAATCCAATTAGCTGGTCCGAACCCCTTTTTGATTGCTTTTTCCGCCCAATCCCAAGCCGTTCTCCAGTTTTGGGTAGTGCCTATACCATAGAGATAACACAACGCAGTCATATGCTGTGAAGGCAGATAGTTCTTCTTGGCCGATTTTTCATACCAATAGAAGGCGCTTGAGTAGTCTTGCGTGACTCCTCCGATGCCACTCCAGTAACACCCAGCAAGATTGTACATGGCTTCTTTGTCGCCCTTGTTGGCATACTTCATATACAAAGATGCATCCTGGGCATGCACATTAAGCGCAAAACACGAGACGAGTGCGATAAGTACAGATAAGATTTTTGCTCTCATGTGATTAATATTTAATTAGTTATAAATTCATGTAGCTATCGGATCTTAAGATTCCGCACATAATAATGATCTCCAGAACAGATATTTACATACCGGACCGATTTTGATAGAACCTCAAAAGTCAAAGTAAACTCGTATGGACGAGTTGACGGAATGGGGGTGGCATGATTGGAATCGTAGCCCAAAGTACCAGAAATCATACGATACCTTTGACCAGTCTCGGCATCCTCTATGAACTCTCCATCGGAATTATACCACACGGATACTCCAGGTTGTATGGTCGTTATCGTCATTTCAACGAGTGTCTTGTCCGGAAGAACTTCTATAGATTGAATCTGCCATGTGCCATAGGAGGATCGATTAACATTCGATTCAATGATGACTATCTTATCATAGTCTGGACTCCCATTGTAATCATGAGAGGAAGAATAACCATTGCTGCCGGTGTTGTGGCTACCAATAGTGTTTGTGTTATCACCTAATTTTGCAGATTCTCCCTCATAATAGGAAGCGAGTGCCTGATTGGCATCAGTTCCACGACCGAATCGATAGCATTCCGCGAGATGATTATAGGTCTCTTTCTTTATTTCAGAGTCCAATTGTTCAAATTCTCTGTTCTTTACAGCTTGTGACAAATACTGAAAAGCAGTTTTATAATCTACAGTCGGAGCAGGATTTATGCCATCATAAAATACGTTACCCAGTAAGGCCTGCGAGAAAGCATCATCTTCTTCAGCCGCTTTCATATACCATTTACGACCTTCCTGATAATTCTTCTCTTTGGCAGGGGTGTTTTCTCCTGAGCAGTACTCGTAGCCAAGTTGAGACATCGCCGAGACATAGCCGTTATTTGCTGATTTTGATAGATACTTAAAGTATTGGGAGCTATCTTTGTTGACGCCCTCGCCATAATAATAGCACTTTGCCACATTCCACTGTCCAAATGCATCATCTTGATCAGCTGCTTTTTTGAACCAGGAGAAAGCCGTATTGGAATTCTTCGTAACCCCATAACCCTGCATATAACAGAGTCCTACTCCACATTGTCCTGCTGGATCGTCTTTATCAGCAGCCATCTTATAGTACTTATACATTAGGTTATAATCCACACTGGCTCCGTATCCCTTCTGATACATATAGGCCAGTTGCGTCATGCAATAAGTATCATCAAGCTCGACACCCTTCTTGTATAAGTCTATTGCCGTATTGTTGTTTTCTTCTACACCCAGGCCGTAATAGTACATGTCAGCTAATTTGCCAATCGCATATGCGTTACCTTGGTCAGCTGCCTCTTTGAGATAATCGTAGGCCGTGCTATAATCAACAGAAACTCCGTCACCGGCTAAGTACGCATAGCCCATCCTGGCTTTGGCTGCAGCATATCCTTTCTGAGCTGAACTATGGTAAAGCTGTAACGCCTTGTTGGCATCTTTGAGAACACCAACTCCATTCTCATAACAAACACCAAGATAATACTCGCCAGCAGAATCTCCCTGATCGGCAGATTTCTTAAACAAGTCAAAAGCTTTATTCTTGTCTTGTGTAATTCCGTAGTGCTGGGAACCATACAGGTATAACGCCCCGATCTCTGCTTGTGCTTTAGAATAGCCAAGTTCAGATGACTTGCTTAGATTCTGTATGTAACCGTTTTGAGAATTCGTGAGGACTTCGTATTTATAATACTGCGCAGTAAGCCAATATGCTGGGGCAAACTTCTTTCTTTTTGCCTTGTTGGCATATTCTTCTGACTTTTGGAAGTCAGTTTTGACACCCACGCCGTAGAAATAGCAATATGCTATCATAAAGCTTGCTTCGACCTTTCCTTTTTTGGATGCCTTTTCATACCAATAAATGGCTGTGGCATAGTCTTGTTTGACACCACCGGCACCCTCATAATAGCAATTGCCGAGTTGATACATGGCATCTTCATCGCCCTTTTCAGCATACTTTTGCAGGAAAGAAGCATCCTGGGCGAATAGCTGAGTAACCCCAAATAAAGAAGCAATCAGCGCTATTACAAAAAACCTCGTTTTCATAGTTAATCGTAATACCCTAAAGCGTTCAGGTCATCAATAACGTCTTGTGCCCCTCTTACTCCAGCGCGCTTTGCCTTTTGGGCATATTTATCCGCCAAATCATGCGTTGATGGGTTCTTGAGGTAGTACTTGGCAAGCGGTAGATATGCTTGAGCATACCCACTGTCAGCAAGTTTCCTTACTGTTGCGTAGTCTCCATTCCTGACAGCCTCCTGCAGTTTGGCGGCATTATCGTCCGTTGTGGTCTGTGTTGAAGGCTCAGTAGAGGAAGATGGTTTGGTAGAACTCGCATTCGATGAAGGCTGTGTCTTCGTGGAGCTGGAATTAGAGGCGGCATTATTTTTACCGTCATTTTGTTTTGTTGAGGTAGAAGTGGTCGACGTAGTCTTTTCCTCGGCTTTCTGAGCGGGCTGAACCGGAGTGGTTACAGTGGTTTTGGGCTTTTGCGGAGTCTTGACAGGCGCCTGATTGTTGGTATTGTTGCCAATAGCTATCAGGATTGAAAGAAGAACAAATAACGTGGCAACAACAGTCAAGACTACTTTCTCAAGAGTATGCCATTTCCTGGTTCCAATGGGGAACTTATCTTTAATATCTTCAGAATTATAGAGATATGTAAGCCATATTCCTGCCCATATAATATTCCGGACAACCGTACTCCAAGATCCTCCATCTTTGGTAATCAAATTGACAACGAGAAGGAATGCCGCATCCAGAGCAATCATAATGCAGTAAGCGGTGGCAAGTGGAACAGCATTCTCCTGTTTCTTATAGAAAGCGATGATTGCCTTGATACCAATAAGCAGGAATAGCGCCAGATAAATCAAACTTGAACCGATAGTAATGGCATCCACTCCAGGAGAGAAGACTGTTACAAAGGTCCTTATGGTAGAAATGAGGAGCCCCAAACCAATACCGCACCAAAGGAAGAAAGCCGTCCATCCACCAATCTGATCAACACTCTTTTGAACTTCATCTTTCTTTTTCTGCTGTTTCTCCAATTCCTCCTGGTCAATCACCAAATTGTTACATCTGGACTTGAAATCTGGCTTCTGACCAGTAAGGCCGCAATACAAACCTGTCTTCATGTCATGTTTGCGGTTCTGGCAAGTGCGGCAAATATCTATGCGTTCCTGATCAGTTAGGGTAGAAGATTCATCAGTTCCGCCGCCGGCAAATCGCACGGTTTTGCTGGAGTCCCCAGATGTTTCTCCAGTTGTCGGCTTCTTTGGTTCTTTCCAGGGGGCCTTTTCGAAATTTCCATTTACGCATTTAGTCGCATAGGCTGCCAACTGGGCAGCGGTAGGGCGATCCCACGGTTCTTTGGCCAAGCATGCTTCAACAGTACGCCTCAAATCATTCGACCAGGAACCTTTGAGTTCGGGTATTTCCGCACCCTTCTCAAGCATGATTCCTCCTTGTCCATAGAAAGGAAGCTCTCCATTAATCATCTCAAAGAGAGTCGCACCGAAAGCCCAAATGTCGGTTGCCTTCACCGCTTCTGGATTTTTTGTAAATAATTCAGGAGCCATATAGCCGATGGTCCCTGAGATGTCCTCATCAGTCATCGAACGTGTGGAATTCCTGCGAAGCGTACTCTTCATTTTGGTACTTACGCCAAAGTCTGTAATCAGGAAGTTCCCTTCTGCGTCAGCAAGAACATTATCAGGTTTGATGTCTCGATGAAGGATGTTCTTGGAATGGAGATATGCAAGTCCAGACGAAACATCCTTGATGAAACGCCAAATAATAGCCTCATCGGTGGTGCCAATAATTGCTTCCGCTGAACCCGGGCAGAATGGCATAACAAGGAAAGGACGTTTATCTATAACGTCGAAATGATAAGCGTGGAGCAAGTTGGGATGATTGAGGGAATACGCAGTTTTGTACTCGGTCTTGAAGTCCTCAATTCCTCGCTCGTCAAGAGCGATATATATTTTTACCGCGACATCAAGATCGATTTGCTCATCGTGAGCAAGCCACACTTCGCCAAAAGCGCCTCGACCTTTTTCGGAAATCAAACGATAACGACCGTTGAATAATTCTCCTTCTTGTATTTTCATAACTTGGGGTATCGATTAAAATGGGTTAGTCTTGATGTTTTAGATACTGGTTTTACTTGTGTCAACTTTGGGAAGATCTTTCGTTGGGTTCTCTGTACCTTGGACTGGCGTCAATTTAGGCCGGTCCTTACCCCCTTCGGTTGTTCCTTCCTTCTTTTGAGAGGACTTCCCATTTTCAAGCGGATTGCTGTTCGGATTATCCGCGGGCGTTAATCTTCTGTGGCTATCTTCCGGTTTATTTTTCTCGGAGGCTGTTTGCTCTACTGTATCTGTTTCAACTGCTTCCGGTTTGGGTACAATGGTCTCTTTTATGCTTTTTCTATCTGAAGGCTGAGCACGACGGGGTTGAGCCTTGGGCCCACTTAGCGGCGCTAATACAGGTTCTTCCTTCATTGTTTCCTCTATGATGACCGTTTCTTCGATTGTGGGATTCTCCTCAGGAGTTTCTTTATGACAAGAACGGATGGTGAGGAACAATATTGCTCCGATGAGAATTACGGCCAAAACTGCAAGAGCAAACTTCAACCCTTTTTTGCTAATCTTCACATTGAAAAAACTCCTATTCAGATCTTTCTCTTCAATGACCTCCAAGGCAGGGCTGTATTCTGTACCCTCCGTGATTTCACATAGAATTGCCGTAACATTGTCATACCAATCCGCCCGTTCGGCCGCCTCCCAAAGTGCAGCTCGACAGGAAGACATAGTTTGACTGTTCTCACTGATAATGCTTTCAAGTTCTGCATCTCGAAGAACACCGCTAAGACCATCACTATTAACCATAATGATGTCGCCGCGGAATACGGGAACTGTTACGCTATCGGGTCTCGCCTTATGAGCAGCATCGCCAAGACTCCTGGTTATTACATTATTGTAGGGATGGTCAAAGGCTTCATCCATTGTAATTTTCCCTTCGTCCACCAAATCCTGAACGTACGAATGATCCTTTGATATTTGTTTAAGGCCGACGTTAGGTCTATATAGATAAGCTCTGCTATCTCCGCACCAGGTAACAGTAACTTGTCCATCATAGAGCCATGCCATGACAATGGTGCTCCCCATTCCCTCACATTCAGGATGCTGCTCGGCATGTTTCTTAATAGCCGTGTCTGCACGGACCACAAGATTCTCTAAAAAACGAGTACGTGTCTTAACATTCTCGAAAACAGCGGTCTGGATTGTGTCAGGTGAAAAAGACTCCTTGACAACATTTATAGCAATTTCGGAAGCCACCTCGCCAGCATTCATGCCGCCCATGCCATCGGCCACGACAAGAAGGCAACCACCTTTGCTAAGGGCCTCTTCCTTGTCTATCGAGAACAGTGTATCCTGATTCTTTGATGACAAGTCAGCACAGACAAACATGTTGTCCTCATTACCGTTGCGTGGCGCTTCCGGATTTGTTTTACCGGCCGAGTCCGTATACGCGACTAATCTGAACTTATACTTTTTCATATTCGTGTTATTTCTTCTTTTTCCATGGGACTTTCTTCCCTGATGGTGGGGTAATTGGTTCAATAGGTATTTCCTGTGCCGCAACCAATGAGTGTTCTTCTTCAGCGGCGGGTTCGTTGGTAGCAATACTGATGGCTTTCCAACCATCAGCAAATCTTTCAACAATAGCCGCCAATTTGAAACGTATCACCCCGACTTCGGAATAGTCAGTGCTAAGAAGAATGCCCATAAGAGGAGTATCACTTTCTTCCGGCTGTAGGATAGAGGCCATGCTGGCTGTATCGTTTAAGATAAACTTCTGCCGAAATGATTTGAACGACAGCTTGTTACCTTCTCGATACACCCAAAAGAGCCAACCATCTTTTGGGCCACTTTTTTTATCGATTAACAACCCTTTCCTTGTGAGCAAAGAGTCTTGAATGATAATCTTCTCAGAGTTCTCTATTTCGCGAGCATTCTCAAATGACGGGCAATCCAACGGAGTCCAACTGTCGTTTGATTCATTGTACTCGGATATTCCAGACAAAACAGGCTTATACTCTGAATATGATGCAACATTCTCATCGAATTCCCAGGGACGCAAGATTACTTTTGAAGTGATGATACCGTCAACTAGGTTGATACAGACTGCTTCTGAGAAGCCGAAGTATCCCAATGAGTCAAGATTGTATTTTTGACCGCTCTGCTCATCCTGTAACTGGAACTCCTGTCTGACAATAGAGAAGGCTGGCGCAACAGCCTCCTCTACCATCATCTGGTTTCCGGTTGACAATATTCTTTGCAGAGACTGTCCATTGGCTGTTGATCCAATAGTTAGGGCAAGAATAATGATGAAGCAATTGTTTCTGAAGTTCATGATTGACAAACTATCTAATTACTGAGATCGGAACGATCATTCCAAGGTTACGTCCTGCGCTAGCTGAAACCAGTCCAATGGTCATCAAATCGCCATTAGCATTGGTGCAGAACACAGGGCCTCCGGAGTTCCCACTTTCATAATTGGTGTCCGTTGTTAAAATAACGCCGTCATGCACTCCCTGAGAGGCGACGATAGCACTTCCATAAAGAGGGTTGATATCACGCGGCGAATTGGCCCCCAGGCCTAACGGGAAACCAAGGACAGTAAGCTTTACGCCACGATCAAGATTGTTGCTTAGATTCGCATCGAACGGAAGACCGCCGGACATATTAGTCTTCATATAAGCGTAATCGGTTCCATCACAAGCGGCCAAAGAGAGTTTATAGCCATCTTCCGTGGTGCCGTACTGATCATGAGACCTGTTGCAAACGAACTGCTTGCTGCTACAGTTGAACTTACTGCCAGATGATGAGGCGCAAACGAAATGGGCGACAACGGAACCGCCGTTGTTCACAATGGCGTTAAGCTCCTGGCAGAACTCATTCACGCCACTTCCATCTTGCCAATAATTCCATGCTTCTACAACGTGACGGGCTGTAACAAAGCGACCGTCAGATAGTAAGAATCCGGTGCCAGACCATCCAGGGACATCTTTCCCGCACTCGGCAAATCCGCCTGATCCATCCGGTAACTTAATGTCAAAACCAACTACAGTAATGAAATAGACGTAAGGCAGGCACTTATCAATAGCGGTATTATTGATTGAAGACGTAACCTTGGGGGTCGAAGCATCGTTAATCTTGCTAATGTCTCCCCTCATTTTGGCGATGTCTCTTTTGCTCTTGTCGAGCTTGGCACTCATATCGCTATTGACCTGGGCCAATTCATCCATAGTCTGCTGCATCTGGGCTTTCTCTTCTGCCCATTGTGCCTCGGCCATTTGCCGATACACCTGCTCGGACTTGAGAGCCTGATTGGTCCTGGACAGCAGCAATCCACCAACAACGCAAACAACAACCAAGGCCGCAACGACAGACCAAATAGCGGTCTTATAAGGGCGGAGAGCCTGCTGGCGGAACAGACTTAGGCGCTTTGTCAAGCCAAGACTTCCAACTGAAGCATTCTTGCCCTCCGGAATGATGAATCCCAGTTTCGGGCCGTTTGTAGATAATTGAATCTCGTCGCCGTTCTGGAGATACCATTCGTTCTGGACTTTATGACCATTGAGATAGGTGGAATTCGTATGAGACAACTGAACGAGTTTCCAATTGTCCTTATCTCGCACAATGGCAGCATGCCGACGGCTGACGGTTGTAAAAGACTCATCAAATCGCACCTGACATTTTGGGTCACGTCCAATCTCAATCTGATTAACAATAATGGGCTGTGACTCACCAGCCTTATGATACTGACTGGATACTTTGTGCACCAGAGTATAATACTTGCCGCCTTCGCCCCCCAGAATAGATTTTACGCCGGAACCAACTGAACCGGCAAAAGAGCGTTTGTACGCTTGTGTTGCTTGCGCCATAGTTATTAGTAATTACAATTAATATCCTTCAACTCTCATTTTTACATCACCTATTGAGATGATATCTCCCAGGTGGAACGGGATGCCGTGCTTATCAACTTCAGTCGAATTCACATAGGTTCCATTCAGCGATTCTTTCCAACGGCCGTCAAGCCACTGACCATCCCGGATGAACCATTCACCGGTCACATCATCCTTTTCCAGGGTGCAATGGTGCCTGGAGATATATCTGCTATAGGTTTCTTTTATTGGAATCATGTTCACCGTATCTGTGTCGTTTCGACCCATTGTCAACAAATATCTGCCCCGCAGAAGGTTGTCAAGATAATAGACCTGACCGTATTCTTCTCCTTGCATGATTCGGAGGAGGTATCCATTCGGGGCTTTCATGATGGAAGAATCCTCGATGAACGACCTGTCCATATCAGCTTTGTCCTCCGGAAGCATCTTGATTATCAAGTCTGCGGTCTGAATACGTTGTTTAAAGTCAGGACAGAGACACCCCTCAATTATCTTTTTCCATAGCCCAGAATTGAGCACCTTATCGAGAGGTGCTCGATCCCAGATACCATTCTTGCCATTGTATAAGTATTTAGCAAGAGTGGCTTCATTCAACTCTCCAAATGGGAGCTTGCCGACCATAAGTTCGTACATCATAACTCCGAAAGAGAAGATGTCGGTCGTAGGCAATACCGTAGCTTGCCCTCCTCTGGGCGGGTTCACCTGCTCAGGTGGCATATAGGGATATGTACCAAAGATTTGTTGCGGCTTACCCATAAAACCGCGCTCAGTCATGCGTTTATTCTGGTCTCCCGAGATACCAAAGTCTGTCAAAACAGCAGTTCCATCAGCCCGGACAAGAACATTTTCCGGCTTCAGGTCACGATGCACTTTCCCGCATGCGTGCAAAGCAGATAGCCCATACAAAATCTGACGTCCAATACGGATATAGTCAGCGTCATTTCTTTCCAGATATGAACGGAGATCCCCATTTGGACAGAACTCCATATGTATATAGGGATTGCCTTTCACCTCGCCATAAGAGTATGAATGAACGAGGTAGTCACATTTGATACGTCCAGTCTCAAACTCCATCGTGAACCGATCCCGCAGGTTTTTACAAACCTCGGGAGGAACAGCCCAGAGTTTGAGCAATTTGATGGCGCAACTCCGATTCCTATTGTCTCTTGCCTTGAAGACGGTTCCAAATGAACCCTCACCAAGGCTGCGTTCAACCTTGAATTTGCCATCAAGCATGTCCCCTGGGTAGAAATCACATCTTTCGGGGACCTGCATTTACTCTGCTTTGAAAATGAACTTACGATTACCCAGCATGATGACGTCTCCGTCTTCAAGCTTAATCTTTCTTTTTGCCTGGATGAATGTGGTTCCCTGGCTGCTCTTATCTTCAATTGACCATACTCCGTTATCGCAGGAGATTTCAGCCTGGACTTTAGACGTGATCGTATTGTTGGTGGGGTCGGTATTGTCCCGATTCAGCTCCACGCTTTCTCCAATGAACGACTGTACTGCAGGAGTTCCTTTTTCCCCGTCCCATGCAACGGGTTCCAGTTTGAAAGTCTTACCCGCATTGGGGTTTGCCCACGGGTTAACAGTTGCGTTATGCTTGGGAGCGACTTTATGAACATCTTTGGCGGGTTTTGCACTCGGTTCTTCAGGATTCATGCCCTCACCACAATTGGGGCAGTGATGCATACCGTCTCGAAGTGGATAGCCGCATTTGGGGCAGCTTTTGTCCTCTCTGTTCGTTGGAGCAGGATCGGCAAACACCTGTTGCTCCGAGACCGTACCATGTAAAACTTCGACATGCTCAGGCGTGACTGGGGCTTGGTGGATATGCCCGGCGTTGGTTTCCAACGGAGAGTTACATTTTTCGCATTTCTGCAGATTGTCGGGATTCTCCCAACCACAATTCATACATCTCATCGTGAGGTTCCATGTTAATTCCGTCCAGCCCTCGCGGAAATGTTTATGTAAAAAAGAAAGTGTGGGCCACCAAAGCTCTTACTCTGTAACCGGGCTCTGGACTGCCTTCGAATGAGTAAGAATGGATTCTGCTCACACTTTCTGCTATAGTATGAGCAGATGCCCAAATTATAGCCAGTGCAAGCGCTGACACTCTTCCCATTCTAACGAATTGTCCAGATTCGGTTACAAGGAATCGCTTAACGCTTTCTGTATGTAGTTGTCCGAAGACAATAGGCAAATTTACGAAATTTATTTCATACCATTGCAATCGGATTGCATAAATCAGCAATTGCCGTTAACAGAGGAGGTTAGGGCAAATGTCAAAACAGAATGCATCAAACCTTGTTCCGTTCCACCCGGGGAATGGAACAGGTGGAACACTCGGAACATGCGCCGTCAACCATTTCCAGGGATAACCGGCCTTATCACGGCTCCGGGTTGACTTTTCTGTTTCACTTGTTCCGGTTGTTCCGCACAGGGGGTGGAACGGAACAGAACAAGAGCCGCAGCGCCTTTAGATGAAAGGGCTGCGGCACTGTGTAGGAATGATACTGGAGTCCAGGTAGTTTTCAGAAATAGCCGTTGGTTTTGTCGGAATCCTTGTGCCTGGCTATTTTGGACATCGTTTGGACATTCTGTAACCAGCTATGAATCAGCGATTTTAAGTGAGCTTCTGCCGGTTTTGGACATTTTGGACATCAGAACATCCGCTCAAAGCGCTCGGTCTGCAGGTATCGTGCTCCTCGCTTTTCACCTTCTCTCTGAACCAGACCAAGGGATTCCATCTTGGAAATCAGAACACGGACCTGCCTGTCGGTCATTATGTCGGTCAGCGCCTCTTTCAAAAGCGTCCTGCTGATGCGGGTATTCCGTTTGAAAAGACCGTGGACGATTTTCAGCACAGATACATCCAGCGCATCAGTCACATCGGCATATTCATCTGCGTAGGAACCCAAAATCTTGTAGCGGCCATCATTGACTTCAACAAGTCCCATCTTCTGGAGACGCCGCACCGTTTCGTCGTTCAACTCATCTACATCGTGCTTGTGAATCTTGTAAAGTGTCAGAAGGTCAAACACATTGAACTTGTCGTCCTGCGGCCTTCTCTCCTGCTCACGTCGGAAGAACTTCAAAAGCTCCGGTTCCGCAATCATTGCCTGCAGGTTCAACTGGACTTGAAATGCATCGGTACCGTCGTAGGTCGGAAGCGGTTTCCCTTCCATCAGGCAGTTATAGAACATCTTGTCGACCCCTTGACCGGAACGCTCCACCAGGTTCGTCTTTTCCAACACATCGCTGAGAAGCTTGCTGCGGGGAATGCTGTTCACCGTCAAAATGTTCTTTTGGTCCACGCCGGAAGGAAATCCTCCCGCATTTGTAATCGTGATTCCGTCCGGATATTGCTTTACCACCACCTCGCTCTGGATCTGTAGCAACCTGTGACAAATCGCATTCAGGATGCCTTCTCTTGTGGTCTCCTCATTGAAAGCCGGGATGTTGTAGATATAGGGGCCGTCCTGATAATGCAGGAGCGGGTTGCTCGCCGGTTGGTTGATATAGTCCCAGATTTCGTCTATCTCAAGGAATAAAGCCGACTGGAAAACCTTGCGGGCTGTATAGGGAATCATGGCCCGGCTCTGCCGATACTCCACCACAACGGCTTCCTGAGGAAGATACTTGCCGATGGCCTCGCTTTTTCCGAGAAGGATTAAAGCCGCGTATGTCAATTTCCCGCCAATGGCAAGCCCCAGATCTGTCAGCACCTGATTTGTCGGAAGGGTGGCAAAACCCGGATTATTCTGCTTGTCAGCATATTTCTGCTTCAAGATGGCGATGGCCTTTTCATCCAAATCGTTCCAATCAAGGCCCTCGCAAATCTTGGCGGAGAAATCCGGCTCCCTTTCCGAGAGAATCCGGAACAACTCATCATCTGACATCTCGCGCAAACTCTCGCCCGTCCGCATCAGGGGAATCCCCTCAAACTTCAATGTTTTTCCAATCGGACGCGAAGGAACCCCGATAATCAGGACGCGCTTCCCATCCTCAAACTGTTCCTCCGTCGTTATCCTTATCTGAAGCCGTTCATAAACAGAATCCACAATCTCCCCAAGACGGTTTTTGCCAAAATCGGAACCCGTCACATCATGCGGATGCTCGTCTTCCATTCCAAGAACAAGCATCCCGCCCTTCTCATTGGCAAGAGCCACCACATACCCCAACACGCACTTGCGCCTTTCCTTCGGTGTCTTCCTTTCCCCTCCGTCAAAAGGAAAGTTGTGAATCGCCCTCTTGAACTCAACGTGATCCTCGCTCTCCCTCAGAAGTTTCAGTGTGTCAATATCCAGTGCCATAAAGCATCAATTCAATTACAAATCATGCAAATTTAACGAATTATTCCGACACGCCAACGTTACCACCTGACAATCTGTTCCATCTGTTCCGCTTGTTCCGCACAGGGGGTGGAACGGAACAGAACAGGGTCGATAGTTCGGGCCGATGTTTACGTCTGCTGCGCAGCCATTGAATGAGAAAGCGGTCAGCCTGCGGCTGGTTTATCCCCACCCGGCCGCTTTGCGTCCTCCCGGCCTTGTGAGTGTAACAACTTCCCTTGGCCTCAAGGCATCTCAGATTCTCAGAAAAGTAAAATTGAGCAGACAGCCCAAGCGATTCTGGATGCAAGGGCTTTGTATACGGATAGCTCTCTTGCAGACCTGTACGATCCTTATCTTATGCCTTTTGAACTCCGCAAGGCCCACCGCGCCAACGACGCCGCCGTCCTCGAAGCCTACGGCTTCCCCAAAGACGCCACCGAATCCGACATCGTCGCCCGCCTATTCA
>ERZ842401.4329-NODE-4329-length-16641-cov-4.419450_pt1 | contig 16641 bp, 15 predicted proteins | sample MGYA00521270_ERZ842401 | MGnify/ENA primary metagenome ERZ842401 (study PRJEB31892, sample SAMEA3878208) | bioreactor metagenome | biome: Moose rumen | place: Sweden | collected 2011-10 | study: EMG produced TPA metagenomics assembly of the PRJEB12797 data set...
CGTGTGCTCTTCCGATCTGGCTTCGGCGGCGGCTCCTTCGGCGGCGGCGGAGCATCCGGACATTTCTGACGTCCGGAAGCAGTTTTGTCTGGCGGTTATTTCCATGAGAATCAGTGACTTCCTGAAAACAAATCGGCTGAAACGAACGATTTGTTTTCAGGATATTATTGTAAATCAATAAATTGGCTGTCAGGAGTAGTCAGGCTAATTCTGCAATAATCGAAAGGCATCCCTGCAATGCGCAGGCAAAAGTGTCCACCGCCCAGACCAGCCAGCCGGGGCAGATGCCGAGGGCGGAGAGCGCGAGGCAGGCGACTGCACTGAACATCAGCATCGAAGTGAGCGGCAGCGCAAGCAGGTTTGTGAGAAGGAAGTACTTGGGAAAAGTTCCGAATACTTTCCACACCAGCGGGGCGGTGAATATCTGACAGGAGATCGAAAGGGCCATCGACGCCCAAATCCATCTTACCGGACCCTTCCTGCGGCCTTCGGCCGGATACCACGCATAGAGCGGAGGATAGATCACGAAGATCCCCAGCATCGCAAGATAACTCAGCTGGAAGCCGACGGAAGTTATAACGGAAGGGGAGACCAGCAACTGAACCATCAGTGCACAGCACCATACGGCAAGCGGACTCTTCCGACGGCCGGGGAAGTGCCGCATGAGTTCGTTTATGCCTATGAAAAGCAGGGCCCTGACGATCGAAGGGGATGCTCCTGTCACCAGCGAATAGAAGGCGCAGGCGGCGAAGATGAGAATGCTGCGGACCACTCCCATAATCCGCCCGTTTCCCAGAATCAGCAGGAGTTTCGAAATCAGCAGATAGATGATTCCCAGATGCAGGCCGCTGAGCGCAAGTATGTGGGAGGCGCCGGCGGCCCGGAAGGCTGCGACCGTCTCACGGTCCAGACCATCCCTCTGCCCGGTGAGCAAGGCCCTGAGCAGGTCGTTTGTGCCGCTATGCTCGAAGGGGATCCCTTTTATGAGGGAGTCGGTAAATTCCAGCGCTCTTCCGCTGATTGCTCGACCTGCTCCCGTCCCGAACGAATCTGCGAAACTTCCTCCTGTCAAGCCTCCGAGCATACCGATGACGAAGAACAGCAGCACGTAAGAGAAACGTCGGTCCAGGCGGCCGGCGGCGGCCAGGAGCATGAGGATGGCAACGGCTGGCAGGGCGATGTCGAACGATGGGAAAGACGGGGGGAGATGCGCAGCGAGGAGGACTCCCGCAGCGAAAGGAAACGATATCAGCACGGTATCTCTCGCCTCTGCCATAACGATTCACTTTTTAAAACTTTGCTAAAGTAAGCATTATTTCTTAAATTTGTAAGCTATCGGAAACACATTTATTCAATAATATGATAATTCTCGTAATCAATTGCGGCAGCTCCTCGATCAAGTATCAGTTGTTCGATATGAAGAGCGCCACCGACTACACGGTCAAGGCAAAAGGCCTTGTAGAGAAAATCGGTCTTCCCGAAGGAAACATCACCCATAAACCCACCGGCAAGGAGCCTTTCGAAAAGGTGCTTCCCATTCCCGACCACAAGCTCGGAATGAAGTTGGTGATGGATGCCCTCGTGGATCCTGTGCACGGAGTGCTGAACTCCTTCGACGACGTGGAGGCGGTTGGCCACCGCATAGTGCAGGGAGCCGATTTCTTCGAAGGCAGCTGCCTCGTGGATGATGACGTCCTGAAGAAGATCGGGATCTGCTGCGATTTCGCACCTCTGCACAATCCCGCCCATCTCCTTGGAATCCACGCCATCACGCAGGTGCTTCCCAAGACACCCCAGGTGGTTGTGTTCGACACCGCCTTCCACCAGACCATGCCGGACTACGCCTACATTTATGCGCTTCCATACAAGTACTACACCGATTATCATGTCCGCCGTTACGGCGCCCACGGCACATCCCATATGTATGTGTCGCGCAGGGGGGCCGAATTCGCCGGCATCGACATCAACAATTCCAGGATAATCACCTGCCACATCGGCAACGGCTCGTCGGTTACGGCCATAAAGAACGGCAAGTGCGTCGACACCTCAATGGGATTCACCCCGCTCGAGGGTATGATAATGGGCACACGCTGCGGAAATGTCGATTGCAATGTGATTCCCTATCTCATGAAGAAAGACAACATCTCTCCCGATGAGATGACCGCCATCATGAACAAGAAGAGCGGACTTATCGGCCTCGGCGGAGTGAGTTCGGATATGCGGGAAACCGAAGAAGCCGCCGCTGCCGGCGACGCCCGCGCACGCCTCGCCATCAACAAGCTGACCTACGACATCGTAAAGCTTATCGGCGCCTACAGCGTGGTGCTCGACGGAGTTGACCTCATCGTGTGGACCGCCGGCATCGGCGAGCACAACCACAAGGTACGCCGCCGCGTATGCGAAAAACTCGGTTCCATCGGAGTCAAGCTCGACTATGCCGCCAATGAGAAAGCCTTCGGCAACGAGGCGATGATCAGCGCTCCCGACTCCAGGGTGAAAGTCGCCCTCATCCCTACGGAAGAAGAACTTATGATCGCCCTCGATACTATGAATCTGGTAAAGAAATAAGATATGAGCCTTATCGAACAAATCGTAGCGCGCGCCAAATCCAACAAGCAGCGCATCGTGCTCCCCGAATCGCTTGAGGAGCGCACCATCACGGCGGCAGACCGCGCCCTGGCCGACGGTCTCGCCGAGATCATTCTCATCGGAAACAAAGAGGAGATTCTCGCCTATGCCGGCAAACTCGGCCTGGGGAACATAGGCAAGGCGACCATCATCGATCCTGCCACCAGCGAGAAGACAGCAGAATATGCAAATCTGCTCTATGAGCTCCGCAAGAACAAGGGGATGACTCCCGAACTTGCCGCCAAGACCGTTCTGGATCCCCTCTACTTCGGCTGCCTCATCATCAAGAGCGGAGATGCCGACGGGCAGATCAGCGGCGCCCTCTCCACTACCGGAGAAACCCTGCGCCCCGCCCTGCAGATCATCAAGTGCTCTCCCGGCATCACCTGCGTGAGCGGTGCTATGCTGATGCTCACCCAGGCCCCCGAATACGGAGAGAACGGCGTTCTCGTGATCGGCGACGTCGCAGTCACCCCGGCCCCCGATGCAGGCCAGCTTGCGCAGATTGCCGTCTGCACCGCCCGTACCGCCAGGAGCGTCGCCGGCTTCGCAGATCCCCGCGTGGCGATGCTTTCATTCTCTACCAAGGGCTCTGCCAAGCACGAAGTGGTCGACAAGGTCGTAGAAGCTACGGCGCTTGCGAAAGAGCTGGACCCTGCTTTGAAGATCGACGGGGAACTCCAGGCGGATGCGGCCCTGGTGCCTTCGGTAGGGAAGAAGAAGGCTCCCGGTTCCGAAATTGCCGGAAAGGCCAATGTACTGGTGTTCCCCAATCTGGAAGTCGGCAACATCGCCTACAAGCTGATCCAGCGCCTCGGCCACGCCGAAGCCATCGGCCCCATCCTTCAGGGCATCGCCAAGCCGGTCAACGACCTCAGCCGTGGCTGCAGCGTGGAAGACGTCTACAACCTCATCGCCATCACCGCCTGCCAGGCAATGGACGCGAAGTAGATTCGGCTATTCGGCCTTTTTGCAGTCGGGGCATTGCTCGTCGGCAGGCTTGTCACAGGGATGGGCACCGCATTCGTGCTGCTGCCCGCATTCGGGCTTCTCGCCGCAGCCGGGCTTGCCGTGGTGCTTTCCGTGATGGGGAGCGGGGCAGGCTTCGGTAGCCTTTACGGCCTTCTTCCAAGCCTTCACGGTCTTGCCTTCGGCGGTCTTGATATCGACTACCTGCTTCACGGCCACGTCGGGAACTGCGATTTCCGGTTTGCCCTTGCCGCATTCAGGCTTCTCGCCACATTCAGGTTTCTCGCCGCATTCGGGTTTCTCGCCGCATTCGGGTTTCTCGCCGCATTCGGGCTCGCCTTCCTTGCAGCAGGGCTTGACTTCGGGTTTGCCGCAGCAATCCTTCTTCAGGGCTACGATGACTTTGTTGCCGTCGACGACTTTGGCGCAGACGACCTCCTCGCCTTCGACAACGAAGGCCTCGGGGCATATCGACTCTGCATCCAGAGCCTCAGGATACTCTACCACCAGGGCGGCTACCTTGTCGGGACCGGCGACGATGGCACTTACTTTCTGCTTGCCGCCGCAACAGGCGGTAGCAAGAACGGCTGCACAAATTGTGCAAATAAACAGGGATTTCTTCATAATGTATTGATTTAAAAATGATTAGTGTTCATATAATTCAGAAAGGATATAGGTACGGAAATCATCCTGCAGCACATCCTTCGTGCGGAACCAGATATGCCCCTTAACATACCAGGCGGAGCGGCAGAGGTCAAGTTCTTTCTTGAATTCGCCAAGAGAGAGATATGGTGCGTCCAGCCCCTTGGTGTAGCCCTGGGCGTACTTATATGCGGCCAGCCCCACATAAACAGGGACTCCGTTCGAAATAAAACGCCAGCTGTCCAGCACCGTCTCGAACGCCGCCCCGTCGCCGCGCCCTATTGCCCAGTAAATCTGCGGTGCAAGGTAGTCGACGCTCCCATCCTTGACCCACATGCGGGGATCGGCATAAAGACGGCAGGTGTTTGCCAGGCGGCCGGAGGGGGAGACCCCGAAAACGACATCCTTCCTTGTTTCGTGGGTGGCTTTGTACAGGGTGTGCACTACATTGTTGATGGTGCCGTAGCGCCAGTCGTCGAGCTTCTTCCCTTTGCCGTAGCGCTGGTACATATCGCCCCTCCAGCCGCGTCCGTCCTTTTGCAGTCCGTCGGGATAGAAGTAATCGTCGATATGCAGCCCGTCTACGTCATACTTGTCTACTATCTCGCGCGCAATAGCATCAAGGAAATCCACTACCCGGGGATTGCCCGGATCCAGATACAACTTATGTTTGTAATTCTGCACCCATTCGGGATGCGCCACGCTGACGTGACGCGCATCGTGCGGAGTCACATCGTCGCGGCATACCCGCAGGGGGTTGATCCAGGCGTGAATCTGCATCCCGCAGTCGTGCGCAACCCTTGTGGCCAGTGCGAGGGGGTCGAATCCCGGATCGCGGCCTTCCGTGCCGGTGAGCACAGCGCTCCAGGGCAGCAAGTCCGACTTGTAGAGGGCATCCATGTTGCTCACTACCTGAAAAATCAAGGTATTGCATCCGATTTCCCTGAGCCCTTTGATCTGTTCGATAAGGCGTATCTGCTGGACTATCGCAGGTTCTTCCGAATCGGGCCAGTCTATGCCTCCGACCGTTGCCAGCCAGGCCCCGCGGAACTCGTCGGGAAGGGCTACGATGTGTTCGGTCTGGCTTCTCGCAAAGGGGGAGGTCAGGCAAATACACAGGCAGAATATGAGAAAGTTGAATCTCATCGATTTGTAAAGATAATTATTTTTAGTAAATTTGAACATCATGACACCGAAATTATGAACAAGCAGTTTTTGTTTTCACTCCTTTGCGCTGCATTTCTGACTTCTTGCAGCCAAAGCTCCGAAAAAATCGACTGGGCTCCTGCCGGCGACCACATCAAAACGGAATGGGCGGAAAAAATCGATCCCGCCAAGGTCCATCAGGAGTATCCCCGTCCTCAGTTGGTGAGAGATTCTTATCTCAATCTGAACGGATTCTGGGAGTATGCCATCTCTCCTCTGGAATCCGACGGAATGCCGGAAGCCGAAGGTCACATCCTGGTGCCCTTCCCTCTGGAATCTTCGCTTTCGGGAGTCGCCGGCAGCCTCGACAGCGAACACGCACTGTGGTATCGCCGCGCTTTCAAGCTTCCTGCAAAGTGGAAGAACAAGGCTGTGATCCTGCACTTCGGTGCGGTCGACTGGGCAAGCGAACTTTGGGTGAACGGCAACAAGGTCGGAGATCACAAGGGAGGCTATGATTCTTTCGAATACAACGTCAGCCCATATCTCACAAAGGGTGAAAACGAGATTGTGCTCAAGGTGACCGACGCCACCGAGGAGGGAGAACTCCAGCCCCGCGGCAAGCAAGTGTTCAGCCCGGACAGGGGCAGCATCTGGTATCATCCCGTTTCCGGAATATGGCAGACGGTATGGGCCGAGGCCGTCGAGAAGACAGGTCACATAGCCGACTATCAGGTTGAATGCTCCATCGAAGAAGGCACTATAACGGTATTCCCCGAAATCTGCGGAGAAGGCGAAGCGGTCGTCGAACTGCTTGAGGGAGGAATAGGATACGATCCGGAACATCCCGGCGCCAAGGTGCTCTGCAGCGCCGCCGCAGAAGATGGAAAGGCCGTACTCAAGGTAGAAGATCCGCAATTATGGAGTCCGGACAGTCCTTATCTTTATGGACTGAGGATCAAACTCTGCTACGAAGGGAAAACCATAGACAACGTCCGTGCCTATACGGCGATGCGCGAGATATCCGTAGTGAAAGATACCGACGCCCACAAGCGTATGGCCCTGAACGGCAAGCCTCTCTTCCAGTTCGGTCCACTCGACCAGGGCTGGTGGCCGGACGGCCTCTACACCGCACCTTGCGACGAGGCCCTGCGCTTCGATGTGGAACGCACCAGGGAGTTCGGCTTCAATATGATACGCAAGCATGTCAAAGTCGAACCCGACCGCTGGTATTTTCATTGCGACCGGCTTGGAATCCTGGTATGGCAGGATATGCCCAGCATGCGCTGCTGCGGCCTCGGAGAATGGGGCCAGGGGATAGACAAGTACGACGCCGGCAACTCCGACCAGCTGACCATCCCCGCCCGCGGCAACTTCATCCGCGAGTGGCAGAGCATCGTAAATCAGCACAAGAAGTTCCCTTGTGTGGTAGTATGGGTTCCTTTCAACGAGGCCTGGGGCCAGTTTGACACTCCGAAGATAGTGGAGATGACCAAAACTCTGGATCCTACGCGTCTCGTGAACATGGCGTCCGGCGGCAACTGGATTTCGGGCGGAGTGGGCGATATCCTCGACTCCCACCACTATCCCGAGCCCGGCATGCGCATCTGGGATCCCGAAATGGTGAACGTCCTTGGCGAATTCGGAGGCATAGGCCTGCCGGTTGAGGGACATACCTGGGTGGATCAGCGCAACTGGGGCTATGTGAAACTGACCAACACCGAAGAGACTACCGCCAAATACGAGGAATTCGCCAAACTGCTCATACCTATTGTCAGGGAAGGATGTTCCGCAGCGGTCTATACCCAGACTACCGATGTCGAGAGGGAAGTGAACGGTCTGATGACCTACGACCGCAAGGTGGACAAACTCATCCCGGCCCGCGTAGCTGCTGCCAACCGCGAGGTCATAGAGTCGATGTAAACAGATCCTGCGCAGGCAGTTTGCCGCTGTAGCGCTGCCTGCATTGCACAATAAAATTATGGATGGTCCGGGAGAATCTCGGACCTTTCCATGCATGGGTGTTGGAAATCAGGATCCAGCACTCTCCGTCGGGGAAATACATTACGTATGCGCTCGAACCGGAAAGCGAGCCGGTGCGCAGCCAGCCTTTCTTGGGGTCGGTACTGTTCCATCCGAGTCCGAACTTGTGATCGTCTGAAAAAGCTGTCATCTCCCTGACGCTCGTGCGGCTCAGGATATCGGGCACGCCGGGCTTGCCGTCGATCGAAGCCACGAAGCGGGCGAGTTCCGGTGCTGAACAAACCCAGGCTCCGGCCCCCTTGAGCGCACGGATGTCGTTTCCTCCGTAGCAGCGTACGACCGAATCGGCACTGTTGTTGTATTCAGGAACCTTTGGATCATTGTCCTGCATGTGATACCGGGTTTCTCCGGGATACTTCTGTTCGTAATAATTGTAAGCCAGATGAAAATCCTGGCAGCCGGCGGGCTTCAGCACGTTCTCCTGCATCCACTCCTCATAATCCATACCCGTCTTTTTCTCTATTATCATGCTCAGCAGAAGATATCCGAAATTGGAATACTCGTGACTCTTGCCGGGAGTATATCCGAGGCGGGTGCGCACGGCTATGGAAGTGAGCATATTCTGGTCGGGGGCTTCATCCAGCTTGTAGATGGTCATCCAGTCTCGGCTGCGGAACATGGGATCGCCCCTGCGGATTGTGAGCCCTCCTTCGTGGCGAAGCAACTGCTCGACGGTAATGTCGTAGTATGCCTTGTCGGTAATGTGATTCGAAAAGAGAGTGTCGTTCAGTATCCCTCCCGGACCGAATACTTTTTCGGAAAGCCGGATTCCGCCCTGTTCCTTCAGTTTCATGATTCCGGCGGCGGTAATGAGTTTGCTCACGGAAGCTATGCGCATGATCGTGCCGGGGCGCATGGGCTCGTCTTTCTGCTGGTCTGCCCAGCCATAACCCTTCGAAAACAGCAGGGAATCTCCGCGCATGACCGCCAGTTCCATACCCCGGATCTGCCAGCGCTGCATGAAGGTATTTGCGTCGCGATCCAGCTTGGCGAGCTGCCCATTGTCGGACATCTCGTTGGTCAGAACGGCATTCATGCCTTGGACAGGGGCGGATTCTTTCCTGCCGCCGCAGGAGGCGAGCAAAAGGATGAGCGCAGTCGCCGCCGTGAGGAATATCTTATTTGGATTCTTCATTGGCTTCGAGTTGACGTATGAGGCGGATGATGAGTATGAGGGTGAAAATGAATGCGATCAGATCCGAAACCGGATAGCTCGCCCACACACCTTCTATCCCGAAAAACAGCGGCAGCAGATAAAGGGCGGGCAGGAGGAAGATAAGCTGCCGGCTGAGCGAGAGGAATACGCTCTTCTTTACCATTCCAAGGCACTGGAACAGGTTCGTGCTCACAATCTGGAATCCGAGGATGGGGAACATGCAGTTCATGATGCGCATGCCATGAGTGGCGATTCCCTTGAGCTCGGGATCGTTGGTGAAGGCCGATACGGCGACACCGGGGAACAGTTCGCAGATGATGAAACCGAAGATGCAGACTGCCGTGGCCCATGCGACTGTCAGTCTGTAGACTGCCTTTACCCGCAGACCTTTGCCTGCCCCGTAGTTATAGCTGGCGATGGGCTGCATTCCCTGATTCAAGCCCATTACCACCATCAGGAACAAGAATGAGATACGGTTGATTATACCGTAGGCCCCTATGGCCAGGTCGCCTCCGTAATTGCGCAGCTGCTGGTTGACGAACATCGTCACCAGGCATGCGGCGACATTCATGAGGAAAGGCCCCAGACCTATGCCGAGCGAGGTGCGCGCTATCTTGGCGCTGAAACCGAAGATGCGTTTTCCGAAATGGATGACGTTCCTGCCGGACGAGAAATAGACAAGACTGTATGCAAGCGACATGGTCTGGCAGAGAACGGTGGCCAGCGCCGCGCCTTTTACGCCAAGCCCGAATCCGAATATGAACACGGGATCGAGTATGGCGTTCGAAATGACTGTGAACAAGGTCAGGCCCATCGCGAGTTTGGGATTTCCCGTGGCCCGGATCAGACTGTTGAGGGCAAAATACAGATGCGTGACGATGAAGCCGGCCAGGATTATTATCATGTAGTCGCGGGCGAAGGGATAAATGGCCTCGCTGGCTCCGAAGAAGAAAAGGACGGGCTTCAGGAACAGCAGCACCAGCAGCGAGAACAGGGCCCCCAGCACGACATTCAGGGTTACCACGTTCGGCAGCACTTTGTTTGCGGTTACATAATTCTTCTGCCCGAGCAGCATCGATACAAGTGTCGATGCGCCTACTCCTACCAAAGTCCCGATCGCAGTCCCCAGATTCATTATGGGGAAGGTGACTGCGAGCCCGGAGATGGCGAGAGCGCCCACATCTTTGATATGGCCGATGTAGATGCTGTCCACCATGTTATACAAAGAACTCGCGGTCATGGCTATGATGCCAGGGACCGCGTATTCTTTCAGCAGGGTGCTGATCTTCTTTGTCTCCAGTTCGAGCGGGGCCATATTAAGGTTTGTCCACCAATGTTATTTCAAAACACAAAGGAGAATATGCTGGTATTGCCGAGCCGGAGCCTGAAGCGCTGTATCCGTACTTGGAAGTGAAGAAACACTTGCCGGACTCATAGCTGTGCATCTTGCTGAGACCGTAGGCGAAGCCGGTAATGACAGTACTTTCATCGTCCCCGAGGGTGATTTCGGTGAAATCCGCGTCGCTTGAATACCATTTGACTTTGGATTGTTCGTAGGTGTTGTCGGCTGAATACAGGCCCCACACCTTGGCGGTATCGGCTATGGTGGTGTCGAAGGCCTGTCCGTTGAGCAGGCGTCCTGTGTAATTGATGTAAACGGTGCTGTCCGCGGCGATTTCGGTCTCCGAGGTTCCGGCCACGTCCCTGATGTAGAAAAATCCTTCGTAAAGGGTGTCTTCAACGGCATCTGGATAGTTCGCCGACATGAATCTCAGAAGTGAATCCCTCTCCCATGCTTCGATGTCGTCGAAGGCTTCTACAAGTTCCAGATCGTAGATAAGGTCGGTGCCTGAACACTTCTCGATGTATTCATTCTCGGTGGAATATCTCTCCGCCTGGCTGAGCCAGCCCGGAATCACGACGGTTTTGCGTCCTCCCGTTTTCATTGTGGAAACAGCTTCTTCCAGTCCTGCGGGCATCACTTCCAGGCTGGTGCCCCTGTAACCGACAATCGGGCCGTAGAAGCTTGTCCGGCTGTAACTGCCGTTCTGTCTTGCAACTTTTTCGACAGTGGTGGCCTGGATATTGCCTTTCAGTGAGTAGGACGTATAATTGACGCGTATGTAAGCCATGCTGCCGGCATCGATGCCGGTGCCGGGAGTTTCGCTCAGGATGTATGCTCCCAGGGGAGTGCGTTCCGCCTCGGGGTGATTGGTGGCTATCCAGGCGTCGAAATAGCGCTTGGCATCCTCGTTTGTACCTGTCGAAGGAGCTTTTGCGCACGAAAATGCCAGGGCCGCGGAAAGTATTGCAAATGCTATATGTTTCAGTTTCATAGATTCTTCAGTTCGGAGGTGTGGTTTCGCAGAAATCGTGCCGCAATCTCTTCGAGACATGCGGCCGCGGCGGATTTTTCGGGGATGTCATCCGGCCAGCGGAGTTTGCCGCCGGCTGCGAGTTCGTGGCCGCCCCCATGGAAATAGGTCCTGGCCATGAAATTGGCGGAAAGGCCGCGTTTTGAGCGTATGCTCACGCGGAACAGTCCGTTTTCTTCGCGCAGGAAGATGCTCATCCGTACTTGCGCGAGAGTGAGCGGAACGTTCACCAGGGATTCGGTTTCGCCTTCCTTGAGGCCGTAGGCATCGTGCATATCTTCGGTCATGATCATGTAGGATATGCCCGACGGCAGGATCACCAGATGCGAGGAGATCATGTCGGCAAAAGCGGCCAGCCGCTGAGGTCTGTCTTTACGGTACAGATTGTCGAGGATGGCATCGCGGTCGACACCGGCCTGCAACAGTTCGGCGGCCATCTGAAGGGTCCCGGGGGTGACTGAATTGGCAAAGTTGTTGGTGTCGGTCGTCATTCCGGCCATAAGGGCATACAGGCTGCGGGCGGGAATGCCCGAGATGCTTCCGCCTTCGATATCTTTGAGGATATAGTACAGGAGTTCGCAGGTTGAAGACCTTTCAGGCTCGGAAAAAATGAGTGAGAATTGTCCGGCATCCGGGAACATATGATGGTCGATCAGCACCTTTGCGGCCTTGGATTCCGAAAGGGGGGCGGCAAGCTGCTCCGTGCGGTGGAGTTGGTTAAGATCCTGGATGATAATAAGATCGGCTCCATCGATCAACTCCAGGGCCCGCTGCGGTTCGACAGCGGCATCCGTGATGCCGACCCCTTCCGCGATAAAACCCAGATACTCCGGCGCCGAGTCTGGAAGGAGCAGATCGGCCTTTTTGCCCATCCTTTCGCGCAGATATATGAGCATGGCTGCTCCGCTGCCCAGAGCGTCTCCGTCCGGATGTGTATGGACCACGATCAGGATGTTCGATGCTTTATGCAGAATCTCTCTGAGAGTACTTGTCTTTTCCATTTTTTTTCGCGAGCAAATTTAGTAAGAATATTGCATTTGAAAAATGAATTTTCTAACTTTGTGCGGATATACTGGAAATTATAAAACAGAAATATGAAAAAGTCAGTAAAGATCATTTTGGAGATTGTCCTCTTCTTGTTGTGCATCCTTTTGGTCGACCTCATCGTCAAAAGTATCATGAAGCCTGTAAACTTCAACAAGCAGAAAGCTTATCGCGAGTCCGTAGCAATCCAGCGCCTCAAAGACATCCGTACCCTTCAGGTCGCTTTCAAGAGCGTCAACGGCAAGTTTACCTCTACCGTCGACTCCCTCGTGGACTTTTACAACAACGGCAAGATGGGTATTGTGATGCAGGTCGGCTCCATGGACGACTCTCTTGCAATGGCACACACCGAGAAGATCAAAAAAGCTTCCCGCAAGAAAATGACAGGAGAAGATTTCCTCAAACTCTACGAAGCCGGCGACAAGAATCTCGTATTCTCCGTAGAAACCAAAATACCCGTCAAAGATACCCTTTTCACCCAGCGCGACAATTTTTGCGTTGATTCCCTCAATTACATTCCTTTCTCCGGCGGAGAGAAAGTGCTGATGGAAGCCCTGGTGAAAACCGTTTCCGGAGTTCCCGTTCCCCTGTTCGAGGCCAAGATGCCTTACAAACTCCTGCTCAAAGGTCTTGACAACCAGCTCCGCATCAATCTTGATGCCGAGAAGAGAGACCAGAACCGCTACGAGGGTCTGCAGGTAGGTTCCGTTACCGCTCCTAACAACAACGCGGGTAACTGGGAGTAGAGGTGGAACTTTCGGTTCTTACAGCAGCGTGCACCCTTGTGCCGTCGCATTTCTTCAACACGACTTCTGCAAGAGACACACTTGCAGAAGTCGTGTGTTTGAAGGACGGTGATGTCGTGAAATGGGTGGAAGTGCCACAATACGATGCCGTGCTGGTTTATGCTGTCGAGAATGAAAGTATCGAAGCCCTCCCCGAACTTTATTACGTGCTGCAGGACCTGTCGTCGTGCCGTGATTATAACAAGATAGTGGCTTCTCACAAAGACGGCATCTTGTTCCTTGGCATCGCTCAGGGGCGCAGCCTGATGCTGGCCAATGTTTTCCAGGCTCCCGACTTCACCACGGCCGAGTATTATATTTTCCTGGCGCTCAAACAGCTTCAACTGAATCCTGAAGTGTCCACAATCTGCATGAGGAGTTTCATAGGCCCCGAAGAAGAAATGAGCCTTTACCGCTATTTCAAGGAGGTGGCCCTGATATGAGGATAATCGGCGGCACCCTCAAAGGCAAAGCCATAGGGTTGCCGCAGCGCTACGCTGCACGTCCCACCACCGACTTCGCCAAGGAGGGCCTTTTCAATATACTCAACAACGAATACGAATTCGAAGACCTGAAGGTGCTCGACCTTTTCGGAGGCACCGGCGCAATCAGCTTCGAGTTCGCATCGCGCGGAGCGGCGCGCGTTTATTGCGTGGAGATGGCCCGCGAGAATGCTACATTCATCAAAAGAGAAGCCGCCCGTCTCGGGCTGCACAATGTTACGATGGTGCGCGACAACGTGTTCGACTTCCTTCCTGTCTGCACCGAAAAGTTCGACCTCGTCTTCGCAGATCCTCCCTACGCTCTGGATGGCCTGGAAACCCTCCCCGACAAGGTCCTGGGGCAGGGGATACTGCATCCGGAATGTTACTTCATCCTCGAGCACGGCGACGAACATTCCTTCGCCTCCCATCCCCGCTTCGTCAAAGAAAAAGTCTACGGCCGCGTGCACTTTTCTTTTTTCACAGCCCTTTAGCCTTGCCTTCGTCCCAGATGGCGTCCATTTCGGCCAATGACATCTGCTTTAGGTCGCGGCCGCGGGCTATGGTCTGCTGCTCGAGGTAGGTGAAGCGGCGGCGGAATTTCTCGCAGGCTTTATCGAGGGCGACCGAAGGATCTACGCCGTAGAGGCGCGCGGCGTTCACAATGGCGAACATCAGGTCTCCGAATTCCTCTTCCTTGTGCTCGAATTCGTCCTCTTCGACCGCATCCCGGGCTTCGTCGTATTCTTCCATGACCTTGTCCCAGACTTGCTGCGGCTCTTCCCAGTCGAATCCTACGCTGCGGGCTTTGTCTTGCATGGCGTAGGCCTTGAGCACAGGCGGAAAACTCTTGGGAACACCGCCCAGGATGGTGCGGTTGCCGCCTTTTTCCTTTGTTTTTATGAGCTCCCAGTTCTTTGCCACCTCTTCTTCTGTCATTCCTTCCGAAGGTCCGCCTCCGAATACGTGGGGATGACGGAAAATCATCTTGTCGCACAAGCCCCGGATGACGTCGGCAATGTCCCAGCGCCCTTCTTCTTCAGCGATGCGCGCATAAAAAATAATGTGAAGAAATACGTCTCCAAGCTCTTTGCGAAGGTCCTTGTCGTCGCCCCGCATCACGGCGTCGCTAAGTTCATAAACTTCTTCTACGGTCATGGGCCTCAGGCTCTGAATGGTCTGGGCTGCATTCCATGGGCATTTGGCCCTGAGTGTCTCCATTATGTCGAGCGCTTCGGCAAAGGCTTTGAGTTTTTCTTCTTTTGTGTGCATCATCATGGATTGTATCATATTGCAAAATTAAGAATAATAAGCAATGAAAGCAATCTGATTTTTTTAGTATATTTGCAAGTTATGGCAAATTATAGAATAATAGAGGTGAAAGATGCGAAGGACGTAATCCGTTTCGTGCGTTTCCCCGACCAGTTGTACAAGGGCTGCCCGCAATATGTTCCTGCTCTGCATACCCAGGAGGTCCGGAACCTTACCAAAGATGCGGCCCTCGAGTATTGCGTGCACAAGATGTGGATGGTCATGGACGGCCAGAAGGTGGCCGGGCGCATCTGCGCGATGATAAATCCCCGCTATAATGAGCGCTATGGCAAGAAATGCGTACGCTTCGGCTGGTTCGACGTCGTAAAGGACATAGAGGTCGCCCGGATGCTCATTCAAACGGCGGAAGCCTGGGCGGAAGAGCAGGGGATGGATACGATTCACGGCCCTCTTTATTACAACACTCTCGGCAAGCAGGGCATGCTCGTGGAAGGCTACGAAAACATTCCTCCTTTCAACTGTCTGTACAATTATCCGTACTATAACGATTTCATGGAGCAGCTGGGCTTTGAGAAGGAGTGTGACTGGCTGCAGTACAAGATGGTCGCAAATCATGGCGTTCCCGAGAAGGCGCGCCGTGTCGCGAAAATCGTGGAGGAGCGTTACAATCTGCATTTCGGAAGCCTGGATGCGCTCAAGAAGGACCCTGCGATGGTGTCCAAATTCTTCCGCCTCTACAGCGACAGTTTCGCCGAAACGGTATACAACTTCATTCCTTTTACCGACGCCGAGATTGAGCAGGAGGCAAAAGATTCCATGCCGTATATCAAAGACAAGGCCAGCTGCCTGCTGCTCGACGAGAATGACGAAATCGTGGCTTTCGGCATTTCTTTCCCCTCCATCTCCAAGGCCCTCCAGAAGGCCAAGGGAAAGCTGTTCCCCTTCGGCTGGTTCCATCTGTTCAGGGCCCTGCACAATTTCGAGACTACCGATCTCATGATCAACGGTGCGGTTCCCGAGTGGCAGAACAGGGGCGTATCGTCGGTGTACTACAAAGAGATGGCGGACAAGGCAATACGGGTAGGCATGCGCTGGGCGATTTCAAATCCGCAGATAGAAAGCAACAGCGCGGTGAACATATGGAACAGCTACGAGCATGAACCCTTCATGCGCAGGCGCTGCTATATCAAGAAGACAGGAGAATAATTCAGTTTATGGCAGACAGCAAATTACTTGAGAAGGTCCTGTCTCTTCAGGACAAGTTCGCATCCCTTCAGGAGCAGTTGTCCAGTCCCGACGTGATGTCGGACATGAAGAAGTATGTCCAGCTCAATAAAGACTACAAAGAGCTCGAACCCATCATCAAGGCCGGGCTCGACTACAAGAAGAAGATGGAGAATCTTGCTTCGGCAAAGGATGTTTTCATGAACGAAAGCGACCCGGAACTGAAGGAGATGGCCCGTGAGGAGATAAACGAAATTGAGGCGCAGATTCCCGGTATCGAGCAGAATATAAAGCTGCTGCTGATTCCGGCGGATCCCGACGACGGCAAGAATGCGCTGGTTGAAATCCGCGGTGGCACGGGCGGCGACGAAGCCGCCATCTTTGCAGGCGACCTCTTCCGCATGTACCAGCATTTCGCCGAGAACATGGGATGGAAACTGGAGGTCACCGACCAGGCCCCCGGTACATCGGGAGGTTTCAAGCAGATCGTTTTCAAACTCTCCGGCCCCGACGGAGTATACGGCATCATGAAATACGAGTCCGGAGTTCACCGCGTGCAGCGGGTGCCCCAGACTGAAACCCAGGGCCGCATCCAGACTTCCGCAGCTTCGGTGGCCGTGTTTCCCGAAGCCGGCGAATTCGACATCGAGATAAATCCCGCTGATATCCGGAAGGACCTCTTCTGTGCGTCGGGCCCCGGCGGACAGGGCGTGAACACCACTTATTCTGCAGTGCGTCTGACGCACATCCCTTCGGGAATCGTGGTGCAGTGCCAGGAAGAGCGTTCACAGATCAAGAATGCCGAGCGCGCCATGGAGGAACTTCGTACGCGCCTCTACAACATGGAGCACCAGAAGTATCTGGACGGAATCGCC
>ERZ842401.4331-NODE-4331-length-16628-cov-5.551861_pt1 | contig 16628 bp, 16 predicted proteins | sample MGYA00521270_ERZ842401 | MGnify/ENA primary metagenome ERZ842401 (study PRJEB31892, sample SAMEA3878208) | bioreactor metagenome | biome: Moose rumen | place: Sweden | collected 2011-10 | study: EMG produced TPA metagenomics assembly of the PRJEB12797 data set...
TTTCCCTACACGACGCTCTTCCGATCTGAATTACAAAAAGAAGCTGAAATAAAAGAACAAGCAAAAAAAGAATTAGAAGAAGAGCAAAAAAAGAAAGAAATGAAAAAGTATAATTCTCAAAATAGAAAAAGAAGTGTTTTTAAATTCTTTTATAATATTATAATTACACTAGTTATATTATTTGTTTTGTTTGAAACAATTATGGGACTTTTAGATATGCAAAGATTAAATGATGAAAAAGAGCCATATTGGTATTTAGATGTAAAAGAAGAAGAAAATGAAGGAAAAAAAATAAATAAATATAATTTAGGATTATATGTAATTAAAAAAGTACAAGATAGTAAAGGAATCAAAATTGTATTAAAACCATTCTTCTTTAAAGATTAAAAAATATTTTATAGTTAAAATCAAAGATACAAATTAAATGAAGTTTGTATTTTTTCCTTTATAAATTAAATGTAATAATATTATCTTAGATATAGAAATAAAAAGGTAGTAGGAAAAGTACAAATAAAAAAAATTATGCTGAATTAATTAGTAATTATAAAAACACTATATTCTTAATTTGAATATCATTTATAGTCTATTAATAGGTGAATAATTATTCACCTTTTCTTATTGTTAAAATAGTTCTATAATATATATAAAGAAACTATACTTATACATAAAAATATCTATAAAAAGGAGAATGCAACCGAAATTTTACATAATTTCCAACCAAAATGTATAGAATGCAACCTAAAAAAATAATATGATTAATGCATGAAAGAGGTGATTGTATGAAGTTTGGTGATAAATTAATTGAACTTCGAAAGAAAAATGGATACTCACAAGAAGAACTAGCTGAAAAGTTAGGTGTATCTCGTCAAAGTGTATCTAAATGGGAAAGTAATAATACTTATCCTGAAACAGATAAAATTATTCAGATTGCAAATTTATTTGATTGCTCAATGGATGATTTAATTAATGATAAGATTACTGATGTTGAATCTTCATTGAGAAAGAATAAAAATAACTTTAATAATGTATGGGACTCTTTACTGGAATTTATTACTAATACAGTAAATATGTTTTCTAAAATGAAATTTTCTGATGGCCTAAGATGTATAATTGAAATGATTATTTTAGGATTACTTTTAGGATTATTTGGAAAAGTTATTTGTGGAGTTCCAAGTAGTGTAATATCTAATATCTTTAGATTTTTAGGTAGTTCTAAAATGAATTTAATAAGAGAAGTGTTAAATAGTATATTAAGTCTAGTTTGGTTTATAATCGCAATAATTATTCTTATATATACATTTAAAATTAGATATTTAAACTACTATGTTGAAGAAAAGGCTGAACCTAAAAAAGAAAAAATTAAAGATAAAGAAAAACAAAATGAAAATGTAGAAAAAGATGAAAAAGTAAAAAATGAGAAAATAATAGTAAGAGATGAAAAACCATTTGAATTTTTAGGAGTCTTATCAAAGATTGCAATTATATTTATTAAATTTATTGTTTTCTGGATTTTAGTTGGAACAATATTTACTACTATAAGTTTAGTAGTTTCAGCAGTAATAGCAATATCACATGTAGCAGTAAATATAATATTCTTATGGATAACACTACTTTTAATTGCGGCAATAATAGTACTAATCCAATTTATTATTTTACTAATAAGTTTTATATTTAACAAAAAATTTAATTTATTACCTAATTTAATAATATTTATTAGTTGTATTGTTGTAATTGGTTTTTCTATTGGAATGCTTGCTTTATCAATTAAGAATATTGAAGTAGTAGAAGATAATAGCTTGTTTAACTTAGAAACAAAAGAAATAAAATTAAAATACAAAGATAATTTAGTAATTGATTCTAATGGATTAGGATTAAGTAATAAATATAAATATATAATTGATAATAATATTAAAGAAAATCAAATTATAGTTAGTAGAGAGCTTGATTCTAGGTATTTTAAATTAACAAAACATAATACAACAATGGATAATATGCCAGTTATTATGATTGAGGAAGAAGAAAAAAATAATTTTAAAGTTTATTATGAACTATTTATTAATAACTTAAAAGAAAATAAATTATATACATTTGAAAGTTATGGAAATGATCCACTAGTAATTAAAGCAAACGAAAATACAATTAGTAAATTAACTGAAAATCAAAAGAAACTATATTTAGTAGAAGAAAAAGTAAAAGATGGGGAAATAGATATTACAGTTCATCAAGATAAAGTATATTTTGAATATGGTCTTGAAGGAGAGTATAATGCAATAGATGATACAATTAAATATAACGTAGATAATTATTCTTGCAAAAAAACAATTGAAGCAACTGAGTATGGAGAAAGAATAATATATGCCTGTGATTCAAATGATGTAAGTATGGAATAAATATATAAGAGTTAAAAGAAGAGTAAATAATGCTCTTTTTTTAATTTATCTGATATAATCAAATAAGAAGAAGAGATGTTTATGGTAAAAAGATATAATGAAAATGAAATAGAAAAATTAGTAGAAATATTAAAAAATGATGGAGTAATAAGTGTTCCAACTGATACTGTGTTTGGCATTTGTGGAAGTATTAGTTCAGAAAAAGCTAAAAATAAATTAATTAGTATAAAGAAAAGACCAGAGTCAAAATCTTTTCCAATTATGTGCTCTGATATAAATCAAATAAAAGAAATAGCTGTAGTAAATGAAAAAGTAGAAAAAATAATTAATACTTTTATGCCTGGACCAATAACTTTAGTATTAAAGAAAAAAGAAAACCTTCCAAGCTTTGTAACAAACGGAAAAGAGACAGTAGCTATAAGAATGGCTACATCAAAAGAGTTAGAACAATTAATTAAAAAAGTAGGGAATCCACTATTTATGACAAGTGCTAATGAGAGTGGTAAAAAAACATGTTCATCACTTGATGAAATAGAAAAAGAATGCCCTGATTTAGATGGAATGTTAGAAGGAAAAATTATTTATGATAAATCAAGTACTATTGTAGATTGTGCTAATGTAAAATTAATAATACTAAGAGAAGGACCAATTACACTAAAAGAAATAGAAAAAGGTATTGATTAATATATAGTAATTTATGCTATAATTTTCTTATAGATAAGAGTGTGTAAAATAATAATAGTTATTTAGATATATAGTATTAAAGTGAAGGTGATTAAAAAAACAAAATACAAAAAAACATATAAATATAAATTAGGAGTAAAAAATGAAAAAGGTAATAATAACTATTTTTAAAGTAATCATAATTGTTGTATCTATACCAGCACTTTTTTTTGGAATATTCAAATTAATAGAGCATTATGATTATGAAAGTACAAAAGAAAAATTAGATAAATATGAATTAGTAAAAGATGAAAAAGTAATAAAAGAATTTAAATTTAAAAGTTTTAATTATGCTATAACAAAATATTATAGTGAAAATAGCTCATGGAGTAATCTAAATATACTTTTAAAAGATAAAGATGAATATAGATCTTTAACAAGTATAGAAAGATGTGATACCCTAGATAGTGGTAAAAACTTATATGTAAAAGATAATAACATCTACATACATTGTATTGGAAAAACAGGAGATATCCTAAAATATAAGTTAAATGGTGCAAATGTAAGTAATGAAACATTATTTATGAATTATAGTGAAACACCAAATATTAGTTTAATTCACATAACTATAGATAAAGTAGATGATGATGATATCTACCTAGAATCAAATGTTAAAAATAGTGATGAAGAAAATTCTAGCACAAAAGTAAGATGCTCACTATCAACAAAAAAATGTCTATATGCAAAATAAGAGGTAATAGCTATGAAAGAAAATAAAATGAATGTACTTGTACTTGGAGTATCAGGAGCAGGAAAATCAACACTAATTAAAGCTATTTCTGGTCAAGAAATAATAACAACTCCAGGAAAGTCAAATACACAAAAAATAGAAGTATATGAATCATCCACCTGGCCAATCAGATGTATTGATACAAAAGGGTTTGAATATAGTTTTTTTGAACAACATAAAACAATAAGTCAAGTTAAGAAATTTAATAAAAGTGATAATGAGAACGATGGCTTAGATGCAGTCTGGTATTGTATAGAAGGAACATCTAGAAGAACATTTGAACACAATATTAAACTAATGAATAAAGCAATAAAAGGATGGAAAAATATACCTTTATTTGTTGTAATAACAAAATCATATTCAGAAACAGATATTCCTGAAAATATTAGTGCTATAAAAGAAGTATTTGAAAAATATAAGAAACTTAATTTAAAAGGAATAATTCCAGTAGTAGCAGAAGAATATATAATTAATGAAGAAACTACAGTTGCTCCAACAGGTGTTGAAGAACTATGTTTAAAAACTCTTGATTGTATGAATGAAGCAAAAGAAATAAATAAAGAAAACAGAGAAAGAATGGTAGTTGAACAAAAAAGATTTACTGCAAATACCGTTATAGGTGGATGCACAGCATCAGCCGTAGTAGTAGGAGCAGTACCCATCCCATTTGCTGATTCATTAATCTTAATGCCACTAGAAGTAGGAATGACAAAACTAATATTTAAAATATATAAAATTGATTATTCGAATAAATTAATTATGTCTATTGTTGAATCAACTATTATTACAACAGTAGCTAAATCAATAATAACAGTTCTTCCAATTGCGGGACCTGTGGTAAATGGAGTAGTGGCAGGAGCAATAGTTTTTGCTTTAGGTGAATCAGTTGTTGCCGTTTCAGAAATGATTAATAGTGGTAAATTTAACGCAAAACAAATAGATGAAATAACAGAATTTGTTGGTAAAAAAGTTAAGACTAACCCAATAATCAAAGAAACAGCAAAATATATTGAAAATAATAAAGACAAAATTAAAGATAAGAGTGCAAAAGAAATATTTGATGAAGTAAAGAAAAGTATTAACAAATAATACTTTTTTTCTTGATTATGAATTTAATTCTGATAAAATAACTAGAAGAGGATGATGCAATATGAATATAATCAATTTATCAGAAAAAAAATTTAATTCTTTAAAACCACTTGAAATAGGACAAGGAATTGTTAACACTGAAGCAGATCTTTATGAATTAATGTATAAAGGAAAATTAAGAGTATTTAAAAAACTATATTTACTTAATGGAGCAGTATTTGCAAATAAACTATATACACTTGAAATGCTCGATGATAACAAAGAATTTTTACCAGATAATTTTGTGATACCTAACTATTTAGGAGTAGTAAATGGAAAAATAGTAGGCTGTGCAGAAGATTTAGTTGAAGGAACAAATCTAGAAAAAATATTAAATGACTCAAAAATAAATACTAGTGAGCAAATAGGATATTTAAGAAGAATAGGTGAAGTACTAGAGAAGTTAAAATATATAAGAGCAGACACGCCACTTGATAGTATTTATTTAAATGATTTACATGCGGGAAATTTTGTAATAACACATGATGAACAATTAAAAGTAGTTGATTTAGATAGTGCTAAAATATGTGATAATAAACCATTCCCATCGAGATATTTACTTCCAAATACATTATTAAAAAATTCTAATAAGTATATAGTATTTAAGGATGGTGCAAAAGAGTATAAAGATAAATCATATGTAAAAGATTTAGGATATATAGATGCAAATGAAGAGTCTGACTTATATTGCTATATAATCACGATATTAAATTATTTATATAAAGGTAATGTCCACAGAATGGAAATAGATGAGTTTTATGATTATTTAAACTACCTAGATAGTATTGATATAAATAATGAACTTATTTCAATATTTGAAAGAATAATACTAAATTGTAATAATAAGAATCCAAAAGAGTTGTTAGAAACAATAACAACTACACAAGTTGGAAGAGCAAATAACAAAGTATTTAAAAGAGTAATAGGAGGATAAAATGAAAATATTAATAGGAACAAAAAATCCGGGGAAGATAGAGGGAGCAAAAGAAGCTTTCTCTAAATATTTTAAAGAATTTGATATAGAAGGAATAAATGTAGAATCAAATGTTAGTTGTCAGCCTTTTGATAAAGAAATATATATAGGCGCTAAAAACAGAGTAGAAAACTTAAAGAAGTATGCTAAAGAAAATAATATAGATGCAGATTTCTATGCAGCTAGTGAAGCAGGTATAACTAATCTATTAGGAGATTATATTGATATAAATGCTGTATATATAGAGGATAAGAATGGACTAACAAGTTTTGGAATATCAGAAGGCTTTCCAATTCCTGAAAAGTATTTAGATGAAATAAAAGAAAAAGAACTTGGAAAAGTTATGGATAGACTATTTGAAGGAAAAGAATTATCAAAAGGAAAAGGTGGAATAAGTATTCTTACTAAAGGAGAAACAACAAGAATAGATTTAACAAGAAATGCTTATATTATGGCACTAACAAAATATATAAATGAAGATGTATGGAAATAAAAAAAATAGTATTTCTACTATTTTAATAAAAATCATTAGGTATTAAGATGTCTAAATAATTAATTAAGACATCTTTTTTATATTTTTTAGGATATCTTATGTAGTCAAGACATATATTTGTAACAGCAGTAACATAGAATTTAGTAACAATTTCAAGTGGTATATCAGTAGTTCTTTTAGTCTCATCAAGTTCTTTTGAAATATTTTTTATCAAAGTATCATAAAGCATATCTATAACAATACTATTATTATTCTTTTTTAGTATTGCATTGTAAATATCAATATTTGATGAGATATGTGATAGAAGAAGAATAATTACTTCCATATAATATTCTTTAGGAGATTCATATTCTTTTTTATTTTCTTCTAAAGCAACAGATAACTCTTTCTTTAAATCTTCTATTAGTGATGCAAGAAGTTCATATTTATCAGCAAAATGATCATAGAAAGTAGACCTATTAGTCATAGCTTTATCACATATATCACTTATTTTAATATCCTCAAATGTTTTTTCTTTCATTACTTCAAGAAGTCCCTCATATAGACTTTTTTTAGTTTTAAGTATTCTTTTATCGATTTTCTTTTCCATCAAAATCACCAATTTATATTATAATCAAAAAACAACAAAAGTAAAGGTAAACAACTAGGTGTTGTATAAATATACAACGTTATCCATCAAAATGTTGGATAACATACAAAAAGTGAATTTGTGTATTTAACAATTAAAATATATAAAACTATAATACAAAAATGAGGAGGAAAAAATGAAAAACATATCAAAAAGTATAGTAAAACATAAGTTGTTAATATTAATTATTTCTTTAGTACTACTTATTCCAGCAGCAATAGGATATGTAAAAACAAGAATTAATTATGATATATTAATATACTTACCAGAAGAAATAGAAACAATAAAAGGTGAGAACATCTTAACAGATGAATTTGGATTAGGAAGTTATGCATTTGTAATGGTAGATAATATGCCAAATAAAAAAATGCTCGATCTAGAAAAAGAAATTAAGAAAATAAATGGAGTAAATAAAGTTGTTAGTATTGCAGATGTAATCGATAGCGGAATTCCAATAGAGTTTTTACCAAATGAAGTAAAAGAAAAAGTTTATAAAGATAATGAAACTATAATAATGGTTACATTTAAAGGCTCAACATCTAGTGATGAAACAATAGATGGATTAAGAGAATTAAGAAAAATTGTTGATAAAGATAAAATAAGTTCAATGACAGCAATGGTACTTGATACAATGGAGCTTTCTAACAAAGAAATAGCTGTTTATGTTGTAATAGCTGTTGTACTTTGTTTAGTTGTATTGACACTTGCTACTGATTCATATGTAGTACCATTCTTCTTACTTGCAAATATAGGTATAGCAATAATATATAATTTAGGATCAAACTTATTCTTAGGACAAATAAGTTATATAACAAAAGCAATAACAGCAATACTTCAATTAGGAGTAACAACAGACTTTTCAATATTCTTATACCATAAATATGAAGAAGAAAAGAAAAGTGCAAAAAATAAAGAAGAAGCAATGGAAAACGCAATAACAAGTACATTTAAATCAGTATTAGGTTCTTCATTAACAACATTTGCAGGATTCTTAGCGCTTTGCTCAATGTCACTTACTTTAGGAAAAGATATTGGAATAGTAATGGCAAAAGGAGTACTTTGTGGACTAATAACAGTACTAACACTTTTCCCATCACTACTATTAATGTTTGATAACTTAGTAGAAAAAACAAAACATAAAAACTTTTTTCCTAAGTTTAAACTTATTCAAAAATTTGCACTTAATAACAGAGTATTAATTTTAATAATATTTGTAATACTTATGATACCTGCATATATAGGATATAAAAATTATGATGTCTATTATAAACTAGATGAATCACTTCCACAAGATTTAGCATTTCAAGTTGCAAATAAAGAACTAAATGAAAAATTTAATATAGCATCTCCTGAAATAATACTTGTTAATAAAGACACTAGTAATGAAGAAATAAATGAAATGATAGATGAGTTAAAAGAAATTAAAGGAGTAGAATTTGTTTTATCACCAAATGAAGTATTAAATGATGGAATAATGAGTATTCTTCCAGAAGAACTAACAGAAATAGTTGATAATGACAAATATTCATTAATACTTTTAAACTCTAAATATGAAATAGCATCAACTAAATTAAATAATCAATTAACAAAAATAAATAAAGTAGTTAAAAAGTATGATAAAGATGCAATAGTAGCTGGAGAAGGGGCCTTAATGAAAGACTTAGTTACAATTGCAGATCATGATTTTAAAGCAGTTAATTATACATCACTAATAGTTATATTTGTAATAATGATGTTTGTACTTAAGTCATTTACACTTCCGGTAATATTAATACTATCTATAGAGTTTGCAATATTTATGAACATGGCATTTGCATACTTTACTGGAACATCACTTCCATTTATTGCAAGCATAGTAGTTGGAACAATACAATTAGGAGCAACAATAGATTATGCAATATTAATGTCAACAAAATATAATGAAGAAAGACAAAATAAAAATGTAAAAGAGGCTATGAAAGAAACACTAGCATTTACAACACCATCAATAATAACATCAGCACTATGTTTCTTTGCCGCAACCATAGGAGTAGGTTTATATACAAAAATAGATATGATTGGTTCTATTTGTACACTACTTGCTAGAGGATCAATTATTTCAATGCTTACAGTACTATTAATATTACCAAGCCTTCTTATGACATTCGATAAATTTATAATTAAAAAGAAAAAATTGAAAGGAGAATAATTATGAAAAAAATAACAAGAAATATATTAGGTACATTAGTAATAACAAGTTTTATGGTTCCAATGAATACATTTGCTTTAACTAAGGAAGAAGTAGTATTTACAACATTAAAAAATAATGGAGAAGTAAAACAAAATATAGTTAACACTCATCTAAAATATGTATCTAAAGAAAAACAAGAAGATGAAACAATTCTAAAAAATATACTTAACATAAGCGGAAAAGAAGAATATGAAAAAAATAATAATATTCTAACATGGAAAACTGAAGGTAAAGATATTACTTATCAAGGTGAAACTGATAAAGAAAGTCCAATAAAAGTAGATATTAAATACTATTTAGATGGAGAGAAAATAGAGAAAAGTAAACTTCTTGGTAAAAAAGGAAAAGTAAAAATAGAAGCAAATTTTACTAATACTTTATATAATGAAGAGTATGGTATGCATACACCATTCGTAGTCACTACAACTGCAATTATTAAAGGAGATAAAAATTCAAATATTGAAATAACAAATGGTAAAGTAGTTAATACTGGAACAAAAAATATCCTAGCTTCTATTTCAACTCCAGGGCTATATGATGATTTAAAAATAGATTCACTTAAGAATATGGATAGTGTAACAATTACTTATGATACAGAAAAATATACTGATAACACAATCTATTTTGTCGCAACTCCAAAATTACTTGAAAATAGTGATTTAACTGTATTTAATAAACTTGATAATTTAAGTGGTTCAATGAGAACTCTTCAAAATGGAATGAATGAGTTAGTCGCAGGTTCTGAAAAATTAGAAAGTGGATCAAGTGAAATAAATAGTGGTGCAGAAAAAATATCAAGCGGTCTATATAGTGCACTTGAAGGATCAAAAACATTAGAAGAAGGAGCTACAACTGTTGATGAAAGCTTAAAACAGATAATAGGTGGAATAGAAGAAGGAAAAACAGGAGTAGTTACTAAACAAAACGAGTTAAGTACTAAATTAGGAGAAATTAATACATTAAAACAAAACAATAATTCTACAATAGAAAAATTAACAGCCGCAAATACTGAAATATATAATGGTGTAAAACTAAAAACAGAAGCGTTAGGTGGACTTGAAATTTCAAGTGAAACATTTACTCAGACAATTGAAACTGTTCACACAAATGGACTAATTGATGATTTAACATATCAAACACTTTTAAATTATAAAAAACAATATGATGGAAATAATAGTTTAATAACTCTTCTAACATATAACAATGGGGCACTAGATCAATTGACTGGAACTCTTTCAAATACATCAAATGAAGTTTTAGGACAGTTAAACACAATAGAAGGATATTTATCTAAACTTCAAACTGAAGGAACTAGTAAAGTAAAAGATGGAACTTCAACTCTTAATAATGGAATAAGAGAATTATATAATGGTAGTGTAGAACTATCTAATGGAACAAAAATTTTAATGGATGGAACAAGTACATTAAAAAATGGGTTAAATAAACTTAATGGAGAAGGAATTAATAAATTAACAAGTTTAACAAATACAGGTGTTAATTATTCAAATAAAGTAAAAACATTAGTTAAGTTATCCAAAGATTATAAAGGATATGCATCAAATAATTCTAATGATGTAATATTTGTATATAAAGTTGATTAATACTAATTTTGTATATTTGAACTTATTTATTTAAATAAAACTACAAATTGCATAGTTAAAATTTGTAGTTTTTTGTTGCTTTTTATTTATAATTTTTAAAATTGGTCTTTTGATTTATTACTTCTTTTATTATATAACAGCACTACTTCCAAGAAAAAAAGGAGATGGTGTGATGGAAGATAAAGAATTTTATACTTGCAGATATGATAGAACTTTTAAAGAGGTATTTATGAAGAAAGAAAATAAGGATTTACTTATTCCTCTTCTAGAAAGTATTCTTGATATTAAAATCAAAGAGTTAACATATCTAAACTTGGAGAAGAATAGTGATAATGTAAGACTTAAAAGAAAACATTTTGATCTTCATATTAAAACAGAAAATGAAAATATACAAATAGAAGTTAATTCACAGATGAGGGATTATGTTAGATGTAGAAATATATCTTATCTTTTTGATACGTATTCTCATGATATTATAAAGGGAGAAGAGTATGATCAGAATACTTTATTTGTACAAATAAACTTTAGTTATGGACTAGGAAAAAATTCAAAATATTTTGATAAAGATGATGATAATATTAATTTATTTATGCTTAAAAATAATAAAGGAAAAACATTAATAAATAATTTAAAATACTATGAACTAAACATGGACTATTTTATGGATTTATGGTACTCTAAAGATGAAAAACTTATAGATAAGTATAAATATATAATAATGATGGATTTAGAGAAAGAAGACTTATCTATATTATCTAAAAAAGATAAGGTGGTCGAAAGATATATGAGTGAAGTAATTAAAGTGAATGAGGATCCAGAATTTAGAGAATGGATAAGTGCAGAGAAAGATGATATGATGATAGAAAATTCACTAAAAACACAGTTTAGAAAAGAAGGACATGAAGAAGGAAGAGCCGAAGGAAGAGCAGAAGGAAGAGCAGAAGGAAAAGCAGAAGGGGAACGCATAGCAAAATTAGAAATTGCTAAGAATTTTAAGGAAAATGGAATTGATATAGAAATAATAGCCAAGTCAACTGGACTATCGATTGAAGAAATTGAAAGATTATAAAAAACTAAATCTAAAATAAAGATTTAGTTTTTATATTGTCTATTAAATAACTCTTTTTATAATTACTATTAAGTCTTATCATACTTTCAATTATCTCTTTATTTTCTTTAGTAAAAAGACATTTATGAACATGCTCCCAAGTAAAATAATCAGATAGATAACCTATATCAAATCTCCCTAAAAAAGAAATAGTAAATAGGTTAAAACAATAAGAATCAAGTGCATCTAAATCACCACATCTATCAAGAAACCTTTTCTCAATCTTATCACAAACATCAAAATCATATTCACCAATTCTTAAATTGTCCAAATCACACATCTGAATAATACTTCTATCTTTAGAAGTTAAAAAGTTTCTTTCATTGAAATCTCCAATATAAATTCCTTTACTATTTAATATTTCAATTCTATCTCTAATCATTTTTAAAAGTTTAATTTTAATTTTTTTCTTATCAAACATATCAAATATTTCATTATCTGATTTTTCCATAGTATATCCAGTAAATTTACCATCAGTATATAAAAGATCAAGTACTTTAACATCATTTTTTAGTTCTTCTATTTCGGGAATAAGTAATAGTTTTTGTTTTTTATTTTCAAGAAAGTCGGGATTTGTATGCTCAAACATATTAAATTTTTTATATAAAACTACTTTATCATAATAATCTGAATCAAAATATTTATATATTGTAGATTCATATCCACATCCAAAAGTATTTTGAATTGCATCTTTTTTTACTTCTAGTTCTCGCACACAATCACCTCCTTTAAATAAATAACAAAATATGTTAATATTATATATGAAACGAAAAAAATATCAAGATTTTAAGGAGTTAAATATGAATAAAAACGTACTTGTAACAGGAGGCTCTCGTGGTATAGGAAAAGCTATAGCACTTGAATTTGCTAAAAATGGATACGATGTAATTGTTAATTATAAAGAAAATGAAATAGAAGCAAATAAAACATGTGAAATAATTAAGAGTATGGGAGTTAGTGCTATAGCAGTAAAGTGTGATATTTCAAATGAAGATGAAGTAAAAGAAATGTATGAATTAGTTAAAGAAAAATATAATCATTTAGATTGTTTAATTAATAATGCAGGTATTGCTAATGATGGAGTTTTCTTTGATAAAACAAAAGAAGATTTTGTAAAGGTTTATGAAACTAATCTAGTTGGACCATTTCTTTGTGCAAAATATTTAAGAAAATTAATGGACAAATCATCAAGTATAGTTAATATTTCATCAACAAATGGAATAGATACATATTACACTTATAGTGCAGATTATGATGCCTCAAAAGCAGCTCTTATATTGCTTTCAAATAATTTAGCAGTAGAACTTGCTCCAATAAGAGTTAATACTATATGTCCAGGATGGGTTAATACAGAAATGAATAAAGAACTTGACAAAGATTATATAAAGGAAGAAGAAGAAAAAATACTTTTAAAACGTTTTGCTGAACCAGAAGAAATAGGAAAAGTTGCAGTTTTCTTATGTAGCGATAATGCTTCATACATTAATAAAAGTATAATTAGAGTAGATGGTGGTTTTTATGAATAATGAAAAAATAGTTGTAGAATGTGAAGAAAAAATAAAAGATGAACTAAAAAAGATAGATGAAGTAGTTTTATTTAATAGTAAAAAAGTTCTAAATGCATTCAGGGAAGAATGCGTTATGGAACAAGATTTGGGTGAAACAACAGGATATGGTTATAATGACTGTGGAAGAGATAAAATAGAAAGAATATTTGCAAAAATTTTTAAAGCAGAAAGCTCAGTTGTTCGTGGACAATTTATATCAGGAAGTCATGCACTTAATGTAGTTTTCTTTGCTCTTCTTCGTCCAGGAGATACTTTACTTAGTATTTCAGGAAAACCATATGATACATTAGATGAAGTAATTGGAATAAAAGATAATCCTTCGTCTTTAAAAAGTTTTGGTATTAAATACGATGAAATCGATTTAGTTGACAATGACTTTAATTATGAAGAAATAGAAAGGTATCTAAAAGAAAAAACACCTAAAGTAATTGAAATACAAAGATCAAAGGGTTATTCAACTAGAAAAAGTTTAACTTTAGACAAAGTAGAAAAAGTAATTAAGTTAATTAAATCAATTAATAAAGATATAATTATAATGATAGATAATTGTTATTGTGAATTTGTATCAGAAAAGGAACCAATAGAAGTAGGAGCAGATATATGTGTAGGTTCTCTTATTAAAAACTTAGGTGGAGGAATTGCTCCTAATGGTGCATATGCAGTTGGAAGACGTGATTTAATAGAACTTGTTGGAGAAAGACTTACTCTTCCTGGAGAAGGATTAGAAGTTGGACCATCTATGGGAATGAATAAAAAAATATTACAAGGTTTATTCATGGCTCCAAGTGTAGTAGGTAGTGCCTTAAAAACAGCAATATTAACTAGCTCTGTAATGGACTTTCTTGGATATGAAGTAGAACCAAAATATAATGAAGAAAGAGCAGATATTGTTCAAAATATTATCTTTCATAACAAAGACAAATTAGTAAAATTTGTTTCTGGTATTCAAAGAGCTTCTGCAATAGATTCAAACAGTGTAGTAGAGGGATGGGATATGCCAGGATATAGTGATCCAGTTGTTATGGCATCAGGCTCATTTACACAAGGCTCATCAATTGAACTAAGTTGTGATGGACCACTAAGAGAACCATATATAGCTTATATGCAAGGCTCTCTTACATATGAATATGGAAAGCTAGGACTAATAAGTGCATTAAATTATTTGGATAAATAAATCATAAAAATAAATTATCCTCATATTATTAAGTGATAGGAGGATAAAGATGAACAAACAAAATTTATGGTTTTTAACATTATTAAGTTTAATTCTAGTACTTGGAATTTATTATGTAACAATGCCAAATGAATTACTTCTTGGTAAAGGTACAAATAAAAAAGTAAAAGAAGTTAAAGAAGTTAAAACAGAAGTAAAAGAAGTAGCAACACTTGAAGCAATGAGAGTGAGTAAACAAGAAGAAAGAGAAGAGAAAATTTCATCTTTACAAAAAGAATTAACAAAAGAAGGAAAAACAACAGAAGAAAAAAATAGTTATTATGAACAATTAAAGTATTTAAATGAACTACAAGGTAAAGAAGAAAAATTAGAAAAGAAAATTAAAGAACAACTTAACTTAGATTGTTTTATAAAAATAGACAAAGAAAACATTTCTTCAGTATGTGCCTCTGAAAAACATGATAATAAACTAGCAAATAATGTTATGAGGACAATACAAGAAGAGTATAAAGAAAAAATGTATATAACAGTAAAATTTGAAAAGATGTAACTATAAAAGAAATCTCTCATATAATACTATTAGAAAGAATATGAGAGGAATAGCTTATGTCTAAAAAAATATTAACAAAAAGAGAAAATGAAATATTTAATAAATTAATTGAAAATAAGACAACAAAAGAAATAGCAACTGAACTATCAATTAGTGAAAAAACTGTAAGAAATCATATATCCAATGTAATGCAAAAACTTGGAGTAAGTGGTAGAGCCAGTGCTGTTGTTGAGTTAATTAGACTAAAAGAATTAAATATTAATTAGTTCTTTTTTTTTACTTTCTTCATATTATTTATTAGGTGATTATATGTTAAGAACTAAAGCTTTAAGAAAAATATTGATAACTTCAATTACTCTTTTTATATTCTTAACAATTTATGTTATTAAATCGGTTCAAAATGAAAATGTATTAGATGTAAATTTAGAAGTAGAATATGTAAGTAATATGGGAACTACAAATATATATTTATTAAATGAAGATAACTATTTAGTAAAAAATGAAATACTCCTTACAAAAAAAGATAAAAAAGAACAAATTATGTATGTACTTGAATATTTAATAGAAAATAATAAAAAAACATATAGTAGTAAATTAAAAGGGCCACTTCCAAAAAGTACAAAGATTATTGATGTAGATTATAATGATGGAAGTGTAACAATTAATTTTTCAAAAGAATTTTTAAATTTGAAAAAAGAACAAGAAGAAAAAGCTATAGAAAGCATAGTTTATAGTATTATGGAATTAAAAGAAATAAATGGTATATATATAAAAGTAGAGGGAAAACTATTAGAAGAACTTCCTAATTCAAAAAACAAAATAACTTATCCACTAAACAAGGATATAGGAATAAATAAAGAATATAATTTAAATAGTAGAAATGATATAAATAAAACAGTAGTTTATTATCTTGAAGATATTGATAATACCAACTATTATGTTCCAGTGACAAAGTACTTAAATACAACAGATGACAAGATAAAAGTTATAATTGATTCACTTACAACAAGTTACATATATGAGAAAAACTTAATGAGCTTCTTAAATACAAATTTAAAATTAAATAATTATAATGAAGAAGAAAAAGTATTCTTTTTAGATTTTAATAGTAATTTATATGATAAAAACAATAAAGTATTAGAGGAAGTTATTTATAGTATTAGTTACTCTGTTTTTGATAATTATGATGTAAATAGTATAGTTTTTAGTGTAGATGGAAAAGATATAAGAACAGTTTTTCAAGACGAATTAAAGTAAAAAAATGTGAAAAATAAAGAGATGAAGTAAAGTAAATGTTGGAAAAAAGTGTAAAGAGAATATGAATTATATAAT